>Ga0209536_100008834_pt1 | contig 15055 bp, 14 predicted proteins | sample DeeMarSeWOR28_12_FD_187461 | JGI IMG/M metagenome (GOLD analysis project Ga0209536, IMG submission 187461) | Marine sediment microbial communities from White Oak River estuary, North Carolina - WOR-2-8_12 (SPAdes) (version 2) | ecosystem: Environmental > Aquatic > Marine > Intertidal zone >...
AAAAAAAATGGGCCTGGAATATGAGGTTCGTCTGAAACCCGTCGAGGAAATTTATCCGGAACATTTAAAGGGAGTTGAAATTGCTGATTTCCTGTCCAAATTTAAAGCAGCGCCTTTTTTGGGACAGCTCAGTGCACATGAGCTGTTAATAACTTCTGACACCGTTGTTTGGCACAATAATAAGTTTCTCGGAAAACCCGCAGATGACAATGAAGCCTATTTAATGTTGAGATCCATGTCCGGCGATTGGCATGAAGTCATTACTTCTGTTTGTTTTACCCGCACCAACGATCAGAGAATCGTAAACAGTACTACACAAGTAAAGTTCACGGATTTGAAGGATGAAGAGATTTGGCATTATATAAAGGAATCCAAACCCTTTGACAAAGCCGGAGGATATGGCATACAGGACTGGATAGGGTTAATTGGGGTCGAGGAAATCAGAGGTTCGTATACCAACGTTGTAGGACTGCCTACTCAATTAGTTTACAAAACGTTAATGCTTATAGCAAGTCAGTAGTTTTTGAGTAGTTTTGACCAAAAATAAATTGCTATGAGATTTCTTATCAATAAACTACTTTTTGCTTTTTTAATCCTATCTATACCTTTCATATGTATATCCTGCGAATTAAAAGCCAGTTCAGAAATGAACACCGTTATTGATGATGAAAGCCTTAAAAATAACACGGAAGCCGCAAGACCAATCCCACTTTCACCGGAGTTTAAAGAGTATTGGTATGCGGGAGAAGCAGAAATTACCTCCTTTAAGCTGGAACAGGCCAGATATGGGGAACTGAGGGAAGGGAAGGCAGTTTTAATTTTTGTTACGGAACCATTCCTGGCCGATAAGCAGGTTAAGGCAGATAGAAGTAATCCCGGGAATATTCCTGTTCTTAAACTAAACAGCACTAAAAAATACCTTACGGGTATTTATCCATATTCTATAATGAGCAGTTCATTTTATCCGGTTCAGGACAATCAGCACGCTATAAAGATATCCTCATCTATTCAGGAGTGGTGCGGGCACGTTTATTCACAGTTGAACAACAGGGAGGTTTTTGAGTACGAATCACACTCTTATTTTGAAGGTGAAGCCGATCAAAAATTCACAATGGAAAAAAGCATTTTGGAAAACGAGCTGTGGAACAAATTGCGAATTAACCCCAAAAGGCTTCCCCAGGGTGAAATTGAAATAATACCTTCATTAGAATATATACGAGTCGCTCATAAAAGGATTAAGCCGTATAAAGCCATTGCTTCAATTGCAGAGAAGGATGGAATTAGCGCTTATTCCTTAACATTCCCCGAATTAGATCGCACACTTACCATAAACTTCCGTACCGCTTTTCCTCATACCATAGAAAGCTGGACGGATGAATTTAAAAGTGGTTGGGGTGTAAATGCCAAAACAATGACTTCCAGGGCAACAAAAATAAACACCATTAAAGTTCCATATTGGCAACAAAATGGAAATAAAGATATATTTTTAAGAGAACAGTTAGGGTTATAAAATCTATGCAGGAATTTATTACAAACCATCAGAATGAAATTTTAGCAACAGTAGTTACTATAATAGCGTTGCTGGTCTTAAAATTTATTTTATCGAAGACAATTCGCAAAATAGGTGGTGTTAGCGACCTCAATATAATACGTACCAGGCTAATCATAAAATATGTCTCCTTTGGGCTTAGTGCCGTGGGGGTTGCAGTAATTATATTTATTTGGGGGGTAAATTTCAGGGAACTCGGCCTTATTTTCTCCTCAGTGTTTGCGGTTATTGGAGTTGCGATATTTGCGCAATGGTCCATTTTAAGTAATGTTACAGCAGGTATTATTCTTTACTTCTCTTTTCCTTTTAAAATAGGCGATCGCATTAAAATAATGGATAAGGATATGGAGTCTGAAGGAAATTATATTATTGAGGATATCAGGGCATTTCATATACATTTGCGAAATGATGCGTCCGAACTAATAACCTATCCAAATAACCTTATGCTCCAAAAAGCAGTTTTGATATTAAAGACTATTTAAACATTGAAACTTTATGCACAGGCACATAAGGTGTTCTAAGTTGTTAAAGAAGTTCTAAATATTAACTCCGCGCCTCTAATCTTTCTATATTTGACCACGACCATATAAAAAAACTATGCGGAATTATCTGGCACTCCTTCTTGGGATACTCTTTGGTTTACAATCCGTCCTGGCCCAGTTACCAAAAAAAAGCACCTCTTCAGACATCTATCATTCCCTGCAAAAACTAAATTTTCTGGGTTCTGCCCTTTACATTGCAGCGCACCCGGATGATGAAAATACAAGACTGATATCTTACCTTTCAAATGAAGTAAAAGCCCGAACCGGTTATTTATCTATTACCAGAGGTGATGGAGGCCAAAACCTTATAGGTTCGGAACTTAGGGAATTGCTTGGCGTTCTGAGGACTCAGGAATTATTGGCAGCCAGAAGCGTAGATGGTGGCGAACAGTTTTTCACAAGGGCGAATGATTTTGGGTATTCCAAACACCCGGAAGAAACGCTGGAAATTTGGGATAAAGAAGCTGTTTTGGGCGATGTGGTATGGATCCTGAGAAATTTCAAACCAGACGTAATAGTAAATCGTTTTGATCACAGGACCCCCGGTTCAACCCATGGGCACCATACTTCTTCTGCCATGCTAAGTTTCGAGGCTTTTGATCTTGTGAATGATCCAAACGCATATCCGGAACAATTGGATAAGGTAGGTCTCTGGAAGCCTAAAAGATTATTCTTTAACACATCCTGGTGGTTTTACGGAAGCCCTGAAAACTTTGAAAAAGCTGATAAGTCCAGATTAATGAATTTGGATATAGGAGTTTATTATCCAATGAAAGGTCTTTCCAACAACGAAATTGCCTCCATAGCAAGCAGTCAGCATTTGAGTCAGGGTTTTGGCAGACTGACCAGCAGGGGCAGTCAGGAAGAATATATAGAATTGTTGTCCGGAGACATGCCAGCCGATAACTCCAATATCTTTGAAGGGATCAATACAAGCTGGTCAAGGATAAAAGGAGGTGAGGCTATAGGTAAAATATTGGTTGAAGTAGAAAAGAATTTTAACTTCAAGACTCCCTCAAAACACCTTCCGGAACTATTAAGAGCTCATAGATTACTTGTAGGTATTGAAGATGATCACTGGAAGCACATTAAGCTGAATGAACTTAATGATATTATTCTGGATGTTTGCGGACTTTATCTGGAAGCGTCATCATCTGAATCAAATGCAGTTCCCGGAAATACTGTAAAAATAAATATTGAAGCCATTAACAGAAGTAATGCTGATATTTCCCTTAATTCGGTTACTCTTGCATCAGAAACCTATACCCAGGATAAATCGTCTTTAGCCAATAATCAAAAAAAGACCCTTACTATAGATCTTAAAATTCCTGAAGATCAGCCCTATACCGGTCCCTATTGGCTCACTGAAAAAGGAAGTCTTGGCATGTACAAGGTAAATCAGCAGGAACTTATTGGAAGTCCCGAAACCCGGCGTCCATTTCATGCAGTATTTGAATTGGGATTTGACGGGTATGCTGTAAAATTTGAAAAACCCGTAATTCATAGATTTTCAAAACCAGATAAAGGAGAGCTGTACGAACCTTTTGAGATTATTCCTGAAGCTACTGCCAGAATTGGTGAAAAGGTGTTGATCTTTGCAGATGGCAGCCCAAGACAAATACCCGTAATTATTACCGCGCACAAAAACGGACTCAAAGGTAATGTGCAATTGGGTTATAATAAAGGCTGGATGGTAGATGAGGAATTTATAGAGTTTGAAATTGCAAATAAAGGGGATGAAAAGACCCTTATTTTTACTTTAACACCACCATCCCAGGAAGATAAGTGCTTCATAACACCTATTATTCGTATCCAAGGTAAAGAACTGGATAAAGAGTTAGTAGAGATTACCTATGACCACATACCCAGACAAACGGTTTTGCTGCCTTCCGAAGCAAAAGTTGTAAGACTGGACATTCAGAAAGTGGGTGAACATATTGGTTATATAATGGGTGCAGGTGATGAAGTACCTGAAAGCCTGGAACAGATTGGTTATACCATACATCGTATAGATCCTAAGGAAATAGAAGCCGGTTCTCTGGATAAATATGATGCAGTGGTTACCGGCATAAGGGCATATAATGTAATTGAAGAGCTAAAATTTAAACAACGGTATTTGCTGGAATATGTTGAGAAAGGCGGGAATCTGATCATACAATACAATACTGCCGGCCGAAGTGATACACCTTTTAAAGACCTGGCCCCCTACCCTCTTACTATTTCCAGGGATAGAATTACCAATGAAGATTCTGAGGTAAAAATTCTTGCCCCTGACCATTCTGTAGTTAACTTTCCAAATACCATAACCAACCAGGATTTTGAGGGTTGGGTTCAGGAAAGGGGACTTTACTTCCCGGATGAATGGGATCCCAAATTTACTCCAATCCTGCAAATGAACGACAAAGGAGAATCTCCAACCAACGGAGCTCTGCTTGTTGCCCCATACGGTGAAGGAAATTATATATATACCGGGATTAGCTTTTTTAGGGAACTTCCTGCAGGTGTACCGGGAGCTTACAAGCTATTTGCAAATATTTTATCGATCGGTAAAGAGCAAATGGATAACAGCACAGACATCAAAGGCAAATGATACCGGAAAAACTAAACTGGAAAAAGGAATATACCCTGGTGTTGGTGATCAACACTATCTACATTATTATATTTTACTTTGTAATGACCATATACAGCTAATATGGGGAAACTAGACTGGATAATTCTTGGTGGAACCCTATTATTTATAGTGGCTTACGGAGTATGGAAAACAAGAGGAAATAAAGATGTAAGTGATTATGTGCTTGGAGGTAATAAGGCCAAATGGTGGACGATTGGGCTTTCCGTCATGGCTACACAGGCCAGTGCAATAACTTTTCTCTCCACCCCGGGTCAGGCGTTTCACGATGGAATGGGTTTTGTTCAATTCTACTTTGGCCTTCCTTTGGCCATGATAATCATTTGCATTGTATTTATCCCGCTTTATCATAAACTAAAAGTTTATACGGCCTATGAATTTCTCGAAAGAAGGTTCGATCTTAAAACCCGTTCTCTTGCAGCTGTTTTATTCTTAATTCAGCGTGGCCTTGCGGCTGGTATTACCATTTTTGCGCCATCTATAATACTCTCTGCAGTGCTTGGTTGGGATTTGAAAACCCTAAACATAATTATTGGCTCCTTAGTAATAATTTATACCGTTTCGGGTGGCACCAATGCCGTAAGTGTTACCCAGAAACAACAGATGTTTGTTATTATGACCGGGTTGTTTATAGCGTTCTTTTTCATTCTGGGTTATTTGCCGGCAGATATCACATTTACCAAAGCCCTTAAAATTGCCGGGGCCAGTGATAAGCTTAATATCCTTGATTTCAGTCTGAATACGCAAAGCAGGTATACCTTCTGGAATGGTATTACCGGAGGAATGTTTCTCGCCCTTGCCTATTTCGGGACGGATCAAAGTCAGGTTCAACGCTATCTTTCTGGGAAATCTGTCCGGGAAAGTCAGTTAGGTCTTATTTTTAATGGGATCCTTAAAATACCCATGCAATTTTTTATACTCCTCGTTGGTGTTATGGTATTTGTATTTTATCAGTATAATCCATCGCCGTTAAATTTTAATCCTGCGGCAACCAATGCTATTCTGCAATCCTCCCACGCAGAAGATTACAAAATACTGGAAGAAGGTCATAAGAATTTGGAAATTGAAAAGAAAATTGCCCAGGATCAGTTTTCGGCAGCTTTGGATTTGGACGATCCGGATGCCACCACTGAAGCGCAAAACGAAATGCTCTTAATTATTGAAAAGGAAAAAAACAACAGGGAAGCAGCAAAAGCCATGATTAAAAAGGCAGATGACCTGGTTGAAACCAACGATAAAGATTACGTATTCATTCATTTTATCTTAAATTACCTGCCAAAAGGCCTTGTAGGTCTTTTATTGGCTGTTATTCTGTCCGCAGCCATGTCTTCGACCGCCTCAGAATTAAATGCGCTTGGTACAATTACTGCTCTGGACCTTTATAAAAGAAATAAAAAGGATGAATTTTCGCCCGGGCATTATGTCAAAATATCCAAGTTATTTACGTTGTTATGGGGAATCATAGCCATTGTTATAGCTTGTGTAGCAAACCTGTTTGATAATTTAATACAGTTAGTAAATATCATTGGTTCCATTTTCTATGGAAATGTTTTAGGAATCTTTTTACTGGCGTTCTTTTTCCGTTTTGTAAAAGGCAATGCAGTTTTTATTGCTGCAATTATTACGCAGGTAGCTGTAATCCTTGTTTGGTATTTGGATTGGATGTCCTTTTTGTGGTTAAATGCGTTTGGTTGCGCTGTGGTAATCCTACTGGCATTGGTACTCGAATCATTTGACAGACTCCACAAAACTCCTCCTATAAAAGGAGATTAAGCTGTTATTACAACTATTTTAACACGCGAAGATGGTATTCGAATTATGCCATCTAAGGGGGAAAGAAAAAACCCTAACCTATAAAAAGTCAGGGTTTTTAAAAAATTATAATTTTGAAATATTATAATGCTCCCCACTCTTTCAGTGAGTCTTTATTCATTTTAACGTAATCGGCATTACCTGCAGCTTCTGCTACTGCCATAGATTTCTTGGCAGCTTCAATAGCTCCTTTGGTATCACCCATTTTAGCATAAATAAGAGATTGTCTTCTCATCATCCAAAACGCCTTATCATTCATGGAAACCGCTTTATCAATCCATTCCTTGGCTTTTGCAAGATCTTTTCCCTCTTCATGATAATACGATGCAGCCGCAAAATAATCATTAGCTGATGGCCCACTCATGACACTTTCAATACTCTTTACTGCCTTTTCCGATGTTGGTACTTCAAAAGCAACACCAACATAAACTTTTTCCCAAATTATCCCAAGGGTAGCCCCATTATTGTGCAAGGCATCAATACTCATAGTAAAGGATTCTACATCCATCGGCATAGTATATGCCTCGACGGTGGTCTTTGCCGCTACTTTAGAATCATCCCAGTTCTGAGGAGTACCCCAGTTATTGGTGTCGGCATAGAAAATTACTTCCCAGGAAGTCTGTCCGGGTTTTGTAAATACTGCATAAGAGCCCGCTTTTACTTTCTGACCGGCAATTGTAACGTCATCGCCAAAAGTTATCATTGAATTTTGGTTAGCCCCTGTTCTCCATAATTTATCATAAGGAACAAGATCTCCAAAAATAGTTCTTCCGCGCATAGAAGGTCTTGAGTACTCTACAGTTACATCGGTTAAGCCAACGGTCTGCATAATTTTTGCGGACGGACTGGGCGCTGGGGTTGTTATCTGTCCATTCAAAGAAACGGACCCCATAACAACACAAATTAATAGTGCTAGTTTTTTCATTATTTTCAGGTTTTATAGTTCTGACAAATCTAAATATAATGGTGTATTACACTTGTTAACAAATCCTTAAATAATGGGAATTGTAATTATTATTCCAGGATAAACGGTTTCGTTATTGTCACCCCTTGCAGATAAAAAGTTAAGTAATATACCGCACTTTCCAATCCGGATAGATCTATGCTGTTATTTTCAATTAAATTGCCCGGAGTGTGCCGTACCCTTTTCCCCGTAATATCAAAGATGGCCCTTCCAAACAATGGCGTATTAGAATTAAGATCGTACTGAAGCTCTTTTGATCCAATGGATCTGTAAATTATTAGTTCATTATCGGCTTGGCCATTATCTGATGGAATTTCTATTGGCAATTCTTGATTTTCCTGAGATGCTTCCTTGTCATGAAATCTATAAAGTTGGGGAGCCAGCGTTATGGAAGGAAAATTGTTTTGGTAACGTTCAGAGGAGATAAAATAAGTATTGTAATCTGAATGGGTAATTCCTTCTACCTGTGAAAATCCAATTCCCAAATCCAGCTTTTCTTCTGTTCCATTAAAGAATAAACTGGCAGAAGGTTCAGCTATCCGAACAACAAAAGGCTGCAACTGTGTTGAATACCCCAGTAACATCAGGACATTTGAAGATTTATTATAAGTAGCTCCCGTAACCAGTCCGGAGACATCATAAAAACCAATATTTTTGGCCGAATAAGATCCCGGAACCTTAGGAATAGAATAAACAACAGTTCCATTTGTTTGCCATTGTTTTGTAAAGATTAGTAACTGATCATTAAAATCAACGAGGGCTTCCGCATCCCAATCAGAATTTGGTATCTCCGAAAAATCTGTTTGATCCTCATATGAAAAATTTATTATTTCCGGATCTATACTACCAAAGGCATCATACTCAGACTTTTTTATCCTGTAAATACGAAGGTCCTGCCTGTTTCCATTATTATTTCCGAAATCACCAATATAAATATAGGTGTCATCCTGTGTTATGTCTTCCCAATCAATATTTGAAGCATTGTTTATGGTGATTGTCCGGATGATCTGCGAGCTTAAGGTATCCAGTTCATACAATCGGGGCGAATTTCCCGAATCATTATGGGTTATAAGCCTGTTCTTGTAATAGATAAGCCCGGAAGATTCCGGAACATCTTCCGGTAAAGTCCCTACAATAGAAACACTCGCCTGGGCATTTAAGAAAGCGACAGGGAAAAGAATACTTAAAATAAGTAACCTGGAAATCATAAGACTAAGCTACTGAAATATACAAAAATCAGGCACTTAATAGAAAATTACCCGATAACAGGACCTATTGCACCATTATCGGTAATTATCCTGCCAAATTAGTTTCAGACAAACCAGGGTATTTTTACTATTTGTTTAACACTTTTAATTTTTTATTAAACAATAATGAGTCTAATTTTGTAAAAAACAGTTTAATGAAATTATATCAACTGCATTCCCGACAAAACTTACCTATAACACCAAAAGTAGCCTGGGCTTTTTTATCAAATCCTGCAAATTTAAAAGTCATCACGCCGGAGCACATGGGTTTTCATATTTTAAACGGAGCCGACAGGGAGATGTTTCCCGGTCAGATTATCCAGTATAAGGTTTCCCCCTTTCCCGGAATTACCACCAAATGGGTTACTGAAATTACCCATGTAAAGGAAGGTGAATATTTTGTAGACGAGCAAAGGTTTGGCCCCTATGCGCTATGGCATCATAAGCACTTTATAAAACCTGTTCCTGGCGGAGTGGAAATGGAAGATGTTATTGATTATAAGCTCCCATTTGGAATTTTAGGTCAACTCACCCATCCCATTCTGGTTAAAAAACAACTGAAAAAAATATTTGCTTACAGGGAAAAAAAGCTGGAGGAACTCTTCGGACGCATGAAGGACTCCACTAATGAATTAAGTATGAAATCTATTTAAAAATGAAAAGAAATATAGTATTGATAGGAGGTTCTTATGGTATTGGTTTATCCATTGTAAAACAGCTACTGGAAAGCTGTACAATATATGTGGCATCAAGAAGTACGGAAGGTTTAGAAGGCTATGACGTAAAACATATTCCATTCGACGCATTAACCGACTCCCTGGATCTTTCACTACTTCCGGAAGAAATTCACGGATTTGTATATTGTCCGGGCAGCATTAACCTAAAACCTCTAAAAATGCTTAGCCTGGCTAATTTTGAGGAAGATATGCAACTCAACTTTTTTAGCATGGTAAGGGTTGTTAAAGAAATCATAGGCAGGATGGCAGATAATTCAAGTATGGTGTTTTTTAGTACTGTTGCCGTAGGCACAGGCATGCCATTTCATACGAGTGTATCAGCGGCCAAAGGCGCCATAGAAGGCTTCGTAAAATCGCTTGCCGCAGAATATTCTCCTAAAGTTCGAATAAATGTCATAGCGCCCTCCCTTGTAGATACACCATTGGCAGCTCGTTTATTAAATAATGACAGAAAAAAAGATAGTATGGCAGAACGCCATCCACTCAAACGGGTTGGCAACCCTGAAGATATCGCCAATATGGCGGAGTTTTTATTAAGTGATAAAAGTGGTTGGATAACGGGTCAGGTCATTGGGGTTGACGGGGGGTTGTCTACCCTCAATATTAATTAAATGTCTGAAAAAGTAAATATTTTTTGGTTTCGAAGAGACCTAAGGCTCGAGGATAATTCAGGGCTTTATAATGCCCTTAACGCAGCTTATCCGGTGCTGCCAATATTTATTTTTGATGTTGAAATCCTCCAGACACTTCCGGAAAATGATGCCAGGGTATCTTTTATCTATGATTCTTTGCAGGAAATGCGAAAACGGCTGAAAGAACGAAACCAGGGTTCAATTGGCATCTATTACGGCAGTCCGGTCGAGATTTTTAAAAAGCTAACCACTGAATACGCTGTTGAGACTGTCTTTACTAATCATGATTATGAACCCTATGCTCAAAAAAGGGACAGGGAGATTGCAAAGAATCTAAAAGTATCGAATATTGAATTCAAATCTTTTAAGGATCAGGTAATCTTTGAAAAGGATGAAGTTGTTAAGGATAATGGTGAACCCTATGTGGTTTATACGCCCTATATGAGGAAGTGGAAACAAAAGTACCAAACAGATACTCCGGCTATGGATTTTGACTCCGCATCGCTGTTAAACAGGATATATAAAAAAGTTGATTTACCAAATCTGGCATTAGAAGAGATAGGCTTCAAAAGGTCTGATATAAAGGTTTCGCCTTATGAAATTTCTCCTTCGTTAATAAATTCATATGATAAAACCCGAAATTTTCCGGCCATAGAAAAAGGGACTTCCAAACTGGGTCCTCATTTGCGATTTGGAACCGTTTCAATCCGACAAATCGTTAAAAAAGCCTTGAAAGCAAGGGTTGAAACTTTTTTAAATGAATTAATCTGGCGCGAATTTTTTATGCAAATTCTTTGGCATTTTCCCCATACCGTGCATAAGGCTTTCAAACCAAAATATGACAGGATTACATGGCGAAATAATGAAAGGGAATTTGAAAAGTGGAAAAATGGGGAAACAGGATATCCTCTTGTTGATGCAGGAATGAGGGAACTAAATTCTACCGGATGTATGCATAACCGGGTCCGAATGCTGGTGGCCAGCTTTCTCTGTAAACATCTGTTGATAGACTGGCGATGGGGTGAAGCCTATTTTGCTTTGAAACTACTGGACTTTGAATTAAGCAGTAATGTTGGAAACTGGCAATGGGCAGCCGGAAGTGGTGTGGATGCCGCCCCCTATTTCAGGATTTTCAATCCGCTTACGCAAGTAGATAAATTTGATAAACAAAAAGAATATATTAATAAATGGGTGCCAGACCTGCAGGAACTGACCTATCCCCAAATGATGGTAGACCATAAAATGGCCCGCGATCGCTGCCTCAAAACATATAAAGAAGCACTAAGCTGAAACCTGAAAGTGTGTGCTGATTAGAGTTTGACTTTTTAGCTGTCTAACAGGCAAGACAACGTAAAAAAATGTATTTTTAGTGAATTGATTGGTTTTACTAAAAACATCTGTAAAAATATGAGAAAATTACTCTTTGGATTATTACTTATTCTGAGCTCTCTGGTCTCAGCTCAAAAAATAAGCAATAACAAAAAAGCTATTATACAATCCATAGAAAAACACAACAAAGAGTTAATCGCCATTAGTGATTCTATCTGGGGCCTTGCTGAAACCGCCTTTAATGAAACTCAATCTTCCGTTATCCTTTCAAACTATGCCGAAAAGAATGGCTTTACTTTGGAACGAGGGGTTTCCGGTATGCCAACTGCCTTTATAGCAACTTACGGAACAGGAAAGCCAGTCATAGGAATTCTAGGCGAATTTGATGCCCTTCCGGGAATTTCTCAAAAGGCACAACCAACCAAGGAAGCTTTAAATGAAGGGGCGGCCGGACATGGCTGTGGGCATAATTTATTTGGAACGGCCAGTCTTGGAGCCGCTGTGGCGGTCAAAGAGCTAATAGAACAGGGTAAAATAAAAGGAACGATTAAGTTTTTCGGAACCCCTGCAGAAGAAAAATATTTTGGAAAGGTTTGGATGGTACGAGACGGTTTATGGGATGATGTAGACGTTAATTTAAGCTGGCATCCGGCAGACAATACGGAAGCCGATGCTCAAAGCACGCTGGCGCTTGTTGATTTTAAAGTTGAATTTTTTGGTCAGGCGGCACACGCTTCTGCTGATCCCTGGAATGGAAGAAGTGCTTCCGACGCCCTGGAAATATATACAACAGGAATTAATTATTATCGCGAACATATAAAGCCAACAGTACGGATTCATTATCATATTCAAGATGGTGGGCAGGTTGTAAATGTTGTGCCTGATTATTCCAAACTTTGGGTGCGTGTAAGGGATACCAAGCGAAGTGGCGTACTGCCGGTTTACGAAAGAGTTCAGAAAATGGCTGAAGGAGCTGCAATTATGGCAAATGTAGATTATAAAATTTCATTGATTTCGGGAATTTATGAAGTCCTTGTAAACAGGTCCGGGGAAGAGATCATGCAAAAAAATTTAGAATATTTGGGTGACATTACTTACTCGGAAGAAGAACAGGCCTTTGGTAAAAAAATTCAGGAGATTACGAAAAAACCTCAGGTGGGCATGGATAGCAAAATTAATCCGTTGAAAGAAACCAAAGAAAATCCCGGGGGTGGCTCAACAGATGTTGGCGATGTAAGCTGGAATGTTCCGAATATCAATTTAAGTGTAACCACAGCACCAAAAGATACACCCTGGCATTCATGGGCCGTAGTGGCATGTGGCGGGATGAGTATTGGCCACAAAGGCATGACTTATGCTGCAAAAGCGTTAAGCATGACCGCCGTTGATCTTTTCGAAGATCAGAAATTAATTGAAAAAGTAAAGAACGAGTTTAAAGAACGGAAGGGTGATGAGGTTTATATGGCAAATATACCTCCCGGCCCGCCTCCCGTAGGAGATAATTACTAATAACTTTTTAATAATCCTAAAAAAATAATGGCAGAAAGAGAAATAGTAAAAGAATATGCAAACGGAGATTTCATTGTGGTATGGAAACCAAAGAAATGCATTCATTCGGCAATATGTGTCCATACTTTACCGAAAGTTTATGATCCTGATAAAAAACCATGGATTGAACCAAAAAATGCCTCTATCAATGAATTAAAATCGCAAATAGACAAATGTCCTTCAGGGGCACTAACTTATTATATTAAAGGAGAAACAGAAAATTTAGAAGATATGTCAAATAATACACGGGTAGAAGTAATGGCAAATGGGCCACTGTTGGTACACGGTACTTTAGAAGTAAAGGATGCCAGTGGTAAGACTGAAAGCAAAAGTGGGGTAACTGCTTTATGCCGATGCGGTGCATCAGACAATAAGCCTTATTGCGATGGAGCTCATAAGAAAATTGACTTTGCAGGATAAAATAAATAATACATTATTATAATCGAGGCGAGTGGAATTGAAGCTCATGGCATTAACAAATCTCTGATTATTATGAATTCAATTTTTAATAAAACTCTGATAATTCTATTTATTATGGGTTCGTTACAAAGTTTTGGACAAGCATCGAAGCTTAAATCAACGCTTGAGATTTTCTCTCTCGAATCCGGTGAGCGAAAGGTAATTTACGAAGAAGTGGGGCACTTTGAGGCACCTAACTGGAGTAAGGATGGTAACTACTTAATTCTCAATCAAAATGGTCTCTTATACAGAATAAAAACCGATGGGAGTACAAAGGAACAAATAGACACAGGATCGGCCGTTAAATGCAATAATGACCACGGAATTTCACCCGATGGCACCATGCTGGCAATTAGCAATAATGATCCTATTGAGGGGGTAACATCCGGTACTTCCCGGATCTATACCTTACCTATTGAAGGGGGTATCCCTAAACTTGTGACCCCGAAATACCCTTCTTACTGGCATGGATGGTCTCCTGAGAGTGATGCTGTTGTGTATACAGCAAGTCGTGACAATAATTTTGATATCTATAGGATTTCTATTCATGGTGGGAATGAGGAGCGCCTTACAAATAGTTCCGGACTGGATGATGGCCCGGAATATTCACCGGATGGATCTTATATTTACTACAATTCAATGCAATCCGGTTCTATGGAAATTTGGAGGATGAAAGCCAATGGCAGTGAAAAAGAACAATTGACTAACGACGCATATTCCAATTGGTTTGCCCACCCATCGCCGGATGGAAAGTATTTTGTTTTTATTTCCTATCTGGAAGACCAGGGAGATCGTCATCCACCTTTAAAAGACGTAGCATTGCGCCTTTATGATCTCAATACTAAGGAAATTAAATCTCTTTGCTTTTTTACAGGAGGTCAGGGAACCATAAACGTTCCCTCATGGTCACCAGATAGCAAACATTTTGCTTTTGTTTCTTATAACAATAAATAATCCAATCTTTTTAAGTATCCATTAAAACAGTCAAAATCTTTTCCAATGAAAAAACTGATACTCTTACTATTCATATGTTATTTTTCAAATTCTTATGCGCAGGACTTTGACTTTCAATACGACCACTATTCGTTTGTAGTTACCGACCTTAAGAAGACCGGAGATTTCTATGCCAATATCCTGAAATTAAAAGAAATCCCCCATCCTTCTGCATCTCAAGGGTTCAGATGGTTTAATATTCATGGGAATTCTCAACTACACCTGATAGAAAAAGATTCGGTTATCAGACTAAATAATAAAAGTGTCCATCTTTGCCTTGCCACCAAAAATATGGATGGCCTTATCTCCTATCTGGAAGAGAAAGATATCCCCTACTGGGATTGGCCCGGGAAAAAGAATGCTGTTACAGACCGAGCAGATGGCGTAAGACAAATTTATATTAAAGATCCGGAAGAAAATTGGGTCGAAATTAATACTGCAGCCCATGAATAAAGAGTTCCCATTTCTTTTGAAATCGAAATTCAAAATCGACTTGCAGATAAACTCCTTAGAAAGAGAGGAATCTGGGCCATTCACAAAGTTGCGCGTTCAGGCACAACTTCTTATTCAAATAAAATATTAAATCATTCTTTCAATCGATTTAATCTTAATGA
>Ga0209536_100008835_pt1 | contig 15054 bp, 15 predicted proteins | sample DeeMarSeWOR28_12_FD_187461 | JGI IMG/M metagenome (GOLD analysis project Ga0209536, IMG submission 187461) | Marine sediment microbial communities from White Oak River estuary, North Carolina - WOR-2-8_12 (SPAdes) (version 2) | ecosystem: Environmental > Aquatic > Marine > Intertidal zone >...
AAATGGCGATTTTAGCAGTTTCGCATATAATAAAATCAATAACTTACAAATGCTAAATTCACAGATTTAGGGTTTTTCGACAGTCTCTGAGAATATCACTAAAACGGGAAATCTGTGATATCATCTCTGATATTTCGAATATCACAACTTATTCACGGCATTAAAAACATTTGATAAGTTGGATCAAATGTTTAAAATGGCAACAAACCTTTGGCACAGGGCACTAATCTTAGATATTTCAGCATATTTTTTTGCCCAATAGAATTATTTATATTTACTAAAATCAACCCCGCGCTCGATGGCACGTTTTTCATACCAGTCCATCTCATCCTTGGGTGGTGCGGTGATCTCCTCCGGCTGTTTCCGTACCAGGGATATAGCTTCCGATGGGCAATTTGTAACACAAAGACCGCAGCCAATACACCTCTCACGGATTACTTCGTTAGCCTCGTTTCCCTCTTCGATAGCGTTTACCTGACATCGTTCATCCTTACAAGTTCCGCAGGCAGTGCACTCATCAGGATTAATTTCCGCGAAATAGTATGAATTGATTACATCAGATGCATTTATTCCTAATTCATTAATTGACCTTAAAACGCCACAGCAGCAACCGCAGCAATTGCAAATAAAAAAATGACCGCTTTCGACATTCCACGTCAAATGGACCAATGCGGCCTCTTCAGCCTTATTCAGTACCGCATAAGCATCGGTTTTTGAAATTGCCCGGTAGCGGTCTGAATTATCGAAAACACCGGGGATAGGTGCATAGGCCGTACAGATTTCCAATGGTTTATCGCAACTACCATCCAACAGGTGCTTTTCTTTTTTGCATATACAATCAAATACCGCAAAGGACTGACTGTTTTCGATGATATTTGAAACTTGTTCATAAGACAGCGCTTGCTGCTTATTAGGGATTTCTTTTTCAATGGGAATTACCTGCATGAGTTGAGGTTTTTTCGGGAAGAATTGTTCTCCATAGACTATCCCGAACTCTTCGCACATTTCAGCTAACTCTCGATCCATGTGGGGTCGCTGAAATTCATAAATCCCAAAGGCCCAGGGTGCCATTTTAAACATCTTGACTCCACCAAGATCTATTCCAAAAACTTGCCCCCGCTCTCTCATCTCAGATAGATGCTCCTCCAGACCTTCCAGTGCGCGCCCTGTTGGCTCTGATATTTGTTGTGACGTTTCAAAATCTAATCGTAAATCACAAAAAAGCTCAGCATCTTCCGGCCGGAATATTCTCTTCAACAGCTTGATTCCTATATTCGAATCGGTTGTTGGGAAACCATTAGGAAGCGTATCAAGAACTTTGGCCAGATTTTGATAAATTTCTTCACTCATATTTATAACCCCCTTTATTTACCTTATTCTAAAAAGTTCTTTTTTGAGCGTAAACCAGAATCTTATGCATCAGAGAACTTTAGAATGAGCAATACTGTGCACAAAGAATTTCAGATACTAAATAAGCTATGCTCTCGCAGGAATATGGAACACGTTCAGAATGGCAAGTCGCATGAACTGAAACAATATTTTCAATAAAAAATAAGGCTGAAAAGTCAAATTATTAATTTTCACATCGCAAAGTTTTTGGCAGAAATCCAAATATCTCCCAGATACAGATGAGCGTATTACAAGTTCTGCAATATTGCAGATATGCTAATTTGGCAAGAAAAAACCCCGACAGAATGCCGGGGCTATTGATGTTTTTTCGAGGGTAATTTTTCTAAGATGTGCAGATGTAAGGTGCGAATTATGGTGATGTCTGCATCATACTATATAACATTCAACGCATTATCGAGGTCTGTAATTAAGTCATCTACTTCCTCGATTCCCGCAGAATATCGAATCAGGCTTTCCGGAATGCCCATCGCCGCCCTTTCTTCGGCTGTGCATTCTACGTGGCTGGTTGTCGCCGGCGGTCCCACTATGGTTTCCACTGAGCCTAAGTTGGCAGCCCGATGGGCGTATCTAAGCCGGGGTAGGAAGGCTTTTACAGCATCATAGCCACCTTTGACCATGAACGCAAGCATGCCCCCGTAACCATTCATCTGCTGTCGGGCAATATCGTGTTGCGGATGAGACGCCAGTCCTGGATAAAAAACTTTCATCACCTTAGGATGTTTATCCAAATGTTCAGCAATTTGCATGGCGTTTTGACTCTGTTGCCGGAGGCGCAGGTGAAGGGTTTTCATCCCTCGCAATAAAAAATAGGCAGACATTGGCTCCAAAACCGCACCGTTTATTTCTCGAAAATGATAGATTTGCTCGACCAGCTCCGAGGGCCCGCAAACGACCCCACCCAAGGCATCTGCATGTCCTCCCAGGAATTTGGTGGCACTGTGCAAAACCAGGTCAGCTCCCAACTTCAAAGGTTTCTGGTTAATGGGCGTCGCAAACGTGTTGTCCACCACAACGAGTGCGCCGACCCTGCGGGCAGCATTTGACAAACGAATGATATCCACAATTTTCATGGTCGGGTTTGTGGGGCTTTCCAGATAAAGGATTTTGCAGCCCAAACTTACCGCGTTCTCTATGGCTTCGTGATCGGTGGTATTGCACAAAGTGACGTCAATATTGAAGCGGGGAAGAAATTCAAGGAAAATCTTACTGGTTCCACCATAGCTGTCTTTAATTGAAACGATCCGGTCTCCAGGCGATAGCAGGGTAAAAAGCGTGTTTGAAATCGCGGCCATTCCGCTGGCGAAACTGGTGGCGGATGCTGCCCCTTCGAGTTGGCGAATTTTATTCTCAAAGGCTCGCACCGTAGGATTGGTATTCCGGCTGTATATATGGCCCCGGGCTTTGCCTTGTCCGATTTCCAACCACTTATCCAAATCATCATAACCGAATGATACGCTGTGAACGACAGGAACCTGAGTGGCGCCTTCCCATAATGGTTCTTCTTCACCAGCCCAGACAGCCATGGTGCCTTCTCCAGGGGTTTTGTTGTGACTCATTGAATTTTCTCCTTCTGCCTTAATGCGTAATTCGGAAAAAACTATTTAGCAGCAAAATTTTTTAATCGCTGGTGATATGCGCGTATGCGCTGTGGTTGTGGATGGATTCGAAATTCTCGGCGCTGACCGAATACCAGGTAATATTATCGTCTTCTTCCAGTTTTTTGGCGATGTCCCGCACAATATCTTCGACAAACTTGGGATTGGCAAATGCCGTTTCCGTAACATGTTTTTCGTCCACGCGCTTTAGAACGGAATACACATCGGTGGAAGCGGCGGATTCCACCAGATCAATCATATCTTCCATCCAGATGAATTTCTTAAAGCGGGTCGCCAGCTGAACTTCACCGCGCTGGTTGTGGGCCCCCTGGTCGCTGATCTCCAGCGAGCAGGGACATACAGATGAGATGGGGACAATGACTTCTGAAACCAGATCGATTTTGCCGGATGGATCACTGGTGCCGATAATGCGGCAGGTGTAATCCATCAAACCCGCTGCGGTGCTGACCGGCGCTTTCTTTTCGATAAAGTAGGGAAATGTGACTTCAATGTGCGCCGAAGCCGCATTGAGGTGCTTCTTCATACTTTCCAGGATTTCAGAAAATTTTTGCAACGAAATCTCTGTTTGTAAAAGATGAAGCATCTCGACAAACCGGCTCATATGAGTGCCCTTATACTCATGGGGCAAATCAACATACATATTGATGGTGGCAACCGTATTTTGCGAACCGTCACGGCGATCACGAACCGTTATCGGATAGCGTAAATTTTTGATGCCGACCTTATCAATCGGGATGTTGCGGTAATCACGCTCGTTTTGGGTGTCTTTCATGCTATTTTAAAAGGTAATCTATTTTCACACGGCTCATCGCCCGGAAGATATTGCCTTTGATTTTTTTATTGCTGTGGTAAAGCTGCTTTAAAACGGTTTTTATTTCCTGGCGTTTTGAATGATTTGCCGACGGACATGGATTGACGAACTCGGGAAAACGCTGCTCTCCGGCAAACGCCCGGATAAGCTCCTCATCCGCATAGGCCAGCGGCCGGATAACGGTGAACCTTCCCTTAAAAAATTTCTGGGAAGGAACCATGGTGCTAATTTCACCCGCGTAACAAATGTTCAAAAAAAGGGTTTCAATGATGTCGTCTTTGTTATGCCCCAGTGCCAGTTTATTGCATCCCAGTTCATTGGCAATTTCAAAAAGACGTTTGCGGCGCAGGCGCGAGCATAAAAAACAGGGATTTTCACGGTTGACCGCACTGTGCCCCAAAATCCCATAATCTGTATGTTCAACCCTTAAGGGGAAGCCGGAATTGGCACTGAAGCTTTTTAGTGACGCACTGAAACCGCCCGCAAAACCGGGATCGATGTGTACCGGATACAGTTCAAAGTTTATCGGTATCCGCGGCAGCCGTTCAGCCAGCACCCACATCATCGTCAGACTGTCAGCCCCCCCGGATATCCCCACAACGATTCGATCGCCGTCCTGCAGCATGTCATACCGGTGCACGGCTTTGCCGACCGCGCGGTTCAAAGCTTTGTATTTCGCGCTATTTCTGGTTACGTTTCTGCCTCCTCCTTTTCGATCATTGCAATTTTTCCGGCGGCCACTTCCCGCAAAGCGACCACAACATCTTCGTTCTTGGGAGAACTTACCAGATAATCAGATCCTTCCCGAATCTGTCTGACGCGCTGGGAGACCATGTTTACCAACAAAAATCGATTGCCAACTTTTTTTAGACAATCTTCAATTGTAATTCGTGCCACGGATAAAACCTCCATCTGATTTGTTTTATTGGTTTAATTTGTTTAAATTGGCTTTATTGGTCTGGATCGGTGAACAGCTATAATTATTAAACCAGTGGAACCAATCAAACCAATTAAACCATATTATAATATCTCTATGAGTTCATACATGCGTTTGCCGCCGGGCACCTCGAGGGTGAGTTCATCACCCGGCTTTCGACCGATGAGGGCTTTCCCAAGAGGCGATGCTACGGATATGCGACCATTCTCAATATTCGACTCATCCGGCCCCACCAGCTGATAGCTGACATCCTCCCCGGTTTCAATGTTTTCAAGAACGACTTTGCAGCCGAAAACAGCCCGATCCTTGGGCAGTTTCTCGGTGTCAATAACATCAATATTCGCCAGCTTGAATTCCAATTCATTGATGCGCCCTTCAATAAAGCCCTGACGATCTTTAGCAGCGGCATACTCTGCATTTTCACTTAAATCACCGTGAGCCCTTGCTTCTTCTATCGCTTTTATGTTTTGGGGGCGCTCATTTTTTTTCAGATTCTGCAGCTCTTTTTTAAGCGCTTCAAAACCTTGTTTGGTAACGGGGATTCGATCCAATTTGTTGCTCCTGGCCAAATTGAGCGATAAACGCTCAATTTGGCGTTATTCATTATCGGCTATTCGTTATTCGAATTCCTAAATTCCTGAATTTCTCAATTCCTCAATCCCTGAATCCCAAAATGATCATAAATATTTTTGAGCCAGGATTTGGGCAATCTGCACTGTGTTGGTAGCGGCACCCTTTCGGATGTTGTCCGCGACAATCCACATATTGATGCCGTTGGGAATGGATTCATCCTGACGAATCCGTCCGACTAAGGTTAAATCCTGGCCGGCAGCATCTGTGGCCAGCGGGTACAGATTTTTCCCGGGGTCATCCATCACTCGAACTCCCGGCGCATTTTCCAGCAAAGCCCTGACATCCTCAACAGATATCGGTTCATGGGTTTCAATGTTAACGGATTCGGAATGTCCGAAGAAAACAGGCACGCGCACCGTCGTCGCCGTGACGGCGATGGAATCATCTTCCATGATCTTGCGGGTTTCGTTGACCATTTTCATTTCTTCTTTGGTATACCCGTTGTCCAGAAAAGTGTCGATGTGGGGCAAACAATTAAAAGCAATGCGATGCGGGTACACCCTCTTCTCATAATCCAAAAAATTGATCATTGCCCGGGTTTGATCAAAAAGTTCATCAATTGCCTTTTTGCCGGTTCCCGATACCGCCTGATAGGTAGATACCACGATTCGTTTAATGCCATATTTTTTGTGAATCGGATGCAGCGCCACGACCATCTGGATCGTCGAACAATTCGGGTTGGCGATAATGCCCTTTGCCGTATGCTGGGCAATGGCGTGTGGATTTACCTCAGGCACCACCAGCGGTACCTGGGGATCCATGCGCCAGGCGCTCGAGTTGTCCACGACCACACACCCGTCCCTGGCAGCAAAAGGCGCAAATTTTTCACTGGTGCCGCCGCCGGCTGAAAAAAGCGCGATGTCGAATCCTTTAAAAGAATCCTCCTTCAGCTCCTTTACATCGATCAGGTCGCCTTTAAATCTGAGCTGGCGACCCACTGAACGACTCGAAGCCAGAAATGCGACGGAATTTATCGGAAAATCCATCTCTTCCAGACAGCGGATCATCTGATTGCCCACCGCACCGGTGGCACCGGCAACCGCAATGTTCATTTTCTTCTGAGCCATACCTTGTTCCTTGGTTATTGTTTTTTTAAACCACTTCTAACAGTTTTTTACGATATAATCTACGACCAAATCGCCAACCGCCTGGGTCGAATGCCCCATTTTACCGGCGGCGACATCCTCGATATCTTCCCGCAAAACTTTGGCAACACCGGCTTCCACAACAGCAGCGGCCTTTTTTTCCCCGATGGTATCCAGCATCAACTGTGCTGCTAATATGGCTGCAATCGGATTTATTCTGTTCTGCCCGGTATATTTGGGTGCAGAGCCGCCGATGGGTTCAAACATCGAAACGCCATTGGGGTTGATATTGGCGCCGGCCGCTATACCCAAACCGCCCTGTAACATCGCACCCAGATCGGTAATAATGTCGCCAAACATGTTATCGGTAACGATCACATCAAACCACTCCGGATTTTTTACCATCCACATGCAGATGGCATCAATATGGGCATAATCGGTTTCGATTTCCGGATACTCCTGGGCAACCTCGTAAAATGTTCGTTCCCAAAGATCAAAGGCATAGGTCAGCACATTGGTTTTACCGCAAAGGGTGAGCTTTTTGGTCTTGTTTCTTGTCTGGCAATAATCGAAGGCATATCGAATGCACCGTTCGACACCTTTGCGCGTATTGATGGATTCCTGGGTGGCAATCTCATCCGGAGTGCCGCGCTTCAGGCAGCCACCGGCACCGGCATAAATCCCCTCCGTATTTTCACGTACCACGACAAAATCGATATCTTCAGCGCGTTTGTCCTTGATCGGTGTATAAACACCCTCATAGAGTTTAACCGGTCTTAAGTTGATATATTGATCCAAGGTAAAGCGGGTTTTCAGCAGAATGCCCTTCTCCAGGACGCCGGGTTTCACATCCGGATGACCGATGGCTCCCAGAAAAATGGCATCTTTTTGGGCGAGTGAATCAATCTGTTGATCGGAAATGGTTTCTCCAGTGGCCAGATAATGGTCACCGCCGATATCGTAATTCGAGAACTGAAAACCGAAATTACATTTGGCGGCCACCGCTTCCAGCACCTTTAGGCCTTCTGCAACGACCTCCGGTCCGGTTCCATCTCCCGGGATAACAGCGACATCATATGTTTTTTTCATCAATAGATTCCTTTAGCCGCAGATTTACATTTGCGATCTATTATAAAAAAAACCGGGCTCCGTGAGACGGAAGATTTTAGAACCCATCTCAAAAATGTCTTTTGGCCCAATATCTTTGTTGGAGCCTCGTTTCAAATCCTCAATCCGCCTCAGGCGGACCTCCGGCTTAAAGTTTGACCCCGCCGCGATCTTGAACCAAAATCCTATTTTTGAGATGGGTTCTCATAACGACTTAATTGGGACTTGTGCCCAATTAAGGCATCGCAAATCGACCGATAACAGAAGACCCCGCCTTTACTTTATCTCCAACAGTCACTTTGATTTCGACATCATCCGGCAGATACACATCGAGCCGCGAACCAAAACAGATCATTCCGAAACGCTGGCCTTTACACACATCATCACCGGACTGCACCTTGCAGATAATCCTTCTGGCAATCAATCCGGCGACCTGAACGGTGCAGAATTGTTTGCCCTCTGCCGTTTCCAGAAAAACCGCATTGTGTTCATTTTGCAAAGATGCTTTATCCAGGTTCGCCGAAAAAAATTTACCCGGATAATAACCCACTCTTTTGACCTTGCCGTCAAACGGAACCCGATTGACGTGCACATTAAATACAGACATAAAGATGCTGATCTTCTGGCAACTGCCTTCACAAAAGGAAGTGCCGTCAACAGGGCCCACCGAAATGACTTTGCCATCCGCCGGCGAAACGATAGCATCCGGTTGATTGGGAATCACCCGATCCGGATCCCTGAAAAACCCGCAAAAACAGAAAGTAACCAACAGGCCGAGTAAGGTCAGGTAAGTCATCCCCAGCAGGGCCAAAATCAAGGTGACGAATGCCGCAGCAAAAATCGGCGGATAACCGGCTCTTGCCACCGGAAAAGCCGTCTGGCCCGGTGGATCCGGCCAAGAATGTGGGTTCATGGAATCTTTGTCCCAAGGATTAAAAGCAAAATGGGTTTACGGAAGTGCTTCCCGTAAACCTGAACCTGCATGCATATCAATATGAATACAGATTGTCAATGATTACCGTGACATGATTCGATAACCCCTGGCCCCAGAAGTTTGACCGCAACATTATCGGCCAAAGTTTAATTCTGCATCCGATTTCCGGATGTAATGCGGGACCAGGCCGGCAATTCCATCGGTATCATTGGCCTCAAATCTTGGCATGCTCAGAAAGGCAACGCTCGATGCCCGCACCACGTTTTGGTCCGCGGGAACAAAATGGGCCAAACTTCCCGCCGCAGCGACAATGCTTTGGCGATATAGCCGGGCACCGGTTCCAATAAACACACAGGGTGATTTGATATCCTCAACGACGGCTTCAGGAGTCATTGCGCGCGCGCTTGTCTTTTGAACTAACTGACCCGCATTGAAACGATAAGTGGCAGCATATACCTCGCCTTTGCGAGCATCCAGCAGCGGGCAGATTAAATGCGATGTTTGACCACATTGCCAGGCAAGCGCTTTAAGCGTTGATACCCCCACCACCGGTTTGCCCAGCGCATGCGCTAATCCCTTGATCGTGCTGATGCCGATTCGCAGGCCGGTAAATGAGCCCGGACCGATCGTAACGGCCAGACCGTCCAGGTCTACAACACCAAAACCGGCGATTTCCAGAACTGAATGGACTAGTTCCATTAAATGTTTAGCGTGCGTCTGGTTTTTACGTATGGTTAATTCAGCGGACAGGGCCCCATCATCTGTTGCGGCAACGCTGCAGCTGTTTGTAGCTGTGTCCAGTGAAAGGATTTTCATCGGTTATTTGCGTCTGGTTTTTGCCCGTTTTAATTTGCGCCGGGATTTAGTCCCAATAATCGCCCGTGCCACGACTTCAGACATTTGTCTTACAGGGACAAACTCAATTTTGCGCCTCAGATGGGGGGGCAACTCAGAGAGTTCTTTTTTGTTTTTCTCGGGTATAATGACGGTTCGAATTCCCGCCCGCATGGCGCCCAGGGCCTTTTCTTTTAAGCCGCCAATCGGAAGAACCCGGCCCCTCAGCGTGATTTCACCGGTCATGGCCACATCGCTGCGAACGGCTTTGTTTGTTAAGGCAGATATCAGTGCTGTCGCCATGGCGATGCCTGCAGACGGGCCGTCTTTGGGGATGGCGCCTGCCGGGACATGAATATGGATATCAGAATTTTCGAATTTCTTTTCATCCAGCCCCAGTAACGCCAGATTCGCCCGTGCATAACTTACCGCTGCGCGGGCGGATTCCTGCATCACATCTCCCAGTTGCCCGGTCACAATCAAATCACCCTTTCCACCGATCAAAGAGGCTTCGACATACAGCACTTCTCCGCCCGCCTGAGTCCAGGCCAGACCGGTAGATAGGCCGACCTGGTTTTCTTCCTTATCCATTTCGGGACCATGTTGGGGGACCCCCAGATATTTATGCAAGTTGGCCTTGGTGACCGCAAAGGATCCTTTTTGGCCTTCAGCAATTTTACGCGCCACTTTGCGGCAAATTGCGCCAATCTCCCTTTCAAGGTTTCGCAGTCCCGCTTCAGACGTATATTCCGTGATCATCAGCTGCAGGGCTCCGGAACTCATGGAAGTTGAGCGGGTTTTTAGGCCATTTTCTTTGATCTGTCGCGGAATAAGGTAATTTTTGGCGATCACGATTTTCTCTTCTTCAGAGTAACCGGAAAGCGGGATAACCTCCATCCGATCCAGCAGGGCGGAGGGGATGGTATCGGTTAAATTCGCAGTCAGGATAAACACCACTTTTGATAGGTCAAAGGGTATGTTGATGAAATGATCGCTGAAGGCAAAATTTTGCTCCGGATCCAGCGCTTCTAAAAGCGCCGCAGACGGATCTCCTCGAAAATCAGCACCCAGCTTGTCAATTTCATCCATCATAAAAACCGGATTGTTGCTGCCGCACTGCTTCAGCCCCTGGAGAATGCGGCCGGGCATGGCACCAATGTAGGTCCGACGGTGACCCCTAATTTCAGCCTCGTCGCGAATTCCGCCCAGCGAAATTCGAATAAACTTGCGTTTGAGGGCCCGAGCGATGGATTGGCCCAGCGAGGTCTTGCCGACACCGGGAGGACCCACAAAACATAGAATCGGGCCTTTCATCTTCGGATTCAGTTTACGGACGCTCAGATATTCAAGGATACGATCTTTTACCTTGTTTAATCCGTAGTGATCTTTTTCCAACACGGATTTGGCGGCGGCAATATCAAAACGATCTCGCGATGATTTGGCCCACGGCAGATCCACCAGCCAGTCGAGATAGTTATGCGACACGGTTGCTTCAGCAGAGTCGGGATGCATCTGCTCAAGACGTTTGAGCTGCTTGATGGCTTCTTGGTCTGCCACTTTAGGCATCTTGGCGCGTTTGATTTTTCTGCGGTAATCTTCAATCTCAGCGGTCCTGTCATCCTGTTCCCCGAGCTCTTTATAGATGGCCCTGACCTGCTCGCGTAAAAAATAATCTCGCTGGGATTTGAAGATCTCATCTTTTACCTCGGATTCGATTTTGGCCTGAACCGTTGAAAGGTTGAGTTCTCTTGAGAGCAAATCGTTTACTTTTTTAAGACGCTCGACCGGCTCGGCCAATTCAAGCAACTCCTGCGAATCCTGGATTTTGAGTTTTAGATTGGATGCCGCCAGATCCGCCAGCTTGCCGGGCGCTTCAATGCTATCTAAAATGGTGCTGATATCGCCGGACATCTCTCCGCGCAAAGAAAGGATCTTTTCTGAATTTTCCCTGACAGTCCGCATCAGGGCCTCGATCTCTAAATTGATCTCACGGGTGGGCTGTTCTTCAACTTTCTCAATTTTGACGCGATAAAAGGATCGTTTCCTGAGGTAACGCATAATTTTGGCCTTGGCGACGCCCTGCACCAGTGCTTTAACGCGACCATCCGGCAGTTTCAACATTCGCAGCACCCGGCTGACGGTGCCGACAGCGTATATGTCATCGGCGGCCGGGTCTTCTATTGCGGGATCCTTTTGGGTCGCCAGCATTAAAAAACCATCCTTGGCTACCCCCTCCTCAACCGCTCGGATCGATTTGTCGCGCCCGACAAACAACGGCAGCACCATGTCACAAAAAACGACGACATCGCGAACCGGCAGTAAAGGAAGGGAAGTCGGAATTTCAGAAATTACGTCATCGTCTTCGATGAGGCTGATCAGATCATCATTATCGCTTTGTGCCATTTTTGCTCCAGGGAATTGCTTCGGGATTCAAGGTCCACTCTTGTTTTGCCGAAACTATCGTGTGTTGGTCCAGCGGGCAGCGGATTGCAAGCCCAGGCCGATCTAGTATAAGACAGAATTTTTCTTTGACAATATCCATCTTATTTTTTTATGAATCATATCCATACCAGAAAAAATAATTTTTTATTGCTTAAAGCCGACATAACCATATACAGGGTAATTTTACATGTTCAGACGACAGGCATGCAATCACCCAGGAACGGGGACAGATAAACGATGATGGCACCCTATTTAACCGAATTTATTATCTTTGTTTTTGGCTTGTGTATCGGAAGCTTTTTAAACGTATGCATTTACCGGCTTCCGGAATCAAAGTCAATTGTCCATCCCCGTTCCATGTGTCCCAAATGTGAGACACTCATCCGTTTTTATGACAATATCCCCATTATAAGCTATGTCCTACTTGGAGGGAAATGCCGCCATTGCAAGACGCCCATCTCGTTTCGCTATCCCGTAATCGAATTTATGAGCGGAATATTTGCGGTAGGGGTTTTTCTTAAGTACGGCCTGACCTTCGAAGCGCTGGTTTATTATACCTTTGTTGCCGCTCTGCTGGTCATCACCTTTATTGATATTGATCACCAGATTATCCCTGATCTGATCACCCTGCCGGGAATACCCATTTTCTTTGCCGCCAGTTTGGCCCTTCGGCAAATTACGGTTGTGCAGTCTATCCTGGGGATTTTAATTGGCGGCGGAAGCTTATTTTTGGTCGCCTGGTTGTATCATATGCTGACCCATAAAGAAGGCATGGGCGGCGGAGATATTAAACTTCTGGCCATGATGGGAGCCGTTGTCGGATGGCAGGGGGTTTTGTTCACGATATTTGTGGCATCAGCCATCGGCACGGTCTCAGGCTTGCTTCTGATGCTCAAGGCCCGTAAAACCATGAAGCTGGCGATTCCATTTGGCCCCTTCCTGGCCATTGGCGGAACGGCTTATATTTTTTTTGGCCCCCAATTAATTACCTGGTATTTTAACCTGTTAAGACCGTCATGAAAGTTGCAATTATTTCCGATATCCACAGCAATATGGAAGCATTCGAGGGCGTTTTGGCTGATATCGCAAGTTCGCCGGTCAAAGACATTATCAGTCTGGGTGATAATATCGGCTACGGCCCGGAACCGGATTCCGTCATCAAACGAATCCAGCAGCAAGATATCACCTCGGTACAGGGTAATCATGAACTGGCCCTGATAGAGCCAAGCTATCTTAGCTGGTTTAACAAGGCCGCACGGCAATCATTAAAGGCCACCTCAAAACTTCTCTCCGGCCAATCGATCGAATTTATCTCTAAACTGGAAACCCACCTCACAACATACGGATGCCGCTTTGTGCATGGGTTTCCGCCGAATTGCCCCCTCACCTATTTATTTCAGGTCTCTGAAAATAAAATGCTAAAAACCCTGAAAAATTTATCTGAAAAGCGCTGTTTTATCGGGCATACGCATACACTGGATTTAATCAGTTACGACCGGCAGGGGCTTGAATATGGCTATCTCAAAAAGGGCCGCAACAAATTGAATGCCCGCCGAAAATATATCATTAGTGCAGGCAGCGTTGGGCAACCCAGAGACGGAAACAATAAATCAAAATACCTGATCTGGGACTCCGTCGAAGATACGGTTGAAGTGAAGTATGTGGCCTATGACATTGCGGCGGTCGTTAAAAAAATACAGGCGGCAGGCCTTCCACAAGAACATGCACAACGATTGTGGTAAAGTCGAATTCTAAATTTTAATTTTATGAAATTTGATAATCTCGTAAAAAGTCAGAAAAGCAGCCTTTTTGTGAGTGTGTTTTGCATTTGGTATTTAGTGTTTAGCTTCCTCTCCCAACGCAAGCCCGATATCCAGCGCTTTGCGGTTCATATCCAGAAAGTCGGCCGGAATCCGGGTTTCGAGTGACTTCATAATGGATTCGGGATTCACCAGCCCGGTTAAGCCAATAACAGCCCCGAGCATGCATATGTTAAAAACAATGGGGTTGCCGATTTTGGCCATTACGGTTTCATACATCTCTATTTCTTTCTGCTGGGCATCGACCTTTTTTTCAGTTTGCACAAATCGGGTGTCGGTAATCAATAAGCCTCCCGGTCGGACAATCGGATAAAATTTACCATAGGCGGCCTGAGTCAAACACACCAGCACATTGGGCTGAATCACTTTTGGAAAATGAATGATTGAGTCGGATATGATGACATCGGAGCGCGTTGCTCCCCCCCTGGCCTCGGCACCGTATGATTGGGATTGAACGGCAGTCAGGTTTTCGTAAAGCACCGCTGCTTCGGACAGAATAATGGATGCGGTGATGACCCCCTGCCCGCCCGATCCTGAAAATACCATCCTGCATCTTTCCATCTTTAACGACCTTTCATCGCCTTTTGGACCATTTTATCATATTCGCTGCAATATTCCGGCATTTCTTTTTGTACGAAAATACCGCGCTCCAGCAGATCGGGATTCTCTTTTTTGGCCTTTGAACCAATCGCGGTGGTATTTTCCTTAAAATACTGGATCATATCCACCGCATCTCCGGCTTTGTTTTTGCGGCCAAAATAAGTCGGGCACTGCGACAAAACCTCCACTACCGAAAAACCTTCGTGCAGAATGGCCTGACGGATGATGTCCGTCATCTGCTGAACGTGGTAGGTCGTCGTCCGCGCCACAAAGGTCGCGCCGCTGCCTTTTGCCAGCGCCACGACATCAAAGCTGGGGTCGATCGTCAGGTACGGAGCGGTGGTTGCCCGGACATTTTCACCCGATAAGGGCGAATACTGGCCACCGGTCATGCCGTATATTCGGTTGTTCATGACAATGGCGGTGATATCAATATTTCGGCGGGCTGCATGAATAAAATGATTGCCACCAATCGCCAGCGCATCGCCATCCCCCATGGGAACAATCAGATTCAGTTCCGGACGCGCCATTTTAACACCCGTCGCAAAGGCCAGCGCACGGCCGTGAATGGTATGCAGGGTGTGAAAGTCGACATAGCCCGTAATTCTTGATGAACAACCGATACCCGAAACCATCACAATCTCATTTTTGCTCATACCCAGTTTTTCAACTGCACCGAGGAGCCCGTTTAAAACCGTGCCGTGACCGCATCCGGGACACCACAAATGAGGGAAAAACCGTTCACGCAAATAATCTTTGATCGCCATGACTTAAACCCCCTTTCCCTGGATCACCCGCAGGATATTCATGATATCCGATGGCGCG
>Ga0209536_100008837_pt1 | contig 15051 bp, 11 predicted proteins | sample DeeMarSeWOR28_12_FD_187461 | JGI IMG/M metagenome (GOLD analysis project Ga0209536, IMG submission 187461) | Marine sediment microbial communities from White Oak River estuary, North Carolina - WOR-2-8_12 (SPAdes) (version 2) | ecosystem: Environmental > Aquatic > Marine > Intertidal zone >...
GACAAAAAAGTTATAGGCCTTAGGCGGATGAATCACTCAGTTCAATACGGTACAATATTTTCACGATGAGTTATTTTGAATCGATCCAGAGCCTTATTCAAGACTTCTCCAAAGGCAATCCTCTGGGCCACAAACTTGCCGAGCTCCAATTGCAACAGGAGTGGGAACACCTGGTGGGTTCGACCATGGCCAAGCATTCCTACCCTGAAAGCATCCGGTTTAAAAAATTGCATCTGGTGGCGGATAACTCAATTTGGCTTCAGCAACTCCTGTTTTTAAAACCCGCCATCCTGGAAGCCATTCACTCGATGATGCCGGACCTCTCCTTGACCGATGTCGTCCTGCGCATTGGCTCCATTCCACACCCCCCACCTTCACCAGATCCGAGACCCGCAGCCCCTCCTGCCTTCGTGACGGAATCTTCGCCCTTTGCCACCGGCTTAGCCAAACGATTGAGTAATCCCGAACTCCAAACTCTCCTTTCTCAGACTATCACTAAAGCCCTGGCGGAGCCACTGCCGGACACTACGGAGCCGGGGGAGAAGTCTGAGCGTTAGTATTTTCCTTTCCCCACGTCTCTTGAAAGACCCAATTCATCGTGAGTGTTCGATCTTTTGACCCGCTGCGGTTCCAGGGACCGATCCATCCCGCCTGGCCTTCCTCATCGGCACGATAGCCAGCTCGAACGGCGGCTTCAAAGTCTCTCCGAAATGTCTCGGCCGAAGGGTCGTCCTGGTTGCCCGCGACATACCGATGCAGGGTATCCGGTTCGGTCCAGCTCGGATCTGAAAAGATGATGATTTGTAGAGTTTGGTAGCGCCCGCGAGGATCGTCCGGCGTGGTGGGGCGGATTTTCATGGACGCGAAATCGCGGGTGGCCCGGCCGACTGTGCCAAACCGTGTAATCAGGCTTTCTATTTCGGGATCACTGGTCCAGGAAGGCAGGTGCACCGCCACCAGCGATCCCTCTTGGGCACCAATACTATAGGGCGGGATGCTGCGGTCGGGACGGGAGAGGAACATGCCGAAGGTGATGAGACAAAATCCTCCGAACAGGATGCCTAGTCCCATTTTGACGATGGGGTCTAACTTTTTTGACCTTGCCGGTTTTCCTGAGGCTTTTTTTGAAGAATCCAATCCCGCACCTTTCCCCCATACTGTTTCCTGTCCCCTCACACTTGCCAGGGGAGAGGAAGGGGAGTGGAGATGTGAAAAAAACGGGCATGTGAACGGGAGTCACGTCTCCCCGCTGTTGCACGGCCTCTCCTTTCCCTTCGCCCCTCCTTAAGCAAGGATAGGGATTTCTTATGATACCCGTTTTTCCACGGGTATCTGAAGGCGCCATTTCCGGGGCCTGTTTTTTCTGAAATTGTCACTCGAGTTTAGTCGATTGAGGAGACTGGCTCGCCCGGTGTGTCGCCATCGGGGTCATCCGGCTCCGTTTGATCGCCTTCATCGGTCTCGGCCAGTTTGGCCACGCCGACGACTCGATCGTCATCCGGTAGGTCAATCAACCGAACCCCTTGGGCATTGCGTCCAATTTCACGGATATCCCCCATCCGCGTGCGAAGGATCATGCCCTCGGCTGACATGAGCATGATTTCATCGGATTCCCAGACCTGATGGAACGAAATGGCGGGCCCGTTTTTCTCGGTGACTTTGACGCTAATGACGCCCTTGCCCGCTCGTGATTGGAGACGGTATTCCTCGACCTGTGTCCGTTTCCCATATCCGCGTTCCGTGACTGTCAGAATTGAGGATTGGGTTTCACTGGTAATCGTGACCATCCCGATGACCTCATTGCCCTCAGCCAATGTGATGCCCCGGACTCCACGGGCTGTTCGGCCCACCGGACGGACATCCTCCTCACGAAAGCGAATGACAATTCCCATTCGGGTGCCCAGGAGAATTTCTCTCGTGCCATCCGTGATATCGACACCAATGAGCCGGTCGCCTTCCTCCAGGGTCAACGCAATAATCCCCCCTTGCCGTGGATGGCTGAATGCAGCCAGATCGGTTTTTTTGATGTAGCCCTTTTGCGTGGCCATCACGACATACTGGTCTTCTGCAAATACTCTGACCGGCAACGTCGCCGTGACCCGTTCTCCCTGGCTCATGGCCAACAGGTTCACAATGGCTTTGCCTTTGCTGGACCGCCCGACATCCGGCAACTGATACACTTTGAGCCAATACACCCGCCCCGCATCGGTGAAGAACAACAGGTAATCATGGGTTGAAGCCGTAAAGATTTGTTCGACGAAGTCCTCTTCTTTGACCCCCATGCCGACTTTCCCTTTTCCCCCACGGCGTTGGGCCCGATAGATGGAGACGGCATTTCTCTTAATGTAACCGGCATGGGTAATGGTGACGACCACTTCTTCTTCCGCGATCAGGTCCTCCATCTGTAACTCGGCTTCGGCCGGAACGATCTGCGTTCTCCGCTCATCGGAATATTGCTCTTTGATTTCCACTAATTCCTGTTTCACAATTTGTCGCACCATCGCTTCGGAGCCTAACACGGTGCGCAAATGGGCAATGCGGGAGATCAGTTCGTTATATTCCTGGGTGAGCTTGTCTTGTTCGAGTTGGGTCAGCCGTTGCAGCCGCATGTCCAGGATGGCATTGGCTTGCACTTCGCTCAAAGAAAACTGGCTCATCAAACCCTGACGAGCGGTTTCCGGGGAAGACGCCCCCCGGATGAGGGCAATGACCTCATCCAACGATTCTAATGCCCGCTTCAAGCCTTCTAAGATGTGGGCCCGCTCTTCAGCTTTTCGCAGGTCGTACGCCGTCCGGCGAACCACGACTTCTTTCCGGTGCTCGATAAACGCCGCCAGAATCTGCTTAAGGTCCAATACTTCGGGACGATTCCCCACCAGGGCTAACATGATAACCCCGAAGGTCGTTTGCATTTGCGTGTGTTTATAGAGTTGATTCAGTAACACCGACGGGTTTTCGTTTTTCTTCAGCTCGATGACCACGCGCAGTCCATCCCGGTCGGATTCATCACGAAGGTCAGAAATCCCTTCCAGTCGTTTTTCGTGGATAAGATCAGCGATCTTCTCGATGAGCTTGGCTTTGTTGACCTGGTAAGGCAGTTCGGAGACGATGATGCGCGCCCGATCCGTGCGTTCGTCGACTTCTATTTCCGCCTTTGCTCGAAGAGACAAGAGCCCCCGTCCTGTCTCATAGGCATCTTTGATCCCTTGTGTGCCATAGATAAAACCGGCGGTGGGGAAATCCGGCCCGGGAATGCATTCCATAAGCTCTTGAATGGTCACTTCCGGACGATCAATAAGCGCAATTAACCCGGCAACGACTTCGCCCAGATTATGCGTGGGAATATTGGTGGCATACCCGACCGCGATCCCACCCGCCCCATTCACGAGGAGGTTCGGGATGCGGGCCGGCAAGACCACCGGTTCTTGAGACGACTCATCGTAGGTCGGGGTAAAATTGACCGTCTCCCGGTCAATATCGACAAGCATTTCCTCAGCCAGCTTGGTTAAGCGTGCCTCGGTGTAGCGCATGGCCGCCGGCGGATCTCCATCAACCGACCCGTAGTTTCCCTGGCCATCGACGAGTGGGTACCGCATATTGAAATCCTGGGCCATGCGGACCAACGTGTCGTAAATGGCCGTATCACCATGCGGGTGATAGTTGCCCATGATTTCGCCGACGATCTTGGCGGATTTCCGGTAGGGGCGCCCTGCCGCCAGACCCATTTCATTCATGCCGTAGAGGATTCGCCGATGAACGGGTTTGAGTCCGTCTCGCACGTCCGGCAACGCACGGCCGACAATGACGCTCATCGCGTAGTCCAAATAGGACAGACGCATTTCATCTTCAATGGCTACTTGCGTCAGGCGTTGTTCAGCCGCCATGCATGACTCCTCGAATGGGATCTCCAACCTTCATACTTATCATTTTTCCCGAAGCTTGTTCCGCTTATGCCTCACCACGCGAAGTACAGCGCTCCCTTATCCTGTAAGCATTTGGTGACATGGGTGAACCCGTTAAACGATGGCACCTGCTAGACATCTAAATTCCGGACTTCCAGGGCATGCTGTTGAATGAAATTCCGTCGGGGTTCTACTTCGTCACCCATCAAAATGGTAAAAATTTCATCCACTCCCGTGGTGTCTTCCAATGTCACCTGAAGGAGACTCCGGGTCTCTGGATTCATCGTGGTATCCCATAGTTGCGTGGGATTCATCTCGCCCAATCCTTTGTACCGTTGGATGGACATACCCTTTTTCCCCGTTTCCAGAATTTCATCCACGAGATCCTTACTGGTGGAAAATTCCGATTCCGTGTCTTTACGTTTTAACCGGTAGGGTGGTGCCCCCAATCCCAACACCGAGGGAGAGATCTTTTGTAATTCCCTGAAATCCGCTGATCCCACCATGTCGTGAGTCAGGCTCAATATTTTCTGACTGCCATTTCCTACTACCCGACAGATGAGGTGGTGGGTTTGATGTTCCTCATCATTTTGAATCGTCAGATCAACGGTTCCTTCCGGAAAGGCCAGGCGAAGCCGTCGTTTCGCCTCTTGGATCAGCGATTCCAGATCCCCAAGATTTTTTAACAGGTCTTTGGTCAATTGAGGAAAATCCACAAACACCCGTAGCAGAGCAGGTTCAATTTGCTTTTGTCCCAAACGGGCTAATAACCCTTCGAAGCCCACCAGCTTGTCTAAAATCGGGATGAGTTCTTCACGGGTCACAAATTCATTGCGGTCGGGGAGAAAGAGTTGGGCATCCTCCACGGCGAGATTGGAAAGATACGCATTCATCGCCGCCTCGTCCTTGAGATACTTCTCTCCCTTCCCTTTTTTGACCTTAAACAAGGGCGGCTGGGCAATGTAGATATAGCCCCGCTCGATCAGTTCCGGCATTTGCCGGAAAAAGAAGGTCAACAGAAGAGTCCTGATGTGACTGCCATCCACATCGGCATCGGTCATTAAAATGATTTTGTGGTACCGGGCACGGTTAATATCAAAAGCGTCTTTGTCTTCCTTGCCTTTTTCCGAATCTTCCCGTGGTCGACCGATCCCGGTTCCGATCGCCATAATGAGGGTTCGGATTTCCTCACTGGCAAGCATTTTGTCAAAACGGGCTTTTTCGACATTCAGGATCTTGCCTTTGAGTGGAAGGATCGCTTGAGAGCGCCGATCACGCCCCTGTTTCGCCGACCCGCCTGCTGAATCGCCCTCGACAAGATAGAGTTCACTGAATTGGGGATCTTTTTCGGAGCAGTCGGCCAATTTTCCCGGAAGCGACCCCCCATCCAACGCGCCTTTTCTCCGAATGAGTTCTTTGGCTTTTCTCGCCGCTTCACGGGCCCTTGCGGCATCCACCGACTTTCCAACAATTTTTTTGGCGACGGCTGGATTTTCCTCCAGGTAGGATCCTAAGGCTTCATTGACTGCCGCCTCTACGATACCCTTCACTTCACTATTGCCTAATTTGGCTTTGGTCTGGCCTTCAAACTGGGGATTTCGAATCTTCACGCTCACAACAGCGGTCAAGCCTTCCCGTACATCTTCCCCGCTCAATGATTCCGAATCTTTTTTAAACAGATCATTAGCGGTTGCATAACTATTGATTGTGCGTGTCAGGGCGGATTTAAACCCGATGAGATGAGTGCCTCCCTCTCGGGTATTAATGTTATTAGCGAAAGAATACAAATTCTCGGAATACCCTTCGTTATATTGAAGGGCGAGCTGGAGAATCATTTCGGGTTTTTCCACTTCCACGACAATGGGCGGGTGGAGGGGCGATTTGGCTTCATTCAGGTGCTCCACGAAGGAGACGATCCCTCCTTTGTAGCAAAACACCTGTTCTTTTTCTTTTCCTGTTCGGTCATCTTTTAAACAAATCTCCAGCCCCTTATTGAGAAAGGCCAATTCCCGAAGTCGTTGAGCCAGAACATCAAAACTGAATTCGACGGTTTCAAAAATGAGGGGATCCGGTTTAAACACCACTTTCGTCCCCCGTTTTTTGGTTTTACCTGCGACGGTTAACGGGCCCAGCGGCTTTCCACGTTGGTACTGTTGTTCGAACACCTCCCCATTTTGCCAAATTTCTAATTCCAGCCATTCGGAGAGAGCATTCACGACCGAAATCCCTACACCATGCAACCCTCCCGACACTTTATAGGCACCCTCCTCAAACTTTCCGCCCGCATGGAGGACCGTTAATGCGACTTCTGCCGCTGACTTTTTCTGGGTGGAATGCATCCCGGTGGGAATCCCTCTTCCATTATCTGACACCAGCACACTTCCATCCAACTGGAGCACCACCTGAATTTCGTTTCCATAACCGGCCATGTGTTCATCCACACTGTTGTCGACCACCTCATACACCATATGGTGCAGGCCATCGACCCCGGTGCTGCCAATATACATGGCCGGTCGTTTTTGCACCGCTTCCAATCCTTCCAAGACACGGATTTGATCGGCATCGTACCGGGCATCCGAGTGTTGGCGGTCTACAGGGCGGGCGGATTCTGGGCTGGGTGTTCCTGTGGATTCCATATATTTTCAGGCTTTGAATGCGTGTAGAAGAATGAACGTCTGTTGGATCAAATCCGTCAAACCTTCACGGGCATCACCACAGCTTTGAATGTGGGATTCCCCTGTTCTTGAATCAAACACGGACTCAAGGGTGTTTCCATTTGGAGGGTGAGCGATTCCGTTTCGATGACTGACAACACATCTAAAAAATATCTGGCGTTGAAACCAGTAGAAAAACTTTCTCCCACAAATTTGGCCGGGATGTCTTCATCCGCTTCTCCCAAATCCGGACTTTTTGAAGATAGGTGAATGTGATCTGGATTGATGGACAGTTTCACGGCATGAGCTTTGTCTTTCGAGAGGATCGCCACTCTTCGAAGGGCGCCCTCCAAATCCGCCTTGTTTACCGTGACTTTCTTGGAACTTTCTTTCGGCACCACCTGCTGATAGTTGGGGTAGGTCCCTTCCATAATCCGAGAGGTTAAGACCAACCCGCTTTTCCGAAAGATCAACATATTTTTCGTAAAACCTAAGAATGGTTGTTCGTCGTCTTCTTCCAACAGTCGCCGGATTTCTATGGCGGCCTTTTTGGGAATAATAACTTTAATTTCTGCCGGGGGGATGGCGGCTTTCTCAGGTGTCACCTCCTGCTCAGCCCAGGCTAATCGGTGCCCGTCAGTGCCCACCAAACGGAGAGTCACTTTGGCTCCGGCAGGAATGAGGGTAATGAGAAGGCCGTTTAAGACGTACCGCGTGTCCTTTTCTCCCACGGCAAAGACCGTCTTTTTCAGAAGTTGCAATAGCCCTTGGGCGGGAAGGGCCATTAAACCTTCCCGTTCAATGGCGGGAAGGGCAGGATAGTCCTTACTGGGCAACCCCACCACCCGAAATTGGCTTTTTCCGGCCTTTACGGTGACCCAATTGTTTTCTCCCACCACCAATTCAATATCCGAATGACGAATTTCCTTTAAAATATCGAAAAGGGTTCGAGCGGAAAACGTGACAGAACCGGGCTCCTGGACCGTGGCTTTATATAAACCTCTCATGCCAATTTCTAAATCAGTCGCCACGATATCCAAACCCTCCGGCTTGGCTTCCAAAAGAATATTAGCCAGGATGGGCATAGTATTCCGCTTCTCCACCACACCCTGCACTCGCTGGAGGGCTATTAACAAATCCTCCCTGGCCATTTGAATTTTCATAATTTTCCTACGAAAGCAGTGTTTACCCTTTGCCGATTTCCTCTTTGAGACTTTCGATTGTGGCTCGAAGAGCGGTATCGGTTTCCTGTGACTTCTGCATTTGCTTACAGGCATGAATAATTGTTGTATGGTCCTTGCCTCCAAAATCTCTTCCTATTTCAGGAAATGAGGCATCGGTCAAATCACGACTAAGAAACATGGCAATTTGGCGAGGGTACACCAAGGTTTTGGTACGCCGTTTCGATTTCAAATCGGATATTTTCACATGGAAACGGTTTGCGACTACTTCTTGGATATCCTCTATGGTAATCACTTTCCGTTTTCCACCAAGAAGATCACGGAGAATATTTTTTGCCATGTCGACCGTGATTTTTTGGCCGGTGAGGGACGCATAGGCCCCGAGACGGATGAGTGCACCTTCAATCTCGCGTATATTACTTTTTAAATTGGCCGCTAATAGCTGAATCACATCTTCGTTGATGGCAATACCTTCTTCCTCTGATTTCTTGCGAAGAATGGCGATTCGTGTTTCCACATCGGGTGGTTGAAGATCCGCAATCAGACCCCACTCAAACCGGGACCGAAGGCGTTCTTCCATAGAGGGCATTTCCTTTGGGAAGCGATCACTGGATAGGACGATCTGTTTCCCAGCCTCATAGAGAGAATTAAAGGTGTGAAAGAATTCTTCTTGTGTTCGTTCTTTCCCAGCCAAAAATTGGATATCGTCAATCAGGAGCATATCTACATTTCGATACCGTCTCCTCAATTCAATCATCTTGTCGTAGCTGATAGAGTTAATGACCTCGTTAGTGAATTGCTCCGTCGTGACATAGGCAATACGAAGATCACTTCGATCTGCAACATAATTCCCGATGGAGTTCAGAAGGTGCGTTTTTCCCAACCCCACGCCACCATAAATAAACAATGGGTTATACGCTTTAGCGGGAGATTCTGCCACCGCTAAACAGGCCGCATGAGCAAATTGATTACTCCCTCCAACCACAAAATTCTTAAAGGTATATTTGGGATTAGGAAGAGGTTGACGTCTGGCCCTCTGGAGTTGGCTGGTCCCTCGATTTTCCCGAACTTCCGCCTTAATTATTGGCCGAGGTGACCCTTCTCCGTCATTTTCCTTCATGACAAAGATAATTTCCGATGGCTTTAACCCTTCTACATGCTGGAAGGCCTCTACCAGCAAATCTTTATAATTTCTTCCCAACCATTCCCCAAAAAATTTATTCGGAACCCGAATATGGGCTTGATCTTCGGTAAGGCTCTCTAAAACCAAGGGCTGGAACCACGTTTCAATCGTATCGTCCCCAACCCTTGGGCTGACAAAATCCAACACATCAACCCAGACTTTATCATTATTAATATTAGATAATTTCAACTTATTCACAGAATTATTCACAGATGTTAATAATTACCATCATAATCTTGAACCGCCATTAAACTATCAGACAACCTTTAACTCTCATCAACAACCTTTACCATAAACTTCCTGGCGATTATCCACAACTTCTACCATGATATTTTTAAAATCGAAAACCAATTTCTATGCTCAATACTAAAAAGATTTTATGAAAGTAAGTGCTCTTTATCCCCGTTACTCCCTATCCCTACTAAGACTACTCCTACTATTTCTTTCTATTCGTTTACTAAAAAGAAGAAGAGGGGAAAGTTAAATGACCAAAGGCAAATCCGCCAGGAAAATTTTTTCCAAAAACCCCTGATAAGAAATGGTCTCATATGGACAAGAATTGTCTTTTTCTATTCCCTCAGTTTCCAGTAGAGAAACTTGAGATGTTGGAATATCTTTTAACCCCATTCCAGATTGCAGAAGAAGGACTGCTATGGCCATTCCCGAAAGAGAAGGTTCCTGAGGAATAAATGAATCCCATTCATATTGGGATTTCGTACAGACATACAAAATATTTCTCATCGGGTATGGGTTTAAAAGATTAGTACTCGATCTGCATGAGAAACAAGTGAAGCTATTTGGGACGGGGAAGATTCCCTAATGTTAAATTCCTGATCAAGTGAAAAAGCCTTCCCGCTTCCTAAAGGGATTATAATAGGTAATTCTAAATTTTTGATGACAGGGAGATATTTTTCAAGAATTTCCCCATCAGGAAGATCATAGGCATTATCAGAAATTAACTGCCTGGCATTTTCCAGAAGGACAATTGTTACTGGGTTGGGACCAGTGGACAATCCCAACGCAATTCGTATGGCTTCGGAGGCCCGGTGGGTATTTAATGGGTCCTCACGAATAAGGATAACCAGATTTTTTGGCATCCCTTATTGATACTCTAGTAATAATACGTAAAATAAACTATTGTGAATGAAAAATATGGAGGATGATTTTGAATTATAAAATTACCATTTCCTATTGAAAAATAAGAAAAAAACCCTAGCACCAGGGGAAAAAAATGTCAAGAATAAAACCGGAGATATCCATTGCCATTTTTCTTAGTTTAGTGACTGAATTTTTTGAGCGATTTCTTCTAGCGTTATTAATTCCTGAGTCTTGGTTGTCATGTTTCGAATAATAGCAGTTTTAGAACGGGCTTCATCGTCTCCCATAATAATGGAGTAGCTGGCTCCCAGTTTGTCTGCGGATCGGAGAAGGGATTTTAAATTTGCACTTTTATAGTCTGTATCAGCCCGTATTCCTAACTCTCGGAGTTCGTGCAGAAGTTTAAACGCTATTGGCCTTGCTTCCTTTCCAAAACCGGCCAAAAAAAATAAGGGTGGCTGGGGGAAGGATATCTGCTCAGGGAGCAGGAGAGCGACTCTTTCTAAACCGACAGCAAAGCCAATGGCAGGGGTGGAGGGTCCTTGGAGTAATTCCACTAAGCCGTCATATCGACCTCCGGCTCCTATCGTGCTCTGAGCGCCTAGGTGTGGAGAGGTAATTTCAAAGGTTGTTCGGGAATAATAATCCAGCCCCCTGACTAATCTGTAGTTTAAAGAAAAAGGGATATCTATACCTGTTAATCCATCAAGAACACTTTGAAAATGAGAGGACGAATCTAACGAGAGATGCTCAAAAAGAGTCGGGGCTTCCTGTGTGGCTTGCTGACAAATCGGTACTTTGCAGTCAAGAATCCGTAAGGGATTAGTGGAGTACCGACGTTGGCAGTTACCGCAAATAACCTCTAACTTAGGGAAAAGAAACCGTTTAAGTTCCTGAATATACTTTTCACGGTCCTGAAGATTTCCAATGGAATTTATCTGTAATGTCAGATCCTTGAGCCCTAATGAACAAAAAAATCTCCATAAAAGGGCAATGACCTCGACATCCATAAGGGGATCTTCAGTCCCTAGGGCTTCAACTCCAAATTGGTGAAATTGCCGATAGCGCCCTGCTTGAGGTCGTTCATGACGGAACATAGGACCAAGGTAGTACAATTTTCGGGTCGAAGGGGAGTCAAGAAGATGGTGCTCCAATACGGCTCTCACCACACCTGCTGTACCTTCAGGGCGTAAGGTAAGAGAACTCCCATCCCGATCAGGAAAGGTGTACATTTCCTTTTCCACGATATCAGTGGATCCTCCAATGCTCCTCGCATAAAGTTCTGTAAACTCGAATATCGGAATACGAATTTCAGAGAACCCGGACTGGGTTGCAAGGGTGTGGGCGATTGTCTCCATATAGCGCCATTGAGGGGTTTGTTGAGGTAAAATGTCTTTAAGACCTTTAATGGAACGCAACACGGAAAGCCCTGTTCTGTTGAAGAAAAAGTTGGGGAAAAACGAATCCGACTATATCTTCCTACCCAGATCCAGTCAACGAATCAAGCGGCTTATTTGGGAGGGATGAATAGAAAATTTGTTTGACTCTCAATTTTTTCCACCATAGAATGGCGGGTTCATAAGAATATGGCTGAAAGGAGAATAATGCCGTGTCAATGACCTATCGACAACCCTCTAATTTAAAGAGGAAACGTGATCACGGGTTTAGGAAACGCATGAGTACTAAAAATGGGAGGAAGGTCCTTGCCCGTCGACGGAAAAAAGGGCGTTATCGCTTAACGGTTTCCGATGAGTAAGCGGAGGGCTTCCCGTTTTTTTTAAAGAAAAAACATGAATATGATGGGGTGAAAGCGAACGGGTCTGTTGTGCGGAACCCGTACTTTACCCTCCTTATCAGCCGTGTCCAGGATCAGGATTGTTCCCGGATAGGAATTGTTGTAGGGCGAAGAGTGGGAAAAGCGGTGACTCGAAATCGGCTGAAGCGGATTTTCCGTGAACTTGTCAGGGATTCATATTCAGGTATGGCAACGGGTTATCATTGTATTGTCTACCCCAAAGTTAAGGTTCTGGCTGCGAAGTATCAGGAGGTCGGAAAAGTCTGGAAGGGCACATTGGCCCAGGCAGGGCTTCTTCAAGGGTAAACAATGCTGTCTTGGATTTTGAGAAAAGTTATCGTGGCTTATCAAATAGGGGTTTCCCCATTTGTCGGGGTTTGTTGTCGTTTTGAACCGACCTGCTCTCATTATGCTTTAGAAGCTATCTATAGGCATGGCGTGCTCAAGGGTCTGGTCTTAATGACAGGTCGAATTCTTAAGTGTCATCCATTCCATCCTGGGGGCCTGGACCCTGTTCCCTAAACTCTGAACTATCCGTCTTCGTTTGACTTTCAATTGCTAACAGTCTTAATGGGACTCACGAGTTAGATAAATGGAAAAGCGCGTCGTCCTTTTCCTTGTTCTTTCCTTAGGAATAATCTTTGGTTATGACCTGCTCCTGAAGCAGTTGGGGTACTCTCCCTTCTCTACCAGTCCGATCCTGGATCAAGAAATCACCACAAGTGAGCCCGCAAAAGGGCATGAAGAAGAGATGAAAACATCTCCTTCTCCTGTACCCGATTCGATAATCTCCTCATCCCCATCTTCCATTCAGCCTCTCATTGAAGAAATAGTGGCGATTGAAACGCCTCTCCTTCGGGCCGGGATTTCCCCACAGGGAGGGGTTATTACCTCTTGGGAGTTAAAAAAATTTTTAACTCAGACCGCGGACAGTCAACCCGTTGAATTGGTCTATTCCAAAGGGCAATTTCCCGGTCCGCTCAGTGTGCAGATCAGTGGCAACGAATCGGCGAATCAACGTCTTCGTCAGGGGCTGTTTCGAGTTCAAAAAGATTTTGCACAATTAGATGAGGGGCATCCAACCGGGAAAGTGATTTTAACTCACGAGTCTTCCGAATCAGATCTTTGGGTCCAAAAAGAAATCACGTTTCATTACGATTCCTATGTGGTGGATATTGTTATTCGCACCCGAGGAATTTCAGAAAACCTTGATGTGATTTTGGGCACCAATTTTGGAGTGGTGGAATGGAGTCAAGGATTTATTGGGTTGCTAGGGTCCGCCTGGATGATCGGAGAGGAATTAGAAAAAAAATCTCCAGAGGCGGATGCTCCAACCCTGCGTCGGGATGGTCCTGTGAGGTGGCTGGCCCTTCAAGATAAATATTTCATGAGTGTGTTTATTCCGGAAAATGCCAACAGTCTTTTTTCTAAGCTTGAAAACGAACGAGTTGTCTCGGCGGGCATTTCGCTTCCCGGGGGCTCAGGGGAACAGGTCCACAAGACCAAGCTATATGCCGGCCCCAAACAATACGATGTCCTTAAATCTTTTGGGATCGGGTTGGAAGATACCATCGATTTTGGATGGTTCATTTATGGCAGCTGGAGCATAGTGAAAGCGGTGGCGAAGCCACTGTTTTCCATTTTACGGTTCATCTATGAATATACCCATAACTATGGCGTGGCTATAATTTTACTGACCCTGGGGATTAAATTGTTATTTGTTCCCTTGCAATACAAAAGCTATAAATCCATGCAAGGCATGCAAACTATTCAACCCAAGGTCCTGGCGCTTCAGGAAAAATTTAAAGATAACAAAGAGAAACTCAATCAGGAACTGATGAAGCTCTACAAGGAGCATAAGGTCAATCCTGTGGGGGGGTGTCTGCCCATGGTGTTGCAGATGCCGGTTTTTGTGGCTCTCTTCAATATCTTGTATATGACGATTGATCTCCGGCAGGCGCCGTTTATGCTGTGGATTACCGACCTTTCCATCCAAGATCCGTATTACGTGCTTCCGGTGCTGATGGGAATTTCTATGGTGGTCCAACAAAAAATTATGCCCACCACGATGGACCCCACACAGGCCAAAATGATGATGATCTTACCTGTAGGATTGACCTTTTTGTTTGTCACCTTTCCAGCCGGTTTGGTGTTATATTGGGTGACAAATAATGTGCTGACGGTAACGCAGCAATTTGTGACTGATAGGTATATTCTGAAAAAGCCTAGAGGTGGGACGACGGCTCATCCTTCAAAGGAAAACGTTCCCGGTTCGGAGTCGGGGAAAAAGAAACTTTCGTCCCCTCCGTCAGGTCCTTCCTCCAAATCGTAATCCTCGCTTCAGTGTAAGTTATGGGCTCTTTGGACGACACCATTTGTGCCGTGGCTACCCCCATGGGGGAAGGGGGCGTGGGAATCGTTCGAGTGAGTGGAACTCATGCCCTCCCCGTTGCCTCAAGCATTCTTCGATTACGTTCTGGTAAACCTCTCGAGCAGATCAAGCCCTATCAATTGTCTCTGGGCCAATTCATTTGGAACCCTGTTCAAGTGGGGAAAATATCAGGAATAAAGACTTCCTCTGTATTGGATGAAGTGTTGGTCGTGATTATGCGAGCACCACGATCGTATACAGGAGAAGATGTCGTGGAAATCCATGCCCATGGAGGACCTGTCATTGTGAATGCCATTTGCGAAGCATTAACTCAGGCTGGCGCCAGATTGGCCGAACCCGGAGAATTTACTAAACGGGGTTTTTTAAACGGGCGGCTTGATTTGACTCAGGCGGAAGGGGTCCTGGATACCATTCGTGCCAATTCTCTCCAGAGTCTGAAAATGGCCCAGGAACAACTCCAGGGTCGGTTATCCCGGATCATACAAGATCAACGGGACCGTCTCTTGAAACTTGTTGCTCATTTGGAAGCTGGAATGGATTTCGTTGAAGACGATATTCAGTTTATTGAACACAGCGAGCTGAAGAACGGTATACATTTGGTATTGGAGGAAATTTTAAAATTAGTAGATTCTGCAGAAGAGGGACGAATGATTCGTGAAGGTATTCGCACGGTCATTGTTGGGCGCCCCAATGTGGGAAAATCCAGTTTGTTAAACGCCATTCTAGGAACCAATCGAGCTATCGTGTCACATATTCCAGGAACCACACGCGATGTGCTAGAGGAAGCCATTATGGTTGAAGGCGTGATGATTCGGCTCTTTGACACTGCCGGATTACGTGAAACGA
>Ga0209536_100008839_pt1 | contig 15050 bp, 8 predicted proteins | sample DeeMarSeWOR28_12_FD_187461 | JGI IMG/M metagenome (GOLD analysis project Ga0209536, IMG submission 187461) | Marine sediment microbial communities from White Oak River estuary, North Carolina - WOR-2-8_12 (SPAdes) (version 2) | ecosystem: Environmental > Aquatic > Marine > Intertidal zone >...
CCTGCGGCGCGAGAGCCGTGCGTGGCCGCTGGCCTCGACGATCCTACGCTGACTGGTTGACATTCCGAATGTCCGTGTAGTACTGATAACACTCGGACCAAGCTCCGTGGTACGGCACGACGTAGGACGTTCCACGGACCCATGGTCCATGTACTTGGGCCCCGTCAAAGAACCCAGACCACGAGAAAAGAGAACGATGATGAGCGAAGGCAAATGCCCAGTAGTGCACCGACACACGGCGGCTGGAGCCCCGTCAAACGATGATTGGTGGCCGGACCAGCTGAACTTGAAGATTCTCCACCAGCACTCCTCCAAGTCCGATCCGATGGGTGAGGAGTTCAACTACGCCGCGGAGTTCAAGAAGCTGGACTTCGCTGCCCTGAAGAAGGACCTCCACGCACTGATGACCGACTCGCAGGACTGGTGGCCGGCCGACTACGGCCACTATGGCGGGCTGTTCATCCGGATGGCGTGGCACAGCGCCGGCACCTACCGCATCCACGACGGCCGCGGCGGGGGATCCTCCGGCAATCAGCGCTTTGCGCCGCTCAATAGCTGGCCCGACAACGCGAATCTCGACAAGGCTCGCCGGCTGCTCTGGCCGATCAAGCAGAAGTACGGCCGCAAGATCTCGTGGGCGGACCTGATGATCCTCGCTGGGAACGTCGCGTTGGAGTCGATGGGGTTCAAGACGTTCGGTTTCGGCGGCGGCCGCGCGGACATCTGGGAGCCGGAAGAGGACATCTACTGGGGGCCGGAGACCGAGTGGCTGGGCGATGAACGCTACAGCGGCGACCGCGAGCTCGCGGATCCGCTGGGCGCCGTTCAGATGGGTCTGATCTACGTGAATCCGGAGGGGCCTAACGGGAACCCGGATCCCGTCGCTTCGGGGGTGGACGTTCGAGAGACGTTCGCGCGCATGGCGATGAATGACTACGAGACCGTGGCACTCGTTGCCGGCGGACACACGTTCGGCAAATGCCATGGAGCCGCCGATCCGGAGAAGTATGTCGGTCGCGAGCCTGAGGGTGCCCCACTGGAGGAGCAAGGGCTGGGGTGGAAGAGCACCTATGGCAGTGGGGCTGCCGGCGACACGATCACCAGCGGAATCGAGGGCGCATGGACCACCGAGCCGGCGAAGTGGGACAACAACTACTTCGAGAATCTGTTCGGCTACGAGTGGGAGCTGGTCAAGAGTCCTGCCGGAGCGCACCAGTGGGTCGCCAAGGGCGGTGAGGGCACCGTTCCCGACGCCTTCGATCCGTCGAAGAAGCACGCCCCGATGATGACCACGGCGGACCTCTCCATGAGGTTCGACCCGATCTATGAGCCGATTTCACGGCACTTCTACGAGAACCCGGACGAGTTCGCCGATGCGTTCGCCAGGGCGTGGTACAAGCTGACGCATCGCGACATGGGGCCGCTTTCGCGTTACCTCGGCCCGGAGGTTCCCAAGGAAGAACTGTTGTGGCAAGATCCCGTACCCGCGGTCGATCACGAGCTGATCGACGCGCAAGACATCGCGGCTCTCAAAGCCAAGATCCTCGAAGCCGGACTGTCCATTTCGCAGCTGGTCTCGACCGCCTGGGCCTCGGCGTCAACCTACCGCGACAGCGACAAGCGCGGTGGAGCGAACGGGGCGCGCATACGTCTGGCGCCGCAGAAAGACTGGAAAGTGAACCAGCAGGCCGATGTGGGAACGGTGGTGCAGAAGCTGGAGGAGATTCAGCAGGAGTTCAACGGCTCGCAGTCCGGTGGGAAGAAGGTCTCGCTCGCCGACCTCATCGTTTTGGGCGGGTGCGCAGCCGTCGAGCAGGCCGCAAAGAGCGCCGGGTACGATGTCGAGGTTCCCTTTGCGCCGGGGCGCACGGACGCGTCGCAGGAGCAAACCGACGTGGACGCCTTCACCGTCCTCGAGCCCAAGGCGGACGGGTTCCGCAACTACCTACGGGACGGGCACAGCATCCCGGCGGAAGAGCTGCTCCTGGATCGGGCGCAGCTGCTGACGCTGACCGCTCCCGAGATGACGGTGCTGGTCGGCGGCATGCGTGTGTTGAACGCGAACGTCGGGCAGTTAAAGCACGGTGTCTTCACCGATCGGCCCGAGACGTTGACCAACGACTTCTTCGTGAACCTGCTGGAGATGGGCACGGAGTGGAAGGCGTCCTCCGACGGCGAGTACGAGGGGCACGATCGTGCGACAGGCAAGCTCAAGTGGACCGGCACCCGCGTCGATCTCGTGTTCGGTTCGAACTCGCAGCTACGAGCCATCGGAGAAGTCTATGCTTGTGACGACGCGCAGGAGAAGTTCGTGCGCGATTTCGTGGCTGCGTGGGACAAGGTGATGAATCTAGACCGCTTCGACCTTGCCTGATTTCTAGGCGTGATTCCTGTCCCTAGGGGCGTGGCCCTTCAAGGCCCAGGCTAGTCAGCCTGGGCCTTGTTCTTTCGCCGGGCACCTCGGCTTCGCGGCGTGCTTGATTGCCCCTCCGCAGGTGACATCGCATCTTGTTCTTGTAACCTACCTCGCTGTCCGGCCCCGACCGCGGTGAGAGCCCATGTCGCGCTTGAAGCGGTTCATCGTCGAGATCCACCACCGCTCGCTGTGGCAGGTCCTGCTCATTTATGTGGGCGGCGCGCTGGTGGCGTACCAGGCCGTACAGGCACTCACCGAGGGACTCGGCCTGCCCCAGTGGTTCCCCGGCCTGGCCGTCATGCTCTTCATCATCGGTCTGCCCATCGTCGTGGCCACGGCTTTCGTCCACGAAGTGCCGACGCAGGAGCCAGCCCAGCCTGCTCCACAGGAGGAGGAAGGCGACGCAGAGCCGGAGCCCGTGGCCACTCGACCCAGACACGCTCATCACCGAATAACCTGGCGCAACGCCGGCATGGCCTTCGTGGTCGCGCTGGCCATCTGGGGTGTGGTGGCGACCGTGTGGATGGTCTTCAACCCCCGCGGTGTCGTCGTCGATGAAGCGATCGCCGACGAAGCCGAGCCCGGCATAGCGGTGCTTCCCTTCAGCGCGCGAGGCGAAGGGATGGACGTCTGGCGCGAGGGCATGGTGGACCTGCTGTCCACGAACCTCGACGGCGTGCCCGGCTTGCGGTCCATCGACAGTCGAACGGTGTTTGCCCGCTGGCGTGAGGCGGTGCCGGAATCGGGCGAGGTCGATCAGGCAACCGCGCTCCGAATCGCTGGAGCCACCGGGGCCAAGTACGCGCTCCTCGGCTCGGCCGTGTCGCTGGGCGGTGAGGTCCGACTTTCCGCAGACGTCTATGAGATCGAGGGCGGCGGAAGGATGGGGCAGGCCCAGGTCCAGGGCTCACCGGACAGCATCCTGTCGCTGGTGGACCGCCTCGCTGTTCAATCGCTGGTCGTCGCGCTGCAACAGGTGGAGAGCGAGTTGCCGGAGATCGACGTCGCCAGCATCACGACGTCGTCGCTGCCTGCGCTCAGAGCCTGGTTGGAGGGCGAGGTTCACTACCGGCACGGCGCCGTGAGCGCCGCCGTAGCCGCCTACGAGCGCGCCCTGGCACACGACAGTACCTTCGCCTTCGCCTGCTACCGACTCAGCGCTGTCTACGCCTGGGCGGAAAGCGTCAGCAGCAGCCGAGTCGAGGAGGCGATACAGCATGCGCGGCGCTTTGTAGACCGCCTACCGCCGCGCCAAGCGACGCTGGTGCGTGGGCTCGAAGCTAGGGAACGGGGAGATCTAGGAGAAGCGAACAGCATCCTTCGGCGACTGGTGCGGAGCTACCCGGACTACGCCGATGCCTGGTACGAACTGGGTGAGTTCTATTACCACTGGGGAACGCGGATTCCTGCAAGCATCGACGACGCGTGGGATTGTTTCTCCCGTGCGGTGGAACTCGACCCAAGTTTCGCTACCTACCGCATTCACCCAATCGAATTCGCGCTGAATTACGACCCCGATAGTACCCGCGTAGCCAACCTTCTAGCCGAGTACAAGCAACTCGCAAGCGCCGACGATGTGCAAACCCGTGAACTCCAGGTCGCGTTCGATCTCGTGTTCGGTGACGAGGAGAGACGGCAGCGAACCCTGGCCGCACTCGACACTCTGGACCCCTGGATCCTGCACATGCTGCCACAGAACCGGCTGAGGCATCCGCGGTTCTGGCCTCAATACGAGGCGGCCTATTTAGCAAAGGAGAGGCGCCAGAGTCGGGATTATTGGTACGAGTTGTTCTGGGGAGCTGCCGGCGGTCGCGGATACGCCGAAAGCGGGTTCGCGTACTTGGATCGACCGCAAACAAATACCGTAACTCGCGCCTGCCACACATTTCTCTGGCACCAGCAAGGGTTCCCTTTATCCGAGAACCGGCTTGCGGAGACTGAGATACTCACGAGCAATATCGATAGCCTCAGAGCGTCGGGCCATCTCTACTGCGCCGGAGCAAAGGCGGCCGATGAGGGGCTCTGGGATAAACATGCCCAAGCCATCGAAACCCTAGAGGAATCAGCGCGCAGATCAGTCGCGGCCGGAGGGACGGGACGGACGGCGGCCAGGACCGCTCTTGCCGTTGAGGCCTATGGCCTGTGGAAGCAGGGTCGGCCCGAAGCCGCATTAGCCGTACTCAGCGACCTGAGGCGCTACGAAGCCGCCAGAATTGTCAGTTGGGTCCTGGGCATGATCCTCATAGACCTCGAGCGCTGGGAAGAGGCGATTCCATACCTGAGAAACTGGTGGTGGGACACCTATTCCTTCATGAACTACAACCTGGCCCGGGCCTACGAACACACCGGCGAGTACGACAAGGCGCGGAAGGAGTACGCGTTCTTCGTCGAAGCCTGGCAGGATGCCGACCCCGAGCTGCAGCCCTGGGTCGACGACGCGCGACGCGCGCTGGACCGCCTGAGACCCGACAGCTGACGAGAACGCCTTGCTCTAGGCCGGTGGCAGACGCTGAGTATCGAGGTTCGTTAGGCCCACCTGTTTGGCGTACTCGATGACCTCGACGTATTCCGAACGGGTCAATCGCCGGGCGATCTCGGGATAGTCGAAGGCTTTGTACATGGGCCGGTACTGGGCCATGATGTTGACGTAGGTGTCCTTCGGCAGGTTCTTCGCGATCCAATCGATCACTCTCCGGCTCCCGCTCACCCGGCTCGGCATCACCAGGTGGCGGATCATCAAGCCGCGGTACATCAAACCATCCGCGGCCGGCTTCGCCACACCCACCTGACGGTGCATCTCCAGCAGGGCCGCCTGGGTGACCTCCGGATAGGTGTCGGCGCCCGACGAGTACTTCGACGCCATCGCGCCGTCCGCGTACTTGAAGTCGGGAAGATAGATATCCACGATGCCATCGAGTTCACGCATGACATCCGCCCGCTCCCAGCCACAGGTGTTGTAGACCAGCGGTAGCCGCAATCCCCCGGCCGCGGCGATGTCGAGAGCCCGCACGATGTGGGCTGAGTAGTGGGTGGGCGTGACGATATTGATGTTGTGGCAGCCGATGCCCTGCAGGTACAGCATCATTTCGGCCAGGTCCGCGACGCCTTCGGCCTCTCCCCTTCCCCCCTGACTGACCTGCCAGTTGATGCAGAAGACGCAGCGCAGGTTGCAGTTGCTGAAGAAGATCGTGCCCGAGCCGCCCCGCCCCACCAGCGACCGCTCTTCTCCGTAATGCGGGTGATGGGCGGCGACCACCAGTTCAGAGGTTCCGCGACAGAAGCCCGCCTCGCCATCGAGTCGCGCGGCACCGCATTCCCTGGGGCAGAGCGAGCACGATTGCATTCGCTGCCAAAGCTCCTCTCCCCTGCGTTTGAGCTCGCCGCGCTGGTGCAGTTTCAGATAGCCCGGCTCGAAATCGGGATCGATCTGCGCAGTTGTGCTTTGTTTCTTCCGGCAGGCGGCGCCGAGCGAAGGAAAGGCGGAGGTCACGCCTGCGACCGCTGCCATAGAGAAGACCGATCCGATGAACCTTCTTCGCGATAGCTCTTTCATCGGAGACTCTCCTGCTTGAGACATCCGGGAGGCTCATCTCCAATCTACACGAAGACTAGCCGCGCCGCTTCATCCGATCCCCGGTGGCATGTCCGTGTACGATGCCAATCCCGTGCACGGTCCGTTCGTGCACATCGACGCACGCGGCTGTCGCGCACGCTGGTAGCGTCCACCTCTCGCGCTCTCCTGACATCTTGAGTTACTTTTCCGGCCGTGGATGATCACGATGCGGAGGGACGGTTGAGCGATATCGACACGCGACAAGATGACACGACTGTCTTGTCGGATGAACGTGAAACGGTTGCGCCGAAGAAGAAACGAAAGACGTCGGTCGTAGTTCTCTACAACCACGTGGGCGATGACCCATACGAGAAACTTAAAGACGTCGACCCGACAAGGCTGGAGTTCAAGCCCGAGTATCCCATCAAAGTCTCTACCATAACGGAAGAGTACGAGGACATCGTCAAGGCGCTGCGTCGCGCCGGCTATCGAGCGCGAGCGGTCAACCTCAACAACGATCTCAAGAGGCTCGAGAGAATACTCCGACGTAGCCGTCCCGACGTGGTCTTCAACCTCGTAGAGTTTTTTCACGACAACGCGGAGTTGGAGACGGCGATCGCTGCGGTGTTCGACCTTTACCGCATCCCTTACACCGGCTCGCCTCCGTTCGCGTTGGGACTGTGCCTGCGCAAAGGCATTACCAAGCGCGTTCTCCAGGACCATGGCGTGCCGACCCCGAAGTTCAAGGTTCTCTACGAGCCCAAAGTCCCGAAGCGACTGGGCCTCAAGTACCCGCTCATCGTCAAGCCGGCTTGGGAAGACGCCAGCGCCGGTGTCGATAAGGACTCGGTGCTACGCGACCCGGAGAACCCACAAGCGCTCACCGATCTGGTGGCGCGAATGGTCAAGGAATACGATGCGGTGATGGTGGAAGAATTCATCGAGGGGCGCGAACTGCACGTTTCGGTCTGGGGAAACGACGATCCAGAGATGCTACCTCCCGTCGAGTTCGATTTCTCGAAGCTGCCGCCGGGCTACCCACCCATCATCAGCTACGCCATGAAATGGAACCCGTTGGAGGAAGTCTACCACCGGGTCGACACGATCTGTCCGGCACCGCTGGACCCGAAAGTACTGCGCCGGGTCGAGACGGCGGCGATTCGCGCCTACGAGGCCACCGAGTGCTGTGACTACGCGCGTCTCGACATCCGCCTTAAAGACGGCAAGCCCTACGTGCTAGAGGTGAACCCCAACCCCGACCTAACGGAAGGGGTCTCGTTCATGGACTCGGCCGAGAAGGCGGGGTACACCTTCTCCGAAGCGGTGGCGCATATCGTCGAACTGGCATTGGAGCGGAAACACGATCCACTGCCAGCCCACCCGACGCACGCCGAACTGCGTCATCCGGAAGTCGGGCCGCCGCGGCCCGGGCCGCAGAAGACCGAGGATCCCGTCGCGAAGTCTCTCCGGGAACTGGGAGTATCCGAGTACAGTGGCGCGCAGCCCGCGCCCGACGCCCCAGCCACGGAAGGTGACGGGGCCTCACTGGAATCCCCACCGAGTACTGAGCCATCCAGGGAATCGACCTAAGCGAGCCTTCGGAGGTACAGAATGAGACGCTGGTGGCACTGGGTACTCGGCGCAGTCGGTGCTCTGGTCCTCGCCTATCTCATCGCCTGCATCGCCCTCGATCTAGCGGAACCGAACGTCGAGTTCGCGGACATCCCCGAAAACCCGTTCGTCACCCCCCTGCCTGCAGACTTCTTGTGGGGCACCGCCACGTCGGCCCACCAGGTGGAGGGCGGCAACATCTGGAACGATTGGGCCCGCTTCGAGGCGGAGACCGGCAACATCAAAGGCGGTGTTGGAAGCGGCCTGGCAGTCGACCACTGGAATCGGGTCACGGAAGACATCGGCCTTATGGGCGCCATCGGTGCGAACGCCTTCCGGTTCTCCATCGAGTGGAGCCGCGTGGAGCCCTCAGAGGGGAGTTGGTCGGAAGAGGCCTGGTCACACTACCAAGACGAAGTAGCCCAACTTCGAGAAGCGGGCATCGAGCCCATGGTCACGCTGCTCCACTTCACCCTACCCGCCTGGATTGCCGACCGCGGCGGGGCCACGGCACCTGATTTCGCCGAGCGCTTCGGACGCTTCGCCGCGGAGGCGGCACGACGATTGGGCCCGCATGTCGATCTATGGTGTACCATCAACGAACCGAACGTGCAGATGTACCAGGGCTACGTCGAGGGCGTGTGGCCGCCGGGCGTTCGTAATGCGGAACAAGCTTCACAAGCCTTCGCCGGTCTGTTGAAGGCGCACGCCGCGGCCGTAACAGCACTGCGAGAAAACGATTGGGGTGCGAGGGTAGGAGCGGCGGTCAATATGATCGTCTTCGATCCTGGCTCGCGCTGGTCACTGGTCGATTGGATCGCGGCTCGGGAAGCTGGGAGGGGCTTCAACTGGGCGTTCTACGATTCCATCGAGAGGGGCCGCATCACTTTCAAGCTCGCCGGGTTTCCCGAGATCGACGAGCCCTTGCCGGGGCTGGCGGGCTCGGCCGACTTCCTCGGTCTCAACTACTACCGCCGCAACATGGTTCGATTCACGCCGGGCGCGCCTGGCCTCGTGACGATCCTCCCGGGACCGGGCCAGCTGAGCGATACGGGCGTGGAGATCTACCCCGAGGGCCTGCTCAGACTGCTGCGGCGCGCGTGGGACCGATACACGCTACCTATATATGTGACGGAGAACGGCGTATCGGACTCGACGGGCGTGATTCGGTCGGCGTTCGTTCGCTCTCACGCGTACGCCGTCGGCCACGCACTTCAAGAAGGGATCGACGTTCGGGGCTACTTCCACTGGTCGCTGCTGGACAACTTCGAGTGGTCGGAGGGGTTCGGTCCGCGCTTCGGCCTCTACCGCGTCGACTACGAGACGCTGGAGCGGAACCTGACACCGGGAGGGAAGGAGTTCAAGCGAATCTCATCCCTCCTGGAGTAGTCCGAATGTTCGCGCTCGCTTCCGTTTACCGGTCAGCCCTAGCACCTCGAGCGAGAGGCCGTCGACGGAACTCACGTTCCGTCTTGGGTCGCCTCCACGAGCGCTTCGATCCGTTCGGAGAGTGGCGAAGCACCGTTGCTGTAGTTGGATAATACAGCCACGACGTAGCCGGCATCCACGAAAATCGACAGGTTCCCGTTGATGCCCGAGAAGCCGCCACTGTGCCCGACGACCTTACCTCTCGGTCCTTCCGAAATCCCGAAACCGTAGCCGTAGTCGTTGTCCGACTGGGGGATCCACATCTGGTCGAGTGACGCCTCGGAGACGAGCTTGTGGCTCAGCAGTGCAAGCGCGAATCGGTGTAGATCGCCGACCGTCGAAAACCCGCCGCCGGCAGGACCGCCCCGGATGACGTGCATGAAGTAGTTGTTTCGCCAGCCGTACTCGCTTTCGGGATCCGGGTCGTAGCCGATGGCCAGGTTCTCGACGGGCTCGTCCATATCGTAGCTGTCGCTATCGGTCATTCCGGCGGGCGCGTAGATGTTCTCGCGGATATAGTCGAAGTAGCTTCCGCCGGTGGCGCTCTCTATGACCACCCCGAGAAGCAGCATGCCGGTGTTGCTGTAGCGGAAGCGCTCACCGGGTTCGAAGGCTAGCTCTTCGCCGACCACCAACGGCTTGAAGTCGTCCACTTCGCGGTACAGCTGACGCGAACCGTTCCAGTACGTGTCGTTGAAGTAGCTGCCCAGCCCCGACGTGTGGCTCAACAGATGCGCGATGGTGATCTCCTCGGTCACCTCAAGCGGAAGCCATGACTCGTCGACGTACTCGGCGATCGTCTCGTCGTAGGAGAGCACGCCCTTCTCCACCAGCTGGGCGATGGCCGTGGCGGTGAACATCTTGTTCATCGAGCCGAGGTTGAACTTCGTGTCGATGTTGTTCGGTACGTGGAACCGCTTGCTAGCCTCGCCGCAGGCGCGGGAGTAAAGAACCTCATCGCCCTTCGCGAGCAATACGGTCCCGGAGAAGATGTCTTTTTCGCACACACGCTCAACGATCTCCTTCGTTTCACGAAGCATCTCCGCTTCGCTGAAGCTAGGCTCTTCAACATTCGAGGGCGTTCGGGCGTTGTTGAATGAAACACGGTCGATCCGTCGCTCAGCAGAATCATCGAACTCGACAGTCAAGGCCCGCCAAGCCTCGTAGTTTCTATCCTTGAGTATCACCACGGTCTGACCCGTGCGCTCGGGCACGTAGGTGCGGATGCTGTGAAACTCCACTCCTCCCCACCGCCGGAAGAAGCTCGAGAACACGGCCACGTGCTCCTCCATCGGCGCCACGTGCCGGAAGCGAGAAGTACATTCCTCATCCAGGAATCGGCCCAATTGCTCGGGATCGCCCGAATTGAAGGTCGAGATAAGTGACCGAATCCGTTCGCCCTCGACACCTGTCGGCATCGCCGACGTGTCGAGGTAGCTGATCTCGCCGGGCTGTTGCGCTGCGGCGTTCAAGAAAGGGAACGCGACGAGGGCGAATAGCCCCAACGATTTCCAACTCATAGAGCCTCCCGGCTAGGATTGTCTACCTGACTCATTCATGCCTGAGCACACGCAGCGGGTCGGATCTGGCGGCGTGCTGGGCCGGAACGAAGGCCGCGACCGCAGCCACGCTGAGCAGAAGCAGCGTGACGCTCACGAAGACCATCGGGTCGGTCGCGCTGATACCGTAGAGAAGACTGGACATCAGGCGCGTGAGTGCTACGGAGGCCAGGAGCCCCAGGATCGCACCCGCCGATACGAGCTTCAGTCCCCACCCCAACGTCAGCCGCAGGACTTCGGGGCGTTCAGCGCCCAAGGCCATGCGGATTCCGATCTCGTGCAGCCTTTGATTCACCGAGTACGACATGACACCATAGATTCCTACCATGGCCAGCGCTATCGCCACACCGGCGAACAGTCCCAACAACAGCATCGTGAACCGGCCTTGCCGGATGGAGTCCGAGAGGACCTGCTCCATCGTGCTGACGCTGTGCACCGGCTGGTCGCCATCCACAGCCAGCACCTGGCGCCTAACCGCGCCCGCCAGACTCGCCGGGTCGGCGTCGGTTCGCACGACCAGGGCGAGGAAGGGCCACGGGTCCTGGTAATAGGGCACATAGGCTTCGGGCCGCGGCGGTGTGTCGAACCCGAAGTGCCGTACGTCACCGACCACACCGATGATCTCGCGCTCCTCACCACCTATTGAGATGCGCTCACCGATGGGGTCGTTGCCCGGCCACTGCCATCGAGCCAGCGCCTCGTTGACGACGGCGACGTGCGGAGCACCCTGGTCGTCTCGCTCGCTGATGGTCCGCCCGCTACGGAGCGGGATGCCCATGGCGCGGAAGTAATTGGGCGTCACGACCTGGTACTCGCTCACCAGGTCCTCTTGATCGGATTCGGGCCGGCCGACGACGCTGAAGTGGAGCGTCGCCGCCGTTCCGCTGAAAGGAAGTGCGAGCGCGGCACCCGCGGAGCTCACGCCGGGAAGAGCGTGCACTCGCTCGAGCACATCCCGAAGAAGCGCATTGCGCTCCTCGGCCTCGGGGTAGCGCTCTCGGAGCAGCTCCATGCGCATCACCAGCAGGCTCTCCTTGCGGAAACCGACATCCGTCGACTGGAGCCGCACCGTGCTCTTGATCAGAAGTCCGGCTCCACACAACAGCACGAGTGAGAGCGCTACCTCCAGGACGACGAGCGCCTCGCGAGCTCGCCTCTTCTGCTTCCCTTCCGAGCCACCCCGGCCACCTTCCCTCAGTGATCCACTCAAGTCGGGCTTAGAGGCCTGGAGCGCCGGCAGCACACCGAAGACCAGGCCGGTCAGAAGCGAGACCACCAACGCGAAGACCAGCACCGAACTGTCGACACCGACTTGAAAACCCTCGAACAGGCCGGCGGGAGCCATGCGCACGAGGACCTCGACCGCCCATACCGCGATGAGCAGACCGAGGATACCACCCACTACGCCCAGCAACACATTTTCCGTCAACAGCTGTCGAATCAGACGGGCTCGGCCGGCGCCCAGCGCCGCCCGCACCGCGACCTCGCGCTCACGGGCCGTCGAGCGGGACAGCACGAGATTCGCCACATTGGCGCAGGCTATCAGCAGGACGAAGCCGACGGCGCCAAGCAAGAGAAGCAAAGCGGGCCGAACATCCCCGGTCAATTCCTCGCGTAGCGGGATGAGGTGTATCAGGCCCTCCCCGGTTTCTCCCCCCCTGATAGCGGCGAGCTGCGGTCCGAGGATGTCCATCTCAGCCTGCGCCCCGGCCAGAGTCACATCTCCGGCAAGCCGACCCAAGACGGTGAAGTATCCGAAATTTCGTACCGCACTCAGGTCCTCACCCAGATTCACTGGGGGCTCTGGAACTCCATATCGATACGCCCGCACCCACATCTCGACGCGACTCGGATAACGAAAGAACGCTGGTGCTACTCCGATGACCGTGTGCGGTTGTCCATTCATCATCAGCGTTCGCCCGACCACAGTCGGGTCACCGCCGAATCTCTGCTGCCATGCTCCGTAGCTCAGCACGATCGTACGTGCGCCTTCCGCTGCCGGGTCGCCCTCCAGCCGGAACGAGCTTCCCATGACCGGCTCAACGCCCAATACGTGAAAAAAACCAGGCGACACGCTGGCGGTTCTGACACGCTCGGGCCCGCTGGGACCGCTCAGATGCACGTTGAATGACCGGTAGCCGGCAAACTGGGTGAACGCCTGACTCAGGTCCCTCAGGTCGAGGTAGTTGGCTGGCGAGAACGCGGAGTAGCGCCCTCCATCATCCTGTTCGTCCTGAAGCACAACGAGGCGCTGGCTGTCTGCGAAGGGCAGCGGTCGCAGAACGACCGCGTTCACCACACTGAAGATCGCGGTGTTGGCTCCGACGCCCAAAGCCAAACAGAACAAAGCGGCGATAGTGAAGATCGGTGTCCTAACCAGCGTCCGCGCCGCGAAGCGAAGATCTCGTACGAACTCGTTCATTATTTGAGTCGACCGTGACGGTTATTCCAACGATTCGGGTGTTGATGAAGTCTCATCAAGCGACTAGCCCCGCAGTAAGGCAGGTGACGTGCCACGGTGCACGTCGGTCTAACACTCTGTGGCATGGGAGCTTAGCCGAGAATGCCCGTTCGCGGATCGGCCCGAACCGTTCGGTGCTGGGATTCCCGGAATCGAAACCGAACAGCGGTTCCGCCCGTATTGGCAAGTGTCCGGTTTTGGGATTTCAGATCCCACAGACAGACAAGTTTCGGGCCGTTCCGGGTCCCGGGGCCGTCGCTAACGCTTTATGAAATAACAAGTTATGTGAACCGGTCGAATGGCATGCTTCTTCCCTTTACGTCCGAGTGAATAGAAGCGAGTTTTCATACATACGTACAGGAGCACTGGGTGGACATCCGACGCGAACCGAAGAGCAAAAAGAAGCGCTGGCTCTATGTCGCGGGTGGCATCGTCGCGGTGATCGTCATCACCGTGGCTTTGGGCCGACTTGGCCCTGCGGCGCCCGGCGTGGACAGGTCCACGGTGTGGACCGATTCGGTGAGCCGCGGCGAGATGGTCCGCAGCGTAAGGGGCCCGGGGACCCTGGTCTCGGAACAGATCCGCTGGGTGACGGCTCTGACGGCCGGGCGCGTTGAGCGAATCCTGAAGGAGCCCGGCGCGGAGGTCGACAGTTCCACCGTTCTGCTGGTTCTGAACAACCCGGACGTCGAGATCCAGGCGCTGGAGGCGCAGCGGCAGCACACGGCCGAGGAGGCCCGACTGACCGACCTGCGAACGCGGCTGGAGAACCAACGGCTGGCCCAGGAAGCGTTGGTGGCGACGGTGTACGCGCAGCATCAGGAAGCGCAGCGCACCGTGGTGAACAACGAGGAGCTGTACGACAAGGGCCTCATCTCCGACTTCGAGCTGAAGAACTCCCGCGATCGGGCCGAGGAGTTGGCGATCCGCGTCGACCTCGAGCGCCGGCGACTGGACGTCATGAACGAGGCGGTGGAGTCGCAGATCGGCGCCCAGAAAGCGCAGGTTGAACGACTGCGCTCGATCGCCGAATACCGTCGAAACCTGGTCGAGTCGATGGAGGTCGTGGCCGGCGTCGACGGCGTACTGGCGGACCTGCCGCTGGAGAACGGCCAATGGGTGATATCGGGCGAAGTCCTCGCCCGGGTCGTCCAACCGGGCCGACTCAAAGCCGAGCTTCGGATTCCCGAGACGCAGGCCCGCGACGTGGCCATCGGCCAGGTCGCTCTCATCGACACACGAAACGACACGATACCCGGACGCGTAGTGCGTATCGACCCGGCGGTCCAGGCCGGGGCCGTGCTGGTCGATGTACGGCTGGAGGGGCCGCTGCCCAAAGAGGCTCGCCCCGACCTGAGCATTGACGGAACGATCGAGATCGAGCGCTTGAGCGATGTTTTATATGTCGGCCGGCCGGCCTACGGCCAGGCGAACAGCCTGGTTGGCCTGTTCAAGGTCATCGAGAACGGCGACGCAGCCATTCGCGTGACGGTCCGTCTGGGCCGCAGCTCGGTGAACACCATCGAGATCGTCGAAGGCCTGGAAGTCGGCGACGAAGTGATACTCAGCGACATGTCGGCGTACGACCAGTACGACCGCGTCCGCCTCAGATAGAGGCGATGGAAGACTATCGCGGAGTGTAGATGGAGCTACTGGTCACTAATCACTGATTACTAATCACAGAGTGCACTAGAAACCAACTCAGAAGCGAGAGAACAATGACAGACGGAAACGGCGCCGCCCTAATCCAGCTCCAGGGCGTGAAGAAAGTCTTCTTCACGGAAGAGCTCGAGACTCACGCGCTGAGCGACATTCACATGAAGGTCAACAAGGGAGACTATCTGGCGATCGCGGGGCCGTCCGGCTGCGGCAAGACGACGTTGCTCTCGATCATGGGACTTCTCGACACGCCAACCGACGGCGACTACTTGCTCGATGGCGAGCACGTGGCCGACCTGACGGCATCGCAACGGGCGCGAATCCGTAACCAGCACATCGGGTTCATCTTCCAGGCCTTCAACC
>Ga0209536_100008840_pt1 | contig 15049 bp, 15 predicted proteins | sample DeeMarSeWOR28_12_FD_187461 | JGI IMG/M metagenome (GOLD analysis project Ga0209536, IMG submission 187461) | Marine sediment microbial communities from White Oak River estuary, North Carolina - WOR-2-8_12 (SPAdes) (version 2) | ecosystem: Environmental > Aquatic > Marine > Intertidal zone >...
GTTGCTTGGTTATCAGACCCAGAGATTGCAGGATCTGATCGAAGAAATTCTGCACTGCTGCAAAGAGCGGACCTCACATTTGTCGAAAAAATTCGATATTCCCGAAGCAGAATTGCGGTGCTTAATGCTGTTCGGGGAAGAAAGGTATCTTACCGCCAAAGGCATTGCTCAGAAACTGGACGTGGCCAAAAGCCGCGTCACCAAGATTATGAACGGTCTGATTCACAAAAACCTGGTTGAAAGCACTGACGATCCCAAGGATGCCAGGGTTAAACTCATCGGCCTAACTCAAGAGGGGCAGAGAAGATCGAAGGAGTTGGGCGCAATCATGACTGATCTTCATCAAAAATTACTGCTTGAATTCGAGCCTGAACAGCGCAAAATGGTCATTTCCTGTCTCGAAGCACTCCGATCGAGCATGGAAGCCGTCAGGAATCAGATGGTATAACAATTTGATTTGTATAAAATTTGTCTCATGGGGGGAGTTCGTAGGTTAGAAAACATTGCTACGAGAGTTTCGCTGTTGAGGTACTTCTAGCTGGCTTCTTCATTTCCTGTTCGTTGCCGTTCGCTGAAATCTGAAAAAACTAGTTTATCGCTTGCTCCACCCGCATAGTTGACACCTTAGATCCCAAGTGGAATATACAAGTTTTTTGGGAAGGGCTTGTGCAAACATCGTTTTTCTCGAGATAAAAGTTAATAGTACGAATCTTTGTTTCCCGATTCAGGTTCATGACAGGGCAAGTTTAATGTGTTTCTGATGGCGCGAAACAACTCCCAGGCGCCCTATACCGCTTGGCTGATCCAGGGAGTCTGTATTGGATGATTAACCCGGATATTTCATGAATGACTTGCTCCGACCACGGATATGGCCGTCCTTCTTGGCGTCCTCGGGTGTCGGCCCCTGCGACGTGCCACTCAGGTATGCCTCGGAACCAACACCGCGGTACCGCGGGACGGTTGCCAGGTGGCACAACCATCTTCGTGGTCTCGCGACAGCAATTCATGAAATATCCGGGTTAAGCGAATAACGAGACTGTAAGGGGGGTGAGAGAGGTCATTAAGAGTTGATAGATAGAACTGATGAATGTGGTAAAAACAAAGAAAGGAGTGATTTATGCGAAAGCTATTTACGGTATTGGTAGTCGTAGCCATGGTTGCCACTTTGTCGCCGGCTGCTTTTGCGACGAATGGTCAGCAGTTGATTGGCATTGGCCCTACTTCCAGGTCAATGGGTGGCGTCGGCATAGCTGCCCCCCAGGATGCCATCAGTGCGGTTTTTGCCAACCCGGCGGGCATGTGCTTTGGTCCCTACTGCCCCAGTTCGCAGTTTGACTTTGCCGGGACATTGTTCATGCCGGAGCCAAAAGCTGAAGTAACGGCTTCAGGGCAGACTTTCAAGGCGAATAGTCGTGACAATAACTATGCGATACCTGCGATTGGTTTTTCCGTCCCCATCGGTGAGGCTGAGTCGAGATGGAGATTTGGCCTTTCGGCTTACGGCATCTCAGGTTTGGGAGTAGACTACAGGGATACAGCTCTTGACCAGTCGGGGCATTTTAACTTTCCGGGTCCACCGGCAGGGCCTGGTCCTCAACCCCTTGCCTCAGGAACGTATACTAATTTGCAGTTAATGAAATTCGCCCCCACCATTGCCTATCAGGCTCTTCCGAGCTTGTCGGTGGGTACTTCTTTTCAGATCAACTACTCAACCCTCGACCTGGGGGATGGTACTGTTGCCGCCTATTCCTATGGGGTCAAACTTGGCACCATCTACAAACCCATCGATCCATTATCACTGGGCCTGGTCTACACTTCCCCACAGAAGGCAACATATAATCATGTTTTCGACTTCAGTGGTAATGGTCGTAGACAGAATCTAACCCTGGAAGAGCCACAGCAGGTCGGATTGGGTGTTGCCTACGAGTTTTCCAAGCTCGGATTGTTGTTGGAGGGCAATGGGAAATGGATAAACTGGTCCGATGCCGAAGGATACGAGGATTTCGACTGGGATGACCAGTATGTTATAGCCCTTGGGGCGCAATGGGAGGCCATCGACCACCTGTTCTTCAGAGTAGGGTGGAATTATGCGGAAAATCCCGTGGATGAGAATGATAATTGGAATGGGAGTCTCGTAGGCCCGGGACCACCAGATTTCGTGAATGTTCAAGGTAAAAACCTTCCACGTTACTACTACGAAAGCTTCAGAGTCATAGGGTTCCCAGCCGTTGTGGAACACCATATTACTGCCGGCATCGGGTATGAGCTTGGTGAGAGTTTAAAAGTCGATTTCTCTTATATGCATGCCTTCGAGAACCAGCTTTCGGAAAGCGGTACCGCCCCGGACGGCTCAAGTGCAAAGCTAAAATCGAAGCTCTCCGAAGACGCTATAAGTTTCGCGTTCAGTTGGAGATTCTAAAGGAATCGGCTGAACTACCTTTTGGCTCAGCTTGAACGGTCTTTCGTGTTACAATTTCCAGAGCCGAAGGGGTTTTCCAGACAAAATCCTATCCGGGGAACGGTTATTTCGCTCCCCAAGATGATGGTTACCTTCCTGTAAGTATAAGGAGAAAGAGCAATGGCTGAAGAAAAAGCAAAAGCTGGATTTATTTGTGTGAAGGATACCCTTGATGGAGCTTACCCCTCCCTGGTGCTGGGGATCAATGCCGCGCGCCAGGGTATGGAGAGTAAGATTTTCTACTCCTTTATGGGGCTCAACCTCGTACTCAAAGGTGGCGCTGCAAGGGCCAAGTTCGTCCCGCCTGGTGTGATGGGAGCTATTCCAGGGATGTCGAGCATTGCCACGGGGATGATGAAAAAGAAGATCGACAAGGCGAACATCCCTAGTCTGCAGGAACTCCAGGAAGTGGCCCAGTTGGAAGGCGTCGAACTGATCGCCTGCAAGATGACCATTGATATGATGGAAATCAACGAGGATAAGCTCGTGGATGGCGTAGTGGTCTGGAATGCGGAAGAGTTTCTTGTCTACGCCAAGGACTGCAAAGTCTGCCTGTTCACCTAGTAAGGTAATTTGATCAGGGGCGCGCCTAACCAATTCTGGCACCTGTAAGTGCAGAGGTCTCTCTGCACTTACAGGTGCATCTCACAATAGCGCCGTCTTCTAGACGAGGCACATCCATTCTGCCTTGGTTTCTTTCTGCAGATCCCTGCGTTACCTACTCAATAATGAGCACCGCCGACCCAGTGGTCTTTCTTGCTTCCAGATCTCGGTGGGCCTGGGCAGCCTCGGCCAGGGGATAGGCTTGACGGATTTCGATTTTGACCGCAGCTTTTGCCACCATCTCGAATAAATCCTGGGCGTGGGCAAGCAGGTCCTGTCGTTCTGCCGTATAGGCCATCAGACTGGGACGGGTGAGGAACAGAGAGCCCTTGGCGGCAAGGATGGAAATATCCACGGGCGGGATTGGCCCGGAGGCCTGGCCGAAGCTTACCAACATGCCCCTTGGCCTCAGGCAATCCAGGGATTTCATGAAGGTGGTCTCACCGATGGAATCGTACACTACATCAACGCCCCTTCCTTTGGTAATCTCCTTTACCCGTGAAACAAAATCGTCCTCTCTGTAAAGGACGGGATGATCGCAGCCGTGGCTTTGGGCAAGTTCAGCCTTTTCTGGAGAACCCACAGTGCCGATGACCGTGGCGCCAAGGTGTTTGGCCCATTGGCAGGCGATCAAACCGACTCCTCCGGCTGCAGCGTGAATCAAAATACTATCGCCCGCTCTTACCTCATAGCAGCCTTTGAGTAGATATCGCGCCGTCATACCCTGGAGCATCATGGCCGCGCCTTGACGGGTTGAGATGGCTTCAGGAAGTTTAACGAGGCGGTTGGCCGGTATGATTCGAACTTCTGCATATGCGCCGGGAGGGAGGCCGGCATAGGCGACGCGATCTCCCACCGCGACTTCGCTCACTCCCTCACCCATGGCTTCCACCCTGCCAGCCCCTTCCATCCCCGGGATAGCCGGGAGGGGACCAAGGGGATAGAGGCCGGTGCGGTGATAGACGTCGATGAAATTCAAACCTACAGCTTCATGGCGTAGGAGAACTTCACCCGGGCCAGGTTGGCCCGGATCATAATCCTCCCAGCGCAAAACCTCAGGACCGCCTGTTTCGTGCATCCTCATAGCCTTTACCATAACATCTCCTTTTCACTTTCTTGGTTATGTATGCACAAAGAGAAGTGCAAGCAATCAGGTTTTTCAGAATCTGGTGCTGATTTCTTTAACGAAACCTAAGCACTCAGCATACAGGTGTCAAAACTAATACATTTTAGTCTTAGAAAACCTGTTCCTCAGGGCCAGGCTATGTATGATTTTAGATTTCAGATTGTAGATTGCAGATTGAAGGATGTCTGATGCAAACTGGTTATTTGAGTAGAACAAGAATGCAACTTTGAAGGTCCACCGTCTGCTTTGTCGCACTCGGTCTTGTGGAATCTCAAATGTGCAATCCGCAAGCCCAAATCTAAAATATCCCCAGTGTCTAATCAATTCGGCTAGCGCCGGCAGCTAAGATGAGATTCTCTAGGGCCTCATAAGGCTGGGCCCCGACAACTGTCCTGCCGTCCACCATAAAAGTAGGCACGGCAGTGATCCCGTGGGTTCGAGAGTATGCCCAGTCTTGGTCAACCATTTGTTTGAAAGTCCCTGCAGTCAGTATGCGTTCTGCTTCAGCCCCATCTAAGTTCAAGGCCTCCACCAGTCCGGTGAGTACCGCCACTTCGGCTATATTTAGCCCATCCACAAAATAGGCTCGAAAAACGGCCATATGAAAATCTTCCCCACGGCCCAGTGATTCGGCCCATTTGCCCAGTTCCTGGGCTCTTCGGCTGTTGAAGGTCTTCTGGCGCATACCAAAAGGCAGGCCACATTCGTCGGCGACCGTTCTCAGATATTCAAGAAGCGCAGGAACATCGATTCCCCGGCCGGCGAAAAGTTCATCCAGGGTTAGCCCTTCCTCTGGAGTGTTCGGATGCAATGGAAAACCGATCCACTTGACATGGATCTCGTACTCCTGCTTCAGTTTGTCAATACGCCCGGTAATGAAATAGCACCACGGTCAGACATAGTCAGAGAAGATCTCCAGGATCACCGATTCTGCCATAATTCCCTCCAATAATGTAGTAAACCTCTCGCCCGCTCTCCCGCCTCGGCGGGCTTGCTAGAGAACTCCGAGACCTCTGTGCGAGATACCAGAGCTCAGCATTTGATCCTGAGTGCCTTGGGGAGAATTGTAAAAGAAAATGAGTCAGCAGCCCAGCCTTCGTCGCCGTCGATTTGCAGTACCAGTGGACGATCCAACTTCAGCCGTAGTTGCCGGCCGGTACAGTATTCGCCGATCCGATTGCCAATTATAAATGCTGCCGTCCCGCCAATAACAGTCTTAATGAGCCCGGAATTTACGCAAAGGATGTGCAACTGCCGGTCGTCAAATCGGGCTCTGGGCACAACCTTCATTCCGAAGCCATAGTATGGTTGTTTGACAACCATCAAGCTCAAAACATTTCTGGCCTTGAATGTTTCATTATCTACAGTAATCTTGGCATTGGCTCGCTCATAGTCTTTGAGATAGGACTTTAAAACGGCTCTGAAATATGTTTTGAAGCCGGTACCACCTCGGGCGCGATAGTGCCGTCTGAGTCTGGTTATTGTACCTTCGATTCCCACTGCTGAGGTAAAAGCACGTCTTTTTTCGTCGCAATTGATCAGGTCATATTCACGAATTTCACTGTTCCTAATGCGCACCGCAATATCAGCCAGTTGCCCTTTGTATTGTAAGGCGTGGCCCAAGGCGTTACCGGTACCGAGAGGGAGAAAACCAACCGGTGTTTGGACCGTATCGATAGCATTGATGATGTCCGAAAAGGTGCCGTCTCCTCCGGCGGCCACGAGTACATCACAGCGGCTGGCGAGTTCCCTGGCGCATTGACCGAATTCCTCAGCTGTAGTGGTATCAATCCCGTGGATTTGGGTGTCCAGAATCTCCGCGGCTTGCGCCAAGGCAGCACGTTTCTGATCCGCGGTCATTTTACCTGAGACAGGATTAGTGATAATTGCGTAGCGCATATTTGATTTATGAATGCAGATTGTAGATTGCAGGTTGAGATGAATGCGTTTTTTACTGGGAGTTATTGAGCTTTTAAATCTGAAATTTTCATTCCAAAACCGGGAACCCGCCCGAGGGGTGGGAGTCCGAAGGACAAATCTAAAATCACTCGGCTCCAAGACTCCAGCAGATTACCGCGAGGGGGAAAGAGCATTGAAGCCCCTTACGGGTGATGGCCAAAGCCGGGGCCTCTGGGCCCAGATTTTTTACTGCTTAGCCTTTCCCTTGAGATAGTCAACCACAAGATTCATAACCTCGGCTCGCATGGGCAAGGATGCATTCATCAGTTGATGACCGCCGTTTTCGATCAGAATGAAGTCTGCATTTGGAAACTTTTCTTGAATAAATTCAAAATTATACTGCCAATCCACCGCAGTGTCGGCAGTGCCCTGAATTACTCTCATTGGCAATGTGGACGGTTCATAGCTGAGAATTCTCTGGTTCCACTCGACAAGTGCACTGAACCATTTCATTGTGACCTGTCTCGCCTGAAGCGGATCTTTTTCTGTTGACATGAGGTACTCTACGTCTGAGGGAGCGTTCTGGGAGGCTCTTGGCACGGAATCGGTTACGTGCTTCCCCAGAGAGTGTCCAAATCGAGAAAGATGCCAGTAGGAGGAATGAACTAACGGTGCAATGAGGATGACTTTTTCCACACCCGGTTGATCAACAGTCAAGAGGTAGTCTAAGGTTACTGCGCCACCCATGCTGTGTGCCACGAGGTGATAGGGCCCAGGAAGATGCGCACGAGCAATCCGCAAGAAGACCTCCAAGACAGCGACATATTCAGAAAAGTCATCAATTGATGCCTGAGCTCCGCTCGAAAGACCATGCCCCGGGTGGTCATACACAGCAACCGTGTATTTCTCCTTAACCACTGTGCGGATTACATGTTTCCAGACCCCTGTGTGATCACCATAGCCATGCAGTAGGATCACAGTTCCGTGGCTTTCTTTTGGTTTGAAAATGTGACCAGCCAGAATCTTATCACCCGCCCTGAACGTGCCGAAGATATGCTCTACGCCACCAATCTCCAAGCCATAGTAGTTGAAATACTCATGGGTTGATTCCGAAAACGGCAACGGTGTTTGAAAGTTAAGAGGACCGAGGTCCTCCTTCACCTTATTGAGGCGGGTGGAAATGGAGCCCGAATCGGTAGCAACTCTATCTTTGCCTGGAGTCATACAGCCCTGCAAGAGACATCCGAAAAACAGAAGGAAGATCACAATCCGCACGCAGCCAGAAGCTGGGACGTGTATTTTCATGTTTGGCGATCACGTCTACTGGTAATGAAATAGTAGGGGGTCGACTTCTACCTCCACTGGGGTGAACCATTTACATGGCCCAGGCTATCAATACCCTTTATGATTATAATACGAATGTCAAGGCTTGACTAACCTGGATGATTCACGAAATGCCTGCTGCGATTGCCGATATGGCCGTTTTTCTCTCCGAGCTGTAGGCTCTACCGAGCTGGAAGCGGAGCCGAGAGCCGGGCGTCCTCGGGTGTCGGTTTCTGGTGCCACTCATTTTTGGCTATCTTCCCCTTGAAACTCTCGCCTTCCTCTTGTAATGTACCTTATCCTATCGGGTTGATAGGCAGCGAAGCCAGCCCAGCCAAACCGATGCGGACGCTGGTTAAGCTAACATTTTGGAAATACACTTTATTCAACATCGAAAACCTGGTGCTCAGGGCCAGTTCACGATCCCGCCTGGCTGGGGTCAGTGTTGAATGGCTTTGCCGGCAGAAGAGGCTTGAGGCACAAGGCGTAAGGCGCAAGGCATAATGAGAGAATAAGTTTTCTTTTAATGGTTTTCCTTGTGCCCTGTACCTTGAGCCTTGAACCGTTCCCTTTGGGGCGGATCAAAGGCGGGTCCTTTTGGGCCCGGATTCTTTACTTTTAAGGTGCAGAGATGAAAGACGAAAATAAGTCCAAGAAACAACTCATCGTTGAATTGGACAAACTACGTCAACGTCACACCCAATTGGAAACCGATAGAGAAGGGGTAGCGGAAGCGCTGAGGGAAAGTGAAGCCTCCATGAAAGGTATTCTCAAAGCCGCACCCATAGGCATCGGTCTGGTTCACAACAGGGTATTGGGTTGGGTGAGCGATCATATGCACGAGATGCTGGGCTACTCTGGGGAGGAGTTAATAGGCAAGAGCGCGCGAGTTCTGTATGAAAATGATGAGGAATTTGAGCGGGTAGGCAGGGAGAAATACCAGGAGATCAGAGAAAGGGGAGTAGGCGCCATTGAAACGCGCTGGAAGCGCAAAGATGGTAGACTTATTGATGTCCATTTGCGTTCAACGCCTGTTGATCCCACAGACCTTGGCCAGGGCGTTCTCTTCACTGCGCTTGACGTTAGTGAGAGTAAGTATGCTCAGAGGGCACTGAGTGAGAGTGAGAAAAGGTATCGGAGAATTACCGAGGCCATAACGGATTACATATTCACGGTGAAGGTCGTAGATGGTCATCCGGCGGAAACTCATCATGGGCCAACCTGTGAGGCTGTGACGGGCTACACTACGGAGGAATTTAACGCAGATCCCTTCCTCTGGATCCGAATGGTACCCGCAGAAGACCAGGATGTTGTCCGAGCCCAGGCTTGGGAAGTTTTGTCGGGAGGTGACCCGGGACCGATAGAACATCGCATTATAAGAAAGGATGGCCAGATTAGATGGGTAAGTAACAGCCTGGTTCCCACGAGTGATGGGCAGGGCAACCTCGTTTCTTACGACGGCCTGCTTCGCGACATCACCAATCGTAAGATAGCTGAGGAGACACTGAGGGAAAGTGAGGAACGCTATCGCCACCTTGTGGAGACCATGAACGAGGGCTTGGCGACGGCGGACCAGAACTACGTATTTACCTTTGTCAATGAAACACTTTGCGAGATGTTGGGATACTCTCGGGAGGAGATGCTAGGCCGTTACATCGTGGAATTTGTCCATGAGGATTACAAAGACTTCATGGAAGAGCAGATAGCAAGACGTCAAAGGGGCGAAGCAAGTAGTTATGAGCTCGACTGGAGAGCAAAAGACGGGCAAAGGGTCTACACTCTGGTATCTCCTAGGGGCTTTTACGATGCAAATGGACAGTTCACGGGCAGTCTGGGGGTCCTCACAGACATCACCGACCGCAAGCGGGCGGAAGAGGCGCTGCAAAGAGCTCACGCCGAACTGGAGTTGCGGGTGCAAGAGCGTACTGCCGAACTGTTGCAGACAAACGAGCAGCTTAAGCGAGAGATAGAAGATCGCAAAAGGATTGAGCAAGAACTTCGGGAAAGCGAAACCAGGTACCGGCTTCTCATAAATAACATGCCCAGTATTGTCTACAGGGGATACAAGGACTGGTCTGTGGACTTTATGGATGAAAAAGTGAAGTTGCTTACAGGCTACGGCATGGAAGAGTTCAACTCTCGGCAAAAGAAGTGGTCTGAGGTCATAATAGGAAGAGACCTCGAAACTGCCAAGAAGGCATTTATTCAAGCATTAAAAACGAACAAGTCCTACGTAAGGGAATACAGAATTGAAACAAAAGGTGGAGAAATTCTCTGGGTACAGGAAAGGGGCCAGATAGTTTGCGACAAGGACGGCGAGGTTGAATATGTGAGCGGGGTTTTCTTCGACGTTACCGAACGGAAGCAACTGCAAAAAGCCATTGTCCAAAGAGAAAAGCTCAATACGTTGGGAGCCATTGCTGCTGAAGTAGCCCATGAAATTCGCAATCCACTCGTCTCCTTGGGCGGTTTTGCCCGACGCCTTCAAAAGAAGTTTCCGGATATGTCCGAGTGTGATGTTATCCTGCAGCAGTCCCAACGCTTGGAGAAAATACTGTCAAGGATACGGAACTATCTGCACCCCGTAGAAATCCACCCTCAGGAATGTTCTGTCAACAGCATTGTCACTGACTCCGTAGGCTTGCTCTCACCTGAAACCGAAATCAGAGGGCTCAAGTGCCAACTTAATCTCAATCCAGACCTGTCGGACGTCTATACCGACCCGGACATACTGACCCAGATTTTTGTCAATCTCATTCTTAATGCGGCCGAGGCCATGGACAATGGTGGCGTTTTGTCTATCAGGACCTTTGAAAGTGAGCAAGACCTCTACATTGAGTTCAAGAATCCTTCCTCCGAACCGGCAGTCAAGCATCCTGAGCTTCTCTTTATGCCCTTCGCTGAAGGCGGCGAGAGTATTGGGCTGCCGCTCTGCTACCGTCTTCTGCGGAATATGGGAGGGCTTCTCTCCTACACCTCAGAAAAAGATCATATGGTTTTTACCGTTTCTTTGCCCAAATCAGTCGGGCGCCATAGCCAATAAGAAAAGATTCGTTTTATCGTTTGCTGAACATCCAGACCCACTAGATCTCCCTTTCATTGTGGGCTTCAGGTTTCAGTTTCTATGTTTCTTTTTCCTGACACCTGACACCTGAATCCGGGCTGGAAGATGGAGCGATGGATGGTTATCATTGTTGAAATGGAAGCATCATTACTCCGCAATACATAGTATTTTGGATAGAGAGGTGTTTGCTCATGGACAAATACTCGATCATATGTTTAATAGGATTCCTGGCACTGGGCTTTCTCAGCACTACATATGCAAGTGGTGCGGAGAACCGCTCAAGCGTCTCCGCAAACAAACTGGAGAAAGCCACATTCGCTGGTGGCTGTTTTTGGTGCATGCAGCCGCCCTTTGACAAGCTTGACGGGGTGATATCAACCACGGTGGGCTACTGTGGCGGCAAGGAAGAGAATCCAACCTATAAGCAAGTTTCTGCTGGCGCCACGGGTCACGCGGAGGCCGTTGAAATCGTGTACGATCCCTCTCGCGTAAGCTATGCGGAACTGCTCAATGTATTCTGGAGGAATATTGACCCCACCCAGGAAAATGGGCAGTTTGGTGATACCGGGGCCCAGTATCGGACGGCTATCTTTTACCATAATGAAGAGCAACAACGACTGGCTGAGGCTTCCAAGAAAGAGCTGAAAAACACCGGTAAGTTTGCCAAAAAGATCGTTACCGCAATTGTACCCGCAACCACATTTTACAGGGCTGAGGAGTATCACCAGGATTACTACAAGAAGAATCCTGTAAGGTATAAGCTTTATCGCTACGGGTCAGGCAGAGACGATTATCTGGTGAGGAAGTGGGGTAAGAAATAGCCAAATCATCGATGGGCTTCTAGGCAGACAACACCTTCGGAGCCCACAATAGCATGATGAGCTACTCCGGCCGGTAGATTAAGTCGGTCACCACGGTTTAAGGTCACCTGCTCACCAGAGTCAGGGAGGCCGAAGGTGATTGATCCGCTCACAACATAGATCACTTTGTTGAAGGAATGTGTGTGGGCGCTGTACACATCGCCCGGCCCATTTGACCAGCGATAACCATGCAAGTCTTCCTGGGCTAAGATCTTTTTAAGTGTGTCCTCACCCGGGCTTGTATCACCAGACCATCTAATAATTTCAACCTTACTATCTGCCATAATACCTTTTCCTTCTCGATGCTTTTTTCTCAACACTAAGGTTTGGAAATCCGCAATCCGAATATGGAAATCCGAAACAAATTCGAATTACCAAAATCCAAATGACCGAAACGCCAGACAACTCTTTCCGAGAAGTTACGTTTTGAACATTTGAGAATTCTGATTGTGTATTTGTTTCGTGCTTCGGGTTTCGTATTTCGAATTTGAGTGCGAAGCACTTCTCTTTGCCTCTGTGGTTAAACCTTCGTACGTCGCACAAGAAATCCCGAAGATTGACGAAGAGATTGTGGCAAAGGGCCATTTATGGATGAAAACTAACCACTGAATCCAACTCCCCGAAAGGGTTCGAGGAGTACGCTTCTCACCAGCCAATCCCCGTTATTTTTCAATAATTCCAGCTTGAGACGATAAAGATCAGCGGTTTCTCCCACCTCTTCGAGCCAACCTCGAGGATCCCTGTACAGATCTTTAAGTTCCGGAATGGATCGTTCTTTTTTGACTATCATGAAATAGACTTTTGCGGATGCCTCCCGGCCACTTTCTTCGAGATCGACACTGGGCTCAGGGTGCATGACATTGAAATTACCGTAATGGTTGAAAGCGAACCAGAGTATTCTTCTGACCTCTCGACCATCATGCTTACCTGGCCGGGCGACAAAGTCCTCGGTAGTGAGCTTTAAAAGACCAGCGGCATTGTGTTCTTCCGCCAGCTTCGCACCTTCCTTGATTAGATTACGGATCTGTTCTGTGTCGTCCTCTTTTGAGCATGCAACCAGAAATAATAAACTGATCAGCAGAAGGGTGACCAGTCTTGCCAGAGATTGATTAAACCCTCCAATCCTCATGCGAGTAGATAGTGTTGGGCTCATATTCCAGCAACTCCATCACTCCAATACTCAGAGATCGCACAGAAGTGAATAAAGGAAGAAGCTGCGAAAAAATTACCATCCATCCGCAAACCCCTCATGTCATTCTGAGCGAAGCGAAGAATCTCTGCGGATCCAGCAACTATGAGATTCTTCGTCGTTTTGCTCCTCAGAATGACACCCATATGGCGGTTTCCAGATGGACACTAATTACCATCATTTACGCGGGGTCGGCAAGACCAACTTGAAGATGAACGCAGCCAGAACTGCTATGACACCGATAAGTCCCAACCGGCGCATATCTCCTGGGCCGATGTAGCTGGAATCATTCGTAAAAGATGCCAGGTGATTGGTAATGGTGAAGTATTTGTAACCGTAGTTTTCTGGATCTAAATGGTAGGCTTTATCGAAATCTGCGGCAGCCATATCCTCTTGCCCCAACTGTCTGTATGCCTTTGACCGTACTGTATATGCTCTACCAATGGTTGGCTGGGCGGTGCCAATTTCAATGGTCCTGGTGGCGTCCTGAATGGCCTTCTCTGGAAAACCCTTCAGAAGATAGGCCTCTGCCCGATAGCCGTAAGCACTTGCAAGCTTTGGTTCTAGCTCGACAGCCTGGGAGAATTTATCTATGGCCACGTCTAAATTACCCAATCTCATGTGGGCTAGACCGAGCATCCGGTAACCCTCCGGGTCAGCGGGCCTCAGAGCAGTAAATTTGTAAAAATCGTACATCATTTTGTCGTAATTTTCTTGGAAGTAATAGAATCGCCCCCTTTTGTCATAGGCAATTGCCAGCCGTGGATTGAGCTCCAGTGCCTTGGTGAAGTAGTGGATCTTTTTGTTGACCATGGAACTCTGCAGACCAAGATTGAAAAAATGCGTGGCATCCTGACCCCAGGCTGGACACACAGAAATGAGAATGTAAATCACCAGAACCAGTAGCCCGGATATTTCACGAATCCGCCTACTGCGACCGTGGATATGCCCGTCCTTCCGGGCGTCCTCGGGTGCCGGACCCTGCGACGTACTGTTCAAGTACGCCTCAGATCCAACCCCCTGGGGTTGCCCGGTGACACAAGCTTCTCCACGGCCTCGCGACGGCCATTCATGAAACATCCGGGCTAGTACTTTTTTCATTGCTGCTACCCTCTATTCCACAAACAATCCCAAACCCAAAAATAACTCTTCGCCGTTTAGTTTCCAACCCACCATTGACAGGTAGTCGGGCAATGGGAGAGATTTGTTACAAAACTGAGAAAAGAGAACTGGCAGGCGCGGGGAACTTTATCTTGTTCGATTATACTATTGTCAGTTGTCGGTGGTCAGTTGTCCGTTGCAGTAGAGGTCATTCTTCCTTCGCTACGGACGACAGACAACGGACACTCACTGTCTCCAGACCAAAGAAAAACCATTTCTTCTGTGGCCTCCGTGTATCCAAGCAGTCCGTTTGGAACTAAAGCTCCACGATTTTCGGTACAAGGGAGGTTCCCCGGATGCGAAGCAGAGCAACCGTGCCTGAAGAACTATAGGGGCTGGCACTGCCCGGGTTGAGGAACAGCACACCTTTCCGCTTCTCGATAGCGGCTCTATGGGTGTGACCATTTATTACAGCGACAAAGCCAGCTGCAGACGGGTCCAGGTTGAGGAGATAGGCATCATGCAGCACATAAATTAAAACCTCTCCAATCTCGACAACTTCTGTAGCTGGAAGACCATGGGCCCAGCCACCGTCCATGTTCCCTCGCACTGCATGTACAGGCGCTATGGCGCGCAACGCCTCAAGCACCTCATGATTGCCAATGTCACCAGCATGAATAATCAGATCTACACCAGCGAACGCTTTAGCCACCTCAGGTCGTAAATGACCGTGGGTGTCCGAGATGACACCAACGACAAAACCGTCTTGCTTTTGCGCTTCTGATGACATGGCAACTGCTCCCAGGTTCACTCCAGATTATCAAGCAAGGCCCATTCCAAAAACTGGGCGTAAACCTCCCACGAGCTTTCACCATAACCGCCAGCCATGAGATATGCGGTGGGAATGGACTTATTCCGCAGAAAATCGTAAATGAGTAGATCTCGCTCCTGCAATTGCTCCAAGGATAGTTGTAAGAGTCGTGCCGAAGGCAGTTCATCCTTTTCGTAGGGATCTGCCCCGGCAACCACAACGGCTATATCAGCAGTTGGCTGGGTCTCTAGCATTCTCAGCCCTTCTTTCAGTCTTGTCACATAGAGGTGCTCTTCCCCTGCGGCAATGGGTATATCTATGTCGCTGGGAATAAAAGAGGGATTCAATTTTCCCTCTCTGTCATATTTTTCCTCGTCGAGAGGCCAGCCTTCTGCCATGTGAATGCTGAGGGTGGTTACTGAGTCGTCTCCTTCTGTTAGGGCAGCAGTGCCATCTCCTTTATGGGCGTCAACATCTATGACCCACGCCTGCTTGATGACTTTTTCAGCCTGGAGTTTGCGAATGGCGATGGCAATATCATTCAGAAGACAAAAGCCATTGCCGTAGTCTTTTTGGGCGTGGTGCATTCCTCCCCCAAAGTAAAAACAAAAACCA
>Ga0209536_100008841_pt1 | contig 15043 bp, 12 predicted proteins | sample DeeMarSeWOR28_12_FD_187461 | JGI IMG/M metagenome (GOLD analysis project Ga0209536, IMG submission 187461) | Marine sediment microbial communities from White Oak River estuary, North Carolina - WOR-2-8_12 (SPAdes) (version 2) | ecosystem: Environmental > Aquatic > Marine > Intertidal zone >...
CGAGGGACTCGGGCTGGTCGAGCGGGTCGCGGACACCGGCGAGATCAGCAAGGCGCGGCGCCGCAGCGAGGCCGAGACGATCCTCGTGCCGCTGATCCTGCCGATGCTGCTGTTCATCATGCTGATGATGGGGAGCTTTTTGCGGCAGGCAGTACTGTCGCCGTTTTTCTGGCTCCCGATGCAGTACCCACTCCCCTGCCGGATATCCTCGAACAACCCGATACGGATCCGCCGATGATGCCGGATCTGACCCCCCCGGAGTTCACTGAAATACCGCTTGCGCCGTTCGAACGTTCCTATCGCGTACGCACCAGCGACCTTGATCTTCAACGGCACATGAACCAGGCTAACTACGCTGCATTGTATGATGACACACGCCAGGCTGCCGCCGGCCAAAACGTCTATGGATCTGGTGGAGCAGGCGCCGGGCGGGTCCGGTTTCTGCACATTGAGTATGTCCGTCCCGCCACGACGGGTGAAAAGCTGGTGGTCGCGACATGGCCCATCGGGGGCAAGCCTTTAAGCCTCGGGTTTGCAATGCGTCGAAACGATACCCTCATAAGCCGGGCCGTCATTCAGATATGATCCTCGCGAGAAAAGCAGGCCTGGTATTTGTGTAAAGCAATCGGGGCTTCCGTATTCAGTATGAGGAAATTATGTTCGGAACCACTCTGATACTAATTACTACCATACTGCATCTATACGTTTTCTGGCGGATCTCAACCCTGCCTTTTGTTAAGCGGCATATATCCCCTGTAGTGTTCTGGATCATAACAGTATTGCTGTGGGGAGGCTTTTATTTTTGCCGTATCGGGAGCCGGTCCGACAGCGTAGAGGCGGCGGGTATATTTGAGTTTCTGTGGATGAACTGGATGGCGATGCTCTTTCTGGTTTTCCTGCCGATGTTTGTCCTCGATCTTTTTACGCTGTTCGGTCTGATTTTCAGGCGGAAATCTGCAACACTCAGATGCCTGGCGTTGTTGACGGGGATGGCTTTGTCGGCAGTGGCGCTGGTGCAGGGACTGCGCCCTCCGGTTATTGAGAAATATGAAGTGTTTCTGGCTGGTTTGCCGGAAGAAATGGATGGAACCATTCTTGCAGTTCTGTCTGATCTGCACTTAGGCGCTCAACTCGGAGAAAGCTGGTTGTCGGAACGCATCGATCAGGTTCTTGCACTTGATCCGGATATCATTGTGTTGCTGGGAGATATTCTCGAAGGTCATGGCCCTCCTGCAGATGGATTTGTAGATCGTTTCATGCAAATGTCGGCCCCTTTGGGTGTTTGGGCGGTTACGGGAAATCATGAATACCACGGGCGAGGCAACAGTGACTTGTTTGAAAGTGCCGGTTTCAGACTGATGCGTGACGAATGGGTTGAAGTCAAACCGGGATTTATCATGGCCGGAGTGGATGATCTGACTTCCAGAATAGGGAGAAACAACAGGGTGAGCACGGTTTCCAAAACCCTTGAAGGTCGAAAGAGCGGGGCAACGGTTTTTTTATCCCATACACCCTGGCAGGCTGAGGCGGCTGCCAACGCGGGAGTCGGTCTTATGCTGAGCGGTCATACACATGGCGGACAGATCTGGCCATTTGATTACCTTGTTCAACAACAATATCCGTTGCTGGAAGGTAGATACAGTGTAAAAGGAATGACCGTACTCGTGCACAGAGGGACAGGAACCTGGGGGCCGCGCATGAGGCTTTGGAAACCTGGCGTAATTCTTCAAGTTGTGCTGCGGACTGAAAGTTCAAATCATGCGGGTAAAAAAAAAGAGGGGCTCTGACAATGAGCAATGTAAAATGGACTCCAAGCCCGGTGAATTGAGTGTCGGGCATTCGTTGATGGGGATCGCGGGTAAAAGCCGGAATCCCCAAGCCTATGGCTTGGAATGAATGGCAATCGGGGTGTGGCTCCAGCCTTTGCTGGGGGCGGAAGGCCCCCATAGCTTTTTCCTTAGGAGGAAGCTCAGACCTGAGGTCGGAGTTCTTTACTCCCGCTCAATAATATAGCTTGCAAAGTTTTCCTGTCCGGCCCTCATATTTGACATGGCTGCTCTTTTCAATCTTTTTTGTAAATAAAAAAAGCATCATTGAATGTTAATGATTGCCATAACAAGGGAGCATTGAAAGGCATTGTATCTTATTTAAACAGGAGTTCACCGTATGCGCCGCAAAGCCAGGATCGTATTGTTTACAGCCGCCAGTGCCGGCATATTTCTGATAGGTTGCCGATCGGAACCGCAACCCCAACCGGCGCAGCGGTATCAGTTGAGGGGGGAAGTTGTCGCAGTCGATCAAGACAGACACCAAGTGACTCTTGCCCATGAGAGAATTGAAGGATTCATGGATGCCATGACGATGCCCTTCAACGTAAAAGACGAGTGGGCGATGCCTGTGCTGGCGCCTGGAAAGAGAGTTCAGGCAACGCTTGTGGTTCAAGGGAATCGTTCCTGGATCGAAGGACTTATAGTCTATGAAGGAGAAGCTTCCACCAACACTTCGTCTGCCTTCACCATGCCGGAGCCAGGCGCTAAAATTCCTGATTTCGAACTTTTGAACCAGGATGGCGAACGTATCCATCTTGGCCAATATCAGGGGCGCCCTCTTCTGTTGACGTTCATCTACACGCGTTGCCCGCTTCCGGATTACTGCCCGTTGATGTGCTTCAATTTTGCAGCCATCCATCAAAGGCTTCAATCGATGCAGCCATCCGAGAAGATCCCCCATCTTCTGACCGTCAGTTTTGACAGCGAATTCGATACACCGGCTGTTTTGCGGAAGTTTGCGCAGCGTTACATGAATCCTTTGGATTTTCAGAGCTGGGAATTCGCCACCGGATCTTCGGATGAGATAAAAAAAATTACGGGTTACTTTGGATTGATTCTTCGAAAAGAGGAAAACCAGATCGTCCATTCTCTTGTCACGGCTTTGATCGGCCCCGACGGCAGGCTTGTAAAAATCTATTTGCACAACGACTGGAAGCCGGAGGAGATCTTGTCCCAGCTCGATTTGGAATAAGCCGCACATCCCCGCAGGATAAACGCAGTATAAAAGCCTCTTCCCTGCAACCCTCTGAATGAACAGCCTGAAATGGGAAAATGAAATCAAGAAAGTAAAATGAACCACATTGTGGTACTATAGTGCCTGGCGCCTGAACGGCTCTTGAACCGATAGGGAAATTCTTTGGGAGTTCCGTTATAAATGGGGATCTTGGATGATGAAGACTATTGTAGTGTATGAGCATGCGCAAAAGGGATTCCGAGCCGTAAAAACTGGATTTTCATGGCCCGGCTTCTTTTTTATGTGGATCTGGGCTTTCACAAGGGGACTTATCGGCATTGGAGTGCTGCTGTTACTTGTCTGGCTTGCTATCCTAGGGCTTTACATGCTGGCGGTTATGTCCGCTTTGGATTTCATGGATATAGTGTATTCTTTCGTGTTGCTTTTTAATGCTGTCATTGTGGGATTATGCGGAAATAGTTGGCTGTCGAATTCCCTCATTAAAAAAGGGTATAAACATGTAGACACTGTTCAGGCCAGTTCTCCCAGAGCCGCAGCTCGGGAGGCAATGTCCGCTGCTTATGTACATAATCAACCGGCTCAAGAAGCAGGACAATTTTCAATGTGATCCTAAAGGAGGCATATTGAAATGAACAGGAGGGAGTTTTCAAAAATTCGCCATATTTTGGGAAAATCACAAATCCAGATGGGTGAAATACTGGGTATTTCTGTGAAAGCAATCCAGAGTTTTGAACAGGGGTGGAGAAAAGTCCCTGTTCATGCCGAAAGGCAGCTGCTGTTTCTACTTCACCTCAAGCTGAATCCTAAAAAGCGGAAGCCGTGCTGGACCATGAAACAGTGTCCTAAAGAACTTCGGGAAAAATGCCCGGCATGGGAGTTTAAGGCTGGAGATCTTTGCTGGTTTATTAATGGGACATTCTGCGAGGGGAAGGTCCAAAAAAATTGGCAGAAGAAGATATCGATATGCCGAAAATGTGAAATTTTTCAAAAATCTCCTCCAACTTAAACCCTATTTCTCAGTAGAGCGGGTCAGTGAGGCTTTTGAGGGATCGTTTCCAACGGCACTTCGGCGCGGACCGTTGTCCCTTTTTGATGATCCGACTCTATCTGAAGCTTCCCTCCCAGCGCGATCATTCTTTCTTCCATTTCAATTAATCCATCACAGCGATCCATATCTTTCCGAACGGCAGAATAGTCGAATCCGCATCCGTCATCTTCCACAAGAAGTGTGACGGTATTCTGTTGCCATAGAAGTATGACGCTGATATGGGACGCTTCGGTATGAGTGACGGCATTAATGAGCGCTTCCATGGCAACACGGTAAAGGCCGACTTCCACCGCGGGGGGAAGTCGATATTCTTTGGGGATGGACGGAACACGCTGAAAATCGATCGGGATCCCCTTGAGGCTCGAGATCTCTTCAATTTTTCGGGTTAACGCTGATTCAAGACCGAAGTCGTCCAAAATCGCCGGGCGCAATTGTCCGGCCATCCGGCGAACCTGGTCGATGAGATCCCGGAGCTGGGATTCAATGTCATGTTGGACAGGTTGTGGAAATGTATTATGAGGTCCGTTCGAATGCAATTCCAGTAAGATTGCCGACAAGGACTGGCAGAGTTCATCATGTAAATCTCCGGCAACCCGCTTACGTTCAGCTTCCTGGGAAGAGATGATGTGTGCCAGGTATTTTTCTTGTGTCTGAATGACCTGTTCCCGCGCAAGTTGTCCTTCAAGCGCCGCGCCTGCTGCCGCGATTGCCGCTTCCAGGAACCCGAGGCGGAAGTTGTCCATTGTGTCTCCCGGATTGAGATATAGAGTGAGAACGCCAAGCACATTGCCCTTATGCGTTATGGGAAAAACCGCATGCTGGTGTTCGGCCATTCCTTTATATTTTATGCTGTGATGGCGGCTGTTTGAGGAACAAATAGTAAGACGGTTTGATTCAGCCGCTTTTCCACAGAGACATTCACCCGGAGTCAAGCGCCGGCACTTTATCAGCAATTCCGGAGAGACGTTGCGGTGGGTCATAAGCTCAAGATACTTGCCATTCAAAACAAAACCCACAGCGGTGGCGGCCATTCCCAGCCATGATAATGAAAGGATCTGATCGATAAGTGTATCCAGAATTTGAGTACGATTCTGGCAATTCTGCAGGTTTTGCAGGAGATCGCAGAGAGCTTTATGGTGTTCCAGGCTTCTTGAAAGCTCGGCAGCTGTGTTCTTGGCCTCTGTAATATCGCGCAGAAAATGGAGGTAGGTGGGCATGCCGTCAATGGTTACGATCGACGTCGGGTAAACGGAGGCATTTATCCATCGCCCTTTTTTCGAATCGAACAATTCCCGTTCGATAGTTTTTCTTTTCTCCAGTGCTTCTTCCAGGGGACAATCCGTTGTAGGTGCATTCAAGCCATCGATCACCACGGAACAATGGGCTCCGACAAGCTGATCCTCTTCCATCCCTAGGGTCTGTTTTAAAATCTTGTTGACGGCTACAATTTTACGGTCCGAATCGATCAGCTGAGCACTGAAAGGGAACGCGTCAAGAATATTCCGGATTTCCAGTTCCGTTTCCGAAGGCAGCCTGGTTTTTTTATTGCTCTCAGTTTTCTGCACTGTCCAAATCCCCTGCCAATCTATAAAGACACGCGGTCTTTCACAACTCCTGTTCGGGCCGGTCGCGCAGTATCTGCAAGGCAGCCATACGCATGGAGTATTAAGCCGGGCTTATTTTTTGCGGCATATTTCCCTCCAGGCTTACATGATCCACGCTTTTTCTTTCGATTTCGCGAATGAGATTCTGAAAAATAATTACGTGGAAGGGGAGGAATGCATACCAATAAAGTTTTCCAAAGAGAGTACGTGTTTGATAATACGCCTTCACCGTCAAACGCTTCTTTTCACCCTCCCTGTTAATCCTGAATTCCAGCCATGCTCTGCCGGGAAGCTTCATCTCAGCCCTTAGGAGAAGCCTTTCCTCGATTTTGTAATCTTCGACGCGCCAGAAGTCGATAACATCGTTCTTCATGAGGGTTGACGCGCTTTTCCTTCCGCGGGAGGAGCCGACCCCCATGAGTATACGGTCCAGGGCACCACGCAATCGCCACATCCAATTGCTGTGAAACCACCCTTCCTTCCCGCCGACCCTGCAAATAGATTGAAAAAGTGCGCCGGCACTCTTTCGAGTCAAAAGAGAATAAGAGCTTGTATAGAGAGGTCGTCCTCCAATCTCGTGGAGCTTTATGGCAAGCTCGTGGGCGGGAGGGTAAGAATCCGACCATCTTGTATAGACCCTGTCCTGCTCCTCCCGCGACAAAGCCCTGAGTATTGCCTCTCTATACCCCTTGGTTTCGAACGATATGAAATCCTCTATCTTATTATTCTGGCAAATGACTTCACTATGCGTTCCTTCCAAGAGGCATCGGCAAATCTGGACCGGAACCGGCGTCAAGAGGCTGGCAAAATAGGAATAAAGTTTTATGCTCGTAACCGGTACAGGAACAAAAAGTCTCTTTTTACCGAGTATTCCGGCCATGACCTTCAGCATATCCTTGTAAGTCAGAATGTCCTTCCCGCCGATATCATATGTTCCGCCCATCGCTTCAGGTGTTTCCAGGACTCCCACAAGATACTTGATCACATCCCGCACGGCAATGGGCTGGCATTTCGTCTTTGACCAGGACGGCGTGGGGAAAATAACGCAATTTCGAACCAGGTTCTCGACGATTTCATAGGAGGCGCTTCCCGACCCGATAATGATGGCAGCGCGGAGTATTGTAGTGGGAACACTCCCCCTCTTGAGTTGTTGCGCTACATGAATCCTGCTCCTCAGGTGCGCTGATAAAGATGCCTGAAGGTCTCCCAATCCTCCCAGATAAATAATTCCCTTAAGTCCTTTTTTCTCTGCAACGCGTCTGAAATTGATGGCCGCCTGGATATCCGCCGCTTCAAACTGCCGCATCCCGAGAAGCATGGAATGAATCAGATAATAAGCCGTGTGAATTCCATCCAGAGCGATTGCAAGGTTGTTCACATTCAATGCATCCGCGACAGCAACTTCCGCTCCGGGCCATTGATCCCTGAATTCGGGCAGGTTTTCCCTTACCATAACCCGGACTTTGTATCCCCTGGCAAGCAGCTCGGGAACCAGCCGTCCTCCGATGTAGCCGGTTGCGCCGGTTACCAGGATTTTCCCGATTTCCGGCCTCGGTTCTGTGGGCAGGTCGTTGCAGAAAAGGTCTTGAGAATGCGATTTCATGGTCTCTTTGCCCTGAAGCCGATTTCTTCTGCGGTGTCCCAGAGGGCATAGTCTACTGCGCCCGCATGGATTGTATGCAGAAGTGGACACCCAACACCAGGTGTGGCTTCTGTTTTTCCGTTAAAAAGCACCCTACTCCCCCTTCCCCTTACTTCTAAAAGTAACATTATAAAAGCTTGTAAGGAATACGAGATGGAAGGGATTTTCATATTGGTATTCCTTCAATCAGAAAATGGAGTGTACATTCGCTGTCCGAATCTAAGATAAATAAATAGCTAAAGTAATCCGGTCAAAACGTGGATTTTTTAGTGGGGTTGTCCGTGGAAAGTACGGAGAACTGGGGGATAAGGATCAGCTGAGTTTCAATAATCCGTTGTCAATGGCAAAACGGACCAGTTCGGCTCTGCTTTTCAGTTCCAGTTTGGACATGATATTGGTCCGGTGCGTCTCTACCGTCCGCTCGGAAATACATAATTTGTCGGCGATTTCTCCGTTGGTATGCCCGTAGGCCAGAAGGGTCAGGACCTCCTTTTCTCTCTGGGTGGTGAGGTCCAGGCGACCGGTCTTCTTTTTCTGGCGCTGACGGCCGACAAACGAAGAGATAACGACATTTGTGAGCGCGGGATCGATATACTGGTCCCCTTTGGTGGCGGCCCGGATGGCTTGAGCGACATCGGTCCCGGTGGACTTTTTCAATACATATGCCCGAACACCCAACCGGAACAATTCCTGAAGGTAGTATTTGTCCTCATGCATCGTAAGCACGACAATGACAAGATCGGGTTTTTTCTTGAGGACCGATTCCGCCACCTTGGGGCCGGTCAGCCCGGGCATGGTAATATCCAGAATCAGTACGTCTATATCGTTGTCTTCAACGGCACGGATGGTTTCGTATCCATCGCCGGTTTCACCGACCACTTCCATGTCGGACTCCTTTTCCAGGAGCGCTTTGAGGCCGCTGCGGAAAACGGCATGGTCATCTGCTATCAGTATTCGCATAGGTGTCTGCACCTCCGTCGAGGGGTATTCTAACCCGAATGGTAGTGCCCTCTCCGGGAACGGATTCTATGGTGACCCCCCCGCCCAGGAGAGCGACTCTTTCCTTCATGCCGATGAGGCCCATGCACTCGTCCCTTTTTTCATGCAGCTTGGAAAGATTGAAGCCCTGACCGTTGTCTTCAACGAGCATCGTGATGTCGTGAGGTTGGTGCAGGACGACGACACTGGCGTGCGAGGCGGCGGCGTGGCGATGGACATTAGTGATGGCCTCCTGGGCAATGCGAAAAAGGCAGACTTCGATGCGGCCGGGCAGGCGTTTCAGGTTCGGGGGACTGGAGAAGCTGTAGTCGATTTCCAGTTCAAAGTGCCGGGAGACCTCTTCGATATGCCGGGCAAGGGCGGAATCGAGGCCGTAGTCGTCAAGGATGGAAGGCCGCATTCCCCAGGCAAGTCGGTGGACTTCATCGATCGCCTGGCGGATTGAATTTTCAATGTTTTCATAGGCGGGATCAGGAAGGTTGGCCTGGTTGCGAATGGACTGAACCTGCAACAGCATGGCCAGAAGCGATTGCCCCAGATGATCGTGCAGTTCACGGGAGATGCTTTTCCTTTCCTCCTCCTGCACCTGTACGATTCTTTCGATGAGACTGACACGGGCTTTCTCTTTTTCCTGGACTTCCCGCTGATACTGATTGAGCGCTTCGGCCATCTGGTTGAATGCGACAGCGAGGTGGCCGACTTCATCGTTGGAGAAGATATCGGCCCGGGTCTCGAAGTTTCCCTTGCGGATCCGGTTGGCCGATTCCACGAGATGGTGGAGCGGGCGTGTAAGGATATTTGTAAGCAGCAGGGCCAGGCAGGCTCCGATTGCGATGCAGAGCAGGAGTCCCCAAAGCACAGTCCAGGTAAAAGTTTCAAGACCCCGGGAAACGATATCGTCGATGAAACCTATCTGGAGAGTTCCAGCACTGCCGGCGAGAACCGGAGCTCGAGCTTCGTAAATGGTACTGTCATTGTTATTGAAGATTCGTGTTTCACAGTCGGGAGGACAGGGAGTGTCGGGAATATTCAGGATATCCTGAGTGATGCCCCCTTCAGGTGTGGACGCCATGACCCGACCGTCCGGGTAGCGGACAATAATGTAGCGTATTTCCGGGTAGATCACCCGGATTTGTTCAAGGGACTGCATAATGGATGCGATATCGCCGTCACTGAGGGATTTTTCAATTGTGTTTACGAGCAGCTTCGTTGTGGAAAGGACTTTCTGCTGCTGAAGTTGGGAAAGGATGCGTGAAGTGCCCACTCTTGTCTGAAGGAGGGTGACGCTACCGAAGAGAACGGCGGTTAAAAGACCGATGCCCATGATTTTCAGGAAGATCGGAAATGAAAGTATGTGCCATACAAGGCGGGATCGGAGCTTGCGGAATCCGCTCGTATGCTCTTCATTCTTGTTGCTGTCACCCATAAAAATTGACTCTGACGTTTGCTATAAATCCCGCCGAAAACTTTATAAGTTTACATCAGTTTGGAACGTTGGAGTCTAGAAATAAAATTCATTCCCGCTTCGCTATTTTTTCCAGACTGGCGGAAATACATGTTATTTCATATTGTTAAAATTACGGTGGGGAGGTGTTGTTCTATAAATAAAGAATCTGACTGTCGACGAAATCTCGATATGTTGTTATGATCGTCCGGGATATATATAGGTCTGAGTGTAAATAAATGATTTTCGAAGAAACAAAGGCTCTTCAGCTGAGAATCGCCGAGGTATCCGGTCGCAGAATACAAAGCCCTCCTCAAATATTTGAAGACACATCCTCTTACATGAACATTGTCGGCGGAAGCGTGGTGCGTATTGGAGGCAACGACTATTACGTCGTGACCGATGCCCGTGAGAATCGTTTCGGCGTCGATGATCAACCCAAATTCTGGGTCAAATACGCCACAGATCTGACAACCGGGGCGCGCAAGGTGATCAAACTCGTGTTTTATGAAGAGTTCGTTGCGAACATCGGATTAGTTCGGGTCCGCTGCAAGCGCAATCCTCAAAAAGAGGCCTTTATTCTCGATGTAGTGCGGGATAATCCCCGGTTTATGCAGGGAGTGACCCTTACGGATCCGGTCGGCAACCTTGTCCGGGTGATTGATGCGATACCGGGGCGTTCGCTGTTCCACCATCTGACGGATCTGGATATGACGCACGAAGCCTATTTCTTCCAACGGTTGCCGGATATTATGAAAGAAGTGATCGCGTGTATCGACGCCCTGGCTGAGCTTCAGGAAAAGGATCTGCATCACGGGGACGTTCGCTCCGACCATATCTGGATAGAGCAAGGGACTGGACGGTTTATGTGGATCGATTTTGATTACGAAGTTAGCCATACGGACTACGATTTGTGGAGTATGGGGAATCTGATCATACGTGTGCTTGGCAAAGACGCGCACAAGGTACGGGATATCGAACGACAACCGGCAGACTATCCCCTGTGCCGAGAACCGATAATGCCTGAAGACCAGGTCCTGCTCTACAACGACAGAATTGCCAATCTTCGCAAATTGTTTCCGTATATTCCACAGAAGCTCAACGATATCGCCATGCGGTTTTCCGTGGGTGCCACGGATTTCTACTCAAACCTCGAAGAACTCTCGCAGGACCTTCGGAGCTGTTTCTAATCGGTTCAAGGTTCAGGGTTCAAGGTTCAGGGTTCAAGGTTCAGGGTTCAAGGTTTCCCGTTTGCGGTTGAGAACCATGAGGCCGGAAGCCTTTACTCACAATTCATACCAGCCCGGAAAATACCAAAACTTCACTCGGTGGAAGTTGTAGCTTGGCAGGGGAAACCGATTATTTGGATTGCAGGTTTACGACGAGCCGGCCGAGTTCTTCTTCCAGGTGGGATGGAATAATATGGATTAGCCAGGATTCCGCGGTTAGGGAAGACGGGTTGTTGAGGATGTCTTTGTTGATGGCGACCACCTGGCCGCTGAGGGGCATGGCCACGCCGTGTTCCTGGCCGGTTTCATTGTGCAGGTAAATACCCACATATCCCTGCTCGATCAGGTCCATCTCTTCGGGAATAATAATGGAGACGACCTTTTCGCAGATTCGCAGGAAGGATTTTTCCACTCCGATGAGAAAAGTACCGTCCTGCTCGAATCTGGCCCACGCATGTCGAGGCAAAGTGCAGACCGCCCCGGGAACGAGCTGATCTTTTGTGACCTCGGAGATTTCCGTGGCTGTCAATGACAGGCTGCTCTCATCTTCGGGCAGAGAAAGCGCCCGATGCACCGGACTGAGCAGCTCTTTGCGGGTGAACGGTTTGGCAATGTAGTCCACGGCGCCCAAACGCAAAGCCTGGACCGCGGTAGTGATTGTAGGATAACCGGTGACCATCAGCACCGGCAGTCGGGAATTCCGGTTACTTATTTCTTCGAGAAATTGGATGCCATTCATTTCAGGCATCATCAGATCCACGATAATCAGATCGAAGTGGGATTGATTCAGTTGTCCGAGACCGTCTTTGGCTGAATATACGGATTGGACCTCGTACCCGGCACGGGTCAGTATCTTTTTAAGGCTGGCGTGAACGATCTCTTCATCGTCAATTACCAGGATTCGAGCCTTTTCTTCAACAGACGACATGGTCTCCCCTCTCAACTGTCACTCCAGCTGTGATAAGCAGGAGCGGTCGAACGGACACGGCCGTCTCCTGTCTTTTGGACCCGATTGACAGGCGGGATGTAAATGCTGAAAGTGGAGCCATGCCCGGGTTTACTTTCCACAGTTACGGTACCGCTATGGTCTTGAATAATGCCTCGAACAGCAGCCAGCCCCAGCCCGTTACCCCTGTCCCCTTTGGTCGAATAAAAAGGCTCAAAGATGTGTTTCAGGTCTTCCGCCTCGATGCCGCAGCCCTGATCTGTAACGGCAATATGGGTTCCACCTTTGCCGGGCCGCTGTTCTGCCGAAACCGTAATGATGCCCCTGCCTTCCATCGCGTCACGGGCGTTGATGATGAGATTGAGCAATACCTGTTGCAGTTGGTTCTGATCGGCGTATACGAATGGAGGTGAGTCGCCCATGTGGACTTCAAATTGAATATCGTGAAATGCCGCCTGTTTTCCCACAAATTTGATTGCCCGGCGGATCACCGATTCAACCGGGAAAACCTTGCGACTGGTCTTCCCCTGTCTTGAAAAGTCCAGCAGGTCGCGCACGATCTGGCGGCAACGGAGCGCCTCCCGCATTATGACCTGTATATCTTCTCTGGCTTTCAAGGTTTCGGGCAACTCTTCGAGCAGGTCCTCCGAAAAGGTAAGAATGCCCGTGAGGGGATTGTTCAGTTCGTGCGCTACTCCGGCAGCCAGTTTGCCTACAGCTGCGTGTTTTTCAGACTCCAAAAGTTCTCTCTGCAGGCGACGGGGCTCGGTGACGTTCCGGGCGACACGGCAGATGGCGACCGGATCATTTTTATAATCGTAAAGCAAAATCCGCTCGGTGATCAGGATCTGTTCTTTGCCCTTAATCATCAATACTTCTTCGTGACTTAAGTGTCCGCCTTCCCGGACAATTGACTGGTCATTTTGGCGGACAATTTTAGCGCCCTCCCCGGGAAGCAGGGAGTCAATGGTTCTACCGGCAGCTTCTTTGGCGGAAATCTCAAAGAAGTTTTCGGCGCTGGGATTCATAAAGAGCAGACGACCGTTCAAGTCGGTAATGGTAATAATTCCGTGGACCGTATTGAGTATCTGGTCGGCCCGGCGTGCCAGCTCTTCGGTTTCCCGGGCCAGACGAATCTGTTCTGTGACTTCTCTGGAGGTAATGACTACATTGAGTTCCCCTTTTTTGGACCGGATGGGGGTGGCGATGGTTTGGTAATAACACTCTTTTTCCGGATCGAGGCCGATAATGCAGCTGCTTCGCTGGACTATGGTGATCGGCCGGCCCGTCTCGTATACGCGAGCGCTGGGGCAGATCTCTCCGTTTATCTGGCAGGTGGCCATCGCCCGGCATAACTCAGAGCATTTCTGATCCATCACGCTGGCGCTCTTAAGTCCGGTGATCTCCTCAAATCGCTGGTTGACCCGTTCGACCCTGCCGGACTCATCGAGCACCATCACTGAATCGGGCAGACTGTCCAGCAGCTCTTGCAGGCTACGCCGATCTTCGCGCAATTCCGCTTCGAGCTCGGTTTTTTTCTGAAGCTCCTGACGCAGGTTCTGGGCCATTTCGTCAAGGTCCCAGAAGACCCGGGCCATCTGGTGGTCCATGATACGGGCACGGCTCCCTACCAGGCGGGTGACCTCTTCTAGAACTTCGTCAAGACCGGTGACTTCAACGACCAGCTCCAGATCTTCCTGGTTCAGTGCTTCTTCGATTGTCGTAAATGTCGGCCAACCCTGTTCGCGCGCAAACACCATGCCGGGAGCTTGGGGATTCAGATCCACAACCCCGAGGATCTGAGGGCTGAGTACGGCCAGACGGTTTTGTACAACCATCTCCAAAACCGCTCGACACCCGTGCCCTCCACCGACAAATACTGTTTTCAAAATGGAGTCCTTTCCGGTTTGCCTCCGGTTCTAATACTGGATTCAGAGAAGTACTCAGAAAATACACGCCAACCTGAGTATGTTGTAGCAAATGCCACCCATTTCCGAATAATATCATGGTGCGGGCATGTATGCGTCAATAGTCGTCCATTTTGTTTTAATCCTCATGCTTCTTTCTGCTTCCGTCCGGGACAGGAGGTTACGGTGGTTTGCCAGTTCGGAACCATGGGATCGGACCTGGCCATGATGATGGGTCCCGCTGTCGCGGTCCACAGAGAGGGATCGGACCCCATGCCCCTTACAGAGGCGCACCGGTGGCGGTCGTCACCGGGGACGCCGGAATGGCTACAGCCTTCTTGAGCTCGATACCTTCGTCAAATACAACCTACCGGTTTATATTCTGTTGCTTTGTGCATTTGTTCGTGCCCGGCAACCTTTCCCCCAGTTTTTTTCAAGCGGCTTCTTTGCCCGGATTCTCGGGAATAACTTTCACGGGGGCTGTCGGGGAAAAAGGTTCGATTATTAAAATTTAGTGAATATTAAATTTGTTGTTTCTTTTTACAAAACGTATGTAGTTATATCAGGAATCCTGCTTGAGCCTGATTTTTCCGGCCGGATTTTTTGGGATAGTATAGTGAAAAGCAAATATCAGAGAGACACGAAATGATCATAGAACATGTAAATTCATCCGGTTTGTGGCGGCGGACCGCTATCTACGTTTTTTTAAGTATGTTCGTCTTTGTGTTTTGGGGTTGCTATAAAGCCCCTGAGGGAATCCCTAGAGGCGGAGTCGGCAACATTCCGGCGGTTGAAGCCCTCGAGACACGACTGGGTTCTCTCCCGCTTACCGAACGACTGACCGGTATCGTCAAGGCCAGAAACCAGGTGGCGATTTATCCGGAAGTCAGTTCAACAATCACGGAAGTTTTGGTAAAAAACGGGCAGGTCGTTGAAAAGGGACAGCCTCTGGTCAAACTGCGGGATACGGAGTTCCGGGAACAACTGAAGCAGTTGCAGGCGGGATACCGGATCGCTGTGGCACAGGCCAAACAGGCGGAGGCGCAGTTGGTGGAAGTACAGGCTGAACGGCGGCGGAATGAAATGCTGGCGGAGCAGAAGCTGATAAGTGATGCCGCACTGGAGACTGTAAGAACAAGAACGCTGACGGCTGAAGCCACCTTGGAATTGTCGAATGCCCGGATTGACCAGGCCAGGGCC
>Ga0209536_100008842_pt1 | contig 15041 bp, 11 predicted proteins | sample DeeMarSeWOR28_12_FD_187461 | JGI IMG/M metagenome (GOLD analysis project Ga0209536, IMG submission 187461) | Marine sediment microbial communities from White Oak River estuary, North Carolina - WOR-2-8_12 (SPAdes) (version 2) | ecosystem: Environmental > Aquatic > Marine > Intertidal zone >...
TCGGAAATTTCGCATTTGGCATTAGATGCGGCGTGTGGTAGTCTTCTGTCTTAGTCTCCCAGCTTCTAATCACAGAGTCCGTTTTTCCGTGGATACCCGGCTTCCAGCGGCATTCCACCGTGTCCGGCATAATGGTTATAGATTCCTCGGGGCTTTTACAATACCCCAAATTAAAAAATGCGATATGAGCGATGGGAAATGAGAAATTTGAAATGACCAGGGGAGGTGATACTGAACTGACGAAGGATGTAAACTTATACTTCTATAATACTACTTAAAAAGGGAGGTTCTAGTATGAAGACGAGGAGAAAGATTTTGGTTTTGCTTTGTGCCATCACGGTTGCCTTTTCCTGGGGATATGTTGCTGGCCAAGCAGTGGCCGCGGAACCGATCAAAATAGGGGCCTTTTTCGACCTCTCCGGCCCGGCCTCATTTATCGGCACCCCCACGAAACTGGTGGCGACCATGGTGGTGGAGAAAATCAATAAGGAAGGCGGTATCAATGGCCGTCCCCTCGAACTTGTCATAGGAGACACCGAGGGAGATCCCACCAGAGCGCTCATGGTGGCCAAACGGCTGGTGGAGAACGAAAAGGTCGTGGCCCTGATCGGTCCCACCCGTACAGGCACAGGCATGGCAGTGAAGAAATATTTGGAAGGCAAAGAGATTCCCACGGTCATGACGGTGGGCGGTGATCCGGTGATCATGGAAGGAATGCACGGCGGCAAGAATTTTGGCACTGCCAGGTGGATTTTCAAGTCACCGCAGCGTAGTTCGGTAGCTGTCCAGAAAGTTTACAAGTATCTCCAGGCCAAGAAAGTCAAGAACATTGCCCTCATTACTGCCTCGGACGGGTTCGGTCGTGATGGCAAGCGCTGGCTAACCAAGCTGGCCGAGAAATACGGTTTGGAGATTGTGGCTGATGAGTCCTTTGGCGTCAGAGACGCTGACATGACTACCCAACTCACCAAGATAAAGAACTCAAACGCACAGGTTATCATCTGCTGGACCATTGGCCCGGCTGGATCCATCGTTGCCAAGAATGTCAAACAGCTGGCTATCAAACTGCCACTGGTGCAGTGTCACGGCCTTCCGGATCCCAAGTACATCGAACTGGCGGGCAGGGCCTCGGAAGGAAATGTCATGCCTTCAACCAAGTTGATGGCCTACAGTCAACTTCCAGACTCTGATCCACAGAAGGCGATTATCTCGGAATTCGTCCGTCTTTACAATGAAACATACAACTACGATGTGCAGTTTCCCATCAATGCCCATTCCGGCTACGCCTGGGACGCCATCTACATCGTAGCCAATGCCATGAAGAAAGTCGGAACTGATCCTGCCAAATTGAGAGCTGCCATTGAACAGACTGATGGCTATGTAGGCATCAGTGGCATTTACAACATTACCCCCAAGGATCACAATGGCTTGGGTACTGATTCTATGGTGATGGTCATGATCTGGAATGGTAACTGGAATTTGGTGTACTAATATTCTTTGGAAGGAAGCAAAGGGCGGGCTAACCCCCGCCTTTTGTTTTATTTAGGTACTAGTTTTAGCTGTTCTCCAGCTTGCGAAGGCAATCCTGAGGAAATCTATGGGTGCCACCGGTACCATCGAGAGTCACCCGCACTAGTGCTCGGGGGTCATTGATGACTGTATCAGGATCCGTAACAAACCCATGAAAGCCAATATATTCTTCCATGTATTGTTCCCAGTTTTCGTCCTCCGATTTTCGATAAATTTCAACCCGATCGCCCTGCCGAAACGGCTGCATTGTTGCCTCCTGTTTTAGTGTCTCAAATTAGTTTCGGCCGATGCTATGAATAGTTTTACTTTTACCACGAAGGACACGAAGACTACAACCTAGTTAGGTTTTCTTCACGGTCGGAATAGACATCTCTGACTTGAATTCCGCGGTGGCACTTCTTGCGCAGTCTGCACACAGTCTCCGACCGCCAAAAGCTTGGCTGATTTTTTCGGTCCGTTTGCTTACGTAGTCGAGGTACCTGACCGGACCCAAAACTTCATTGCATCTCTCGCAGTACTCTAGCTTCTCCCGGCAGAGAATTGTGCCGCAGAGGCTGAGTTGCCGTTCACCCTTTTTGTCTTCCACAACTATGGCGCCGGTGGGACAATTTGCTGCGCAGGCGCCACATAAAATACATCTCTCAGCGGTGATTCTAAGATCGGTCGGACCAGGTTGGTCGAAATCCAGGTAGCCAAATTGGAGGGCATCTACTTCCATCTTATCTCTGCAGATGCTGACACACAGTCCGCACCGTTTGCAAATGTCACACCTGAGACATCTCCTCCCCTCTTCCCGTGCCATGGCCTCGGATAGGCCCAACTCGACCTGTTGAAAGGTGATTCTCCTTCGGTCCGGATTGAGCATGGGCATCTCGGGTCGCCTCAAACTCATTTTCGTCACAGCTGGAACCTCGAGCCATTCCACCCTGTGGTGGCGTACAGGTACCTGCGGCATTTTAGGTTGAGGTAAACCTCGGAGATACCGGTTTATGCCAGCAGCGGCAAATTTTCCTGCACCGATAGCCTCCACTACTGTGGCCGGGCCCAAAACCGCATCCCCACCGGCAAACATACTCTCCTCACCGGTGGTTCCACTTATAGTATCTGCCATAATGGTGTTACGCATTGACCATTTCAGGTTTTCCAGTGAGTCGAGACCCTCGGAGGGAGTCATTTGCCCGATAGCCGTTATGATTGCGTCTACTTCATAGAGGTGGTCACTGTCTTTCACCGGCACCGGTCTTCTCCGACCACTTTTGTCAGCAGCTCCAAGTTCGGCCCGGAGACACTTGAAGCCTGTGATCTGGCCATTGTCACCAATCACCTCAACCGGAACAGTAAGGAAGGCAAACCGCACTCCCTCTTCTTCCGCCTGTTCCACTTCCTCCACACTGGCAGGCATTTCGGAACGGGTTCGCCGATAGAGAACGATCACATCCTCACAGCCCAACCGGATACAGGTTCGAGCCGCGTCTATGGCAACATTTCCACCACCAACAACCGCCACTTTCTTCCCGGGCTTGTGCCTTTCACCCTTTGCAACTTGTAGCAGAAAACTGATGGCGTCTATGACCTGGGGAAAATCTTCTTCCCCTGCAACTCCCAGTTTGTAGCAGCCATGAGCCCCCACAGCTACGAAAAACGCCTCAAACCCCTCTTGCCTCAAATCCTCAATAGTTGTGTCTTTACCTAATCTGGTATTGTAGCGAATTTCAACACCTAGATCCTCAATCATGGCTACTTCACGGTCGATAACCTCCCGGGGCAACCGATAGCGCGGAATGCCAACCATCATCATGCCACCGGCCATGGGTAAGGCCTCAATTACCGTAACTCCATAACCTTTCAAGGCCAGATAGTAGGCTGCTGTAAGACCAGCCGGTCCCGCGCCGATGATGCACACTCTTCGGCCATTGTCAGGAGCTTTTGGTGGATTGATGTATTCCCCGGCAGACATGGCTCTCTCGGCCGCAAAGGCCTTGAGGTCTTTTATGGCTATGGGACTATCCATGCGTCCCCTCACGCACATAAACTCACATGGGTGGGTGCAGACCAGGCCACACACCCAGGGAAAAGGGTTGTCCTTTCGAATTAACTCCACAGCTTCGGCATCCCGCCCTTGTCCTATCAAGCTTACATAACTGGAGACATCAATGCCCGCAGGACAGGCCATCTGACAGGGGGCTGGGGTGAGGATGTCACAATCGCCCGTTGGGCAATTGTGAGTTTCGATATGACTCTGGTAGACCTCACGGTACTGGGCCAGACCATCGGAGGCAATTTGGCCGAACCGAACCCCGTGCTCGTCGTCCCCTTCTGAAAGACGGTGTGCCAATGCTTCCATGGCAGGAAAGTGCTCCGGACCTCCCCTTCCTCCAGAGACATCCTCCATGAGCTCCAATAGTGATTCGGCTCTCTGTTGGGTCCTGGGAACCGTGATTCTGTGCGTCTTTAGAGACTCCTGCAAATCTCTTATGGCTCGAGTGACAGGGCAGATGGCAACTTTTGACATGAACTAGGCCTCTTTCTTTTTTTTCTTCGCTTTGGCCTTCTTCTTTCTGGGTTTGGGCACCCCCGGCTTAGCACCTGATACAGGTCGGGTCAATGTGACTTCCCAGCCTACTGCTGCCATGGCCTTAGCGTGACGTTCCCGCCGACTATCTGAGATCATTGAGGGCTTGCCGAAGTGCAGACAATGGGTCACACACTTGGTGACGCATGCCGGCTGCAGGCCTTCATCAATCCGGTCCATGCAGTAATCGCATTTCACTGCCTTGCCCGTCTCATCATTCCACTGCGGCGCACCCCAAGGGCAGGCCCGCATGCAGGCTTTGCAGCCCACACAGAGTTCCTCATCAACAAAAACAATGCCATCCTTTGCTCGCTTTTGCATGGCCCCAGTTGGGCAGGCCGCTACGCACCAGGGCTGCTCACAATGGAAACAGGGCATGAAGATAAAGTCCATTTTGGGAATGTTGTTTACCATTTTGGGCCCAACCGTTTGGATCCGGCACAGCCTTGGTCCCACAGGGAGCTGTTTGTTCTCCTTGCAGTGGACCTCACAGGACAGACAGGCAATGCATCTGGCGCTATCATGAAAAAGGTAATATGTACTCATCGATTTACTCCTTGAAATGAACGCTCACAAATTATCTCACAGGTATTGACCATATCTTACTCAGAAAGCGGTCGCACCCTTACAAAGGTGTCATGCAGGCCGGGACTTCCGCCAATCATGTCTGTCACATTCTCTTGTAGCATGGTGTCGCTGGCGCCCTTGTTGTAGCACCTGGTCGTTGCTGATACCTGGCGGCCAAAGCCGTGCAGCATGAAGACCGCCTCGGGGTGAATGAAGTCTGTCACAAAGGCTTTGATTTTCCCAAACCCCTGGTCTGAGCTGACTTCGACATATTGGCCATCAGAAATCCCGAGCTTCTCAGCTTCTTCGGTATTAATCCAGAGGACGTTCTCCGGCACCAGTTCATTGAGGTAAGGATTGTTCTGAGTGGAAACGTGAGTGTGGACCGCACACCTGCCTACGGTCAGTCTGAAAGATCCCTCATCCGGAACCGGTACCAGATCATAGTTGGGGCAGGAAGGAAACTTATGCTCCTCCAGCAGGTGGGAGACCAACTCGACTTTCCCGGTTATTGTCTTGAACTTGATTCCATCCTCGCGGTCCCAGAGGATGTTTTGCTTGGCGAGAGTGACGAACCCCTTGTCGTCGAAATCCTCGATTTTGATACCCATATCCTTGAGCTGCAGATTCCAAATATCCTCTATGGTCTCATAGGGAAAGTACTGCCCGACCCCCAGCCTCTCGGCCAACCCTTTGATGATCTCCCACTGTGGCTTGGTGTCATACCTCGGCGGTACACACTGACGCCGCATGAAGATGGTAGGTTTCAGGCTATTGGCCATCATGAGGGAATCAGCCCGCTCGAGATAGATGGACTCAGGCAGGACCACGTCTGAATACCAGGCAGTCTCGCTGAAGTTTACGTCAATGGTCACAATCAAATCCAGCTTGTCAAAGGCCCGTTTGTTGAGATTATAGTCTGGTATAGAAAGCAGGGGATCAAAGCGGTTGGAAATGGCTGCCTTGACGGGATAGGGATTTTCGTTCAAGATTGCGTGAGGGAGCATTGAGGGCACTCCGTGAGCCGGATCGCAGACGGGAAGCTTCGCCCCCCCGACGCCATCGTATCTTTCGACATCCACTTTTGGCAGCCCCTCCTGATCCACCAGTTTGCCAAAAGAACCATATCCCGCATCTTTGGGGCCTTTCTTGAAATAGAGGCCGCCTTTCGTCTCGATGCTTCCCATTAGGGCATTGAGAACGATAATGGAGCGCCTGAAGCAGATCTCGTTGCTGTGGTTGGCGCCCCGGTAGCCGTAGTTAAAAATTACCTGAGGTTTATCTTTACTCACTTCCCTGGCCAAGGCCACGATCTCCTCCGCCGGGATGCCGGTTTCCTCCTCCGCCCACTCGGGAGTATATGGTTCTACAAAGGCCCTATACTCTTTTAATCCCGTGACCCACTTGTTGACGTACTGCTCGTCGTAGAGGTTTTCCTTGAGAATGACGTGAATGAGCGCATAGTTCAGGGCGAGATCGGTTCCCGGCCTGATCATCCAGTAACGATCCGCGTGGGCAGCGGTTATAGTGGACCTTATATCGATATATGTAATCTTCGCCCCTTTCTCCCTTGCCTTCATAAGGGCTTGGATCGGCTTAAGCTGCAGGGACTCGAAGAAGTTGCGCCCGTAGAAAACCACGTGCTTCGTGTTGGCGAAGTCCATGTTCACCTGGCCGTCGGTATAGCCGGTGAGGGAGCGAAAGGCGGTGTTCACCGAGCCTTTGCACAAGGCATCGTGGGTATAGTGGTTGGGAGAACCAATAGCCCGCATGAAGGTTTTACTGATGTGAGTATTCAGGTTTGTTCTTTCGCCAAAGACTATGCTCTGAGGACCGTACTTGTCCATGATCTCTTTAAGCTTGTCCGCAGTATAATTAAGGGCCTCATCCCAACTGACCCGCTTCCATTTGCCCTCGCCACGAGCACCCTCACGGATCATGGGGTAGCGCAACCTCTCGCTGTCGTAGAGCAAGGCAGTGCCGGCACTCCCCTTGGCGCAGAGCGCTCCATTGAGCTGGTGAGGGTTTCCTTCAATCCATCTGACAGCACCATCCTCCACTGTGACCTTGATTGGGCACCTAATGGAGCACATGAAACATAGGCTGTATACCTCTTTCCGCATACTATCCTCCTTGAATATAATTAAATTAACCAGCTTCTAGCCGGCCTTTGTTAGAGCCTTGACCTGGTGGATTATCTAAACCGCAACCATCTCTGAGTCGGGCTGCGAAGCAACGTGTAAACTGGAATATCTGGGATTGAGTGAAGCAACAGTGTTTCAATTTTCTTGTTGTTTGTGAAGACTACTGGATCTGCTCGGCGAAACCATAATAATCTGTACGAAAAACCATGAAAACCCTCAGCGTCATGGGTGCCAAAGCAAGTTTGATGCCTTAAAGGCAACCATTCCTAACAGAAGACAATAGATTGAAAATATTAGGCTTTTTGTGTGACTCAAATTATAACCCGGCCCCAGCTCAGAAAAAACGCATCTTTTTATTTGCACCAAATCGCTGCTGGTAGCCTTCCTATAGGTTACTCTATGTAAGCTGCGGGTTGTGAAAGGGGAGAATTGCACTGCATAAAAAAACTTGCATCATGATCTGTCTCGGGGCGTGGAGTCCTTGACAGGGGCAATAAAATCCATCTACAGTGATTGAGGATGTAGATTTGAGATTGTAGATTTTGGATTCTCCGGAGATCATATTTCTTGAGAAACCAGATGAAATATATTCTCATTGCAAGCTCACAATTGATCATAAGTGAGGTATTCTTGGTCCTCGCTCTTCAATCTGAGATCTGCAATCTTAAATCTCAACAAGGAGGTCCTCATGTCGAGTGAAGTATTTGCCATGGATTTGCGGGCTAGCTTGCAGGAAAACCTTTACGTCAAGTTGGATCGTTTATTGGATGCTGCTGGTTTCGATGACATCATCAAGGAAAGGCACCTGATTGCCATCAAGCTCCACTTTGGCGAGAAGGGCAATACGGCGTACATCCCACCCACTCACCTCCGTCACCTCGTGAATAGAGTCCATAGCTTGGGAGCAAAACCGTTTCTCACCGACACCAATACACTGTATGTGGGAACCAGGACCAACAGCGTGGACCACCTCACTACAGCCATTGGAAATGGGTTTGCTTATGCTGTGGCCGGCGCTCCTCTCACCATTGCTGACGGTCTGAGAGGCAACTCCGAGGTGGCCGTACCAGTGAATCTGTCCATTTACGATGAAGTTTACCTAGGCGCCGACGTCATTCAGGCAGACTCCCTCATTAGCGCCGCCCACTTCAAGGGACACGAACTTGCGGGGTTTGGAGGCACTATTAAGAATTTGGGCATGGGCTGTGCCTCCAGAAAAGGAAAACTTGCCCAGCATTGCGAGATTTCACCTGAGTTCGATGCCAAGAAGTGTATCGGCTGTGGTGAATGTGTGATCCACTGTCCTGTTGAGGCCATTGAACTGCTCAAGAAAAAGGCCAAGAAGGACGCTGAAAAATGCATTGGCTGCGGTGAGTGTGTAGCGGTCTGCCCGGAGGAGGCTGTCTCCATCCCTTGGGATAGCGACACGGCTCGCTTCCAGAAAAAGATGGTGGAGTACACGGTGGGAGTTCTCAAGGACAAGGAAGACCGTGCCTTCTTTCTCAATTTCGTAAGCCGGGTAACCCCGCAGTGCGACTGTTATGGCTTTAGCGACGTTCCTTTAGTGAAGGATCTGGGCATTCTGGCAAGCAAGGACCCGGTTGCCATTGATCAGGCCTCTGTGGATCTCGTCAATGCACAGCCAGCCCTGGCTGACTGTTGTCTCGAGACGAACACAGGGCCTGGTGAGGATAAGTTTCGTGGGGTCTACCCGCACATTGATTGGTCCATCCAGTTGGGTTATGCCCAAGAGTTGGGATTGGGGAGCAGGGAATACAAGCTTGAGTATGTGTAGTTTTTCATTAGAAATCCTTCTAAATCCCCCTTTATAAAAGGGGGACTTTTCCGAACGACAACGGATCTTTAGCTCCCCTTTTTTAAAAAGGGGGTTGCGGGGATTTAATGGTGCAGGTTGATTCTTTATCTTAATAAGTGACTTTGGAAATAAAATGACTTTCAAGACCGAACGACCAAATTCCTTATGGCCCAGGATCTTGCCTCTTGGTTGCTGTCTTCTCCTCTGGCCCAGATTAGCCTGGGCCCTCCAAACCCATCCGGCCCCTGAGGGACTCTTTGCCCACATGCTGGCACACGTCTTTTTCGTAGCAGCCTTAGGCATATTCACTTACTGGCTGCACACCACCGGTCTCGTCAGGGAGCGGGGATGGCGTCTGATCCAAATCTCCTGTTTTCTGTTCATTTTGTGGAATCTTGACACTTTTACGGTTCACTGGCTCGAACACACCATGACAAAAGAGATGCTCACCACCACTGGACTCGACTGGTTTAAAAGACTCGCAATGACCGAGGGCTGGCGTAGTTGGTTGTATTATTTTGGCAAATTTGATCACTTACTTTGTGTGCCCGCTATTCTTTTTCTCTTACTGGGTCTCCGCCATCTCTATAGAGAAGCGGGCAGTGCACGGCTTACACAACATGACTAGTTCTCTGCCCCTTTTTCCAGTCTGGCTCGTTGACATGTTGGGCTCGGCCCTGATGATCATCATCTCCTTTGTCTGTGTCCGCTACGCCCTATTACTCCGTCGCACCGATAAAGACAATGTTATTTGGACCTATCTTCTTTGGCTCTGTTTGGCATTGGCTCTGTTTTCCGTCTCACGATCGGTGGGGCACATTGCCAAACGGTTGCTGCTTCTATCGGGGCAGGCTGAAATTTGGGTGAAACTGAGACCCTTAAGCGGCTCCATTAACAGCTTAATGTTCGTCATTGTGGGTAGCATCACCCTCTTCTTCCAGAGAGTTTACAGGATTAATCTCCAGATCCTGAACGACAAAAAGGCCATTGAAAAAGCAAGCGAAGAACTCAGGTGGCTCAACCGGAATCTGGAAGACATGGTGCGCCAGCGAACCGATGAACTCAGCAAGTCCGAAGAGAAGTATCGTCGCATTTTTGAAGGATCCATGGATATTATCCTGGTGCTCGACTCTGAGGGAAGTTTTTTGGATATAAATCAGGCCGGGCTCAGCATCCTGGGATACGCTTCCAAGGACGCACTGATCTCAAGCGCAACCTTTGCTGACCTAATTGTGTCGCCCCAAAATCCCAGAGACCTACTGGAGGAGAGCGCTGCCGCCGGCTTCCGTAAAGATTTGGAGTGCATCGTACGGAACCGGAACGGGGAGAACCGAACCTGGCTTCTCAGTTTGACGGTCAGGAAAACGACTGATGACGAGGTAGCAGGATTCGAAGGCATAGCCAAGGATATAACCCATCGAAAAAAAATGGAGGAGCAGCTCCTGCAGGCAGACCGTTTGGCCTCGCTAGGAGAACTTTCCGCAGGTGTGGCCCACGAGGTCAATAATCCTCTCGGCATGATCCTTGGATATGCGCAGCTGCTGCTTCGTCATCAACCCGAGGGTACCCAAGACTTTCAGGATCTAAAAATCATTGAAAAGCATGCGCGTAACTGTAAAGCGATTGTTGAGGATCTGCTCAATTTTGCTCGCAGCTCAGAAACCCAGAAAGGAGTACTCAATGTCAATGACCTCCTCCGGGAGGTCATATCGGTGGTAGATCACCAGTTCAAATTGGACAATATCACTATTGAGACGCAACTCGATACCTCCGTTCCTACCCTGTACGCTGATGGGGAGAAACTGCAACAAGTGTTTATGAATCTACTCATGAACGCAAAACAAGCCATTGAAGCCCAGGGACAAATTAAGATTATTACTGAGCACGATTCTTCCCGTAATGAGGTCACCGTTACTGTGGAGGATACCGGCTCCGGCATACCTCCTGCGATCCAAGAAAAGATTTTCGACCCCTTTTTTACAACCAAGCCCACCGGGCAGGGCACTGGTTTGGGGTTGTCTGTGAGCTATGGTATCATCAAAGACCACCACGGAGAGATCTCTGTGCTGAGTACGCCGGGAAAGGGTAGCACGTTTACCATCACCTTTCCCGTCAGTTTTGATGAAGGGGAATAGATTCATGAACCACTGGCTAGCCGGGCGATTATCAGACATGCAACCAACCTCACAATACGTCTGTATGACGTGGGTTGATGCTATATGACAAAAGACAGACTTCTCGTTGTTGATGACGAAGTTGACATGCTTCGTCTATTACAGCGAAGTATTCGGCAAGACCTAGCTTGTGAGATAGATACTGCCGCTTCAGCTACTGAGGCCTTGAGATTACTCGAGACAAAGAACTATGACCTGGCGCTGGTGGATATCCGCATGCCGGGGATGGACGGCCTTGAACTGCTTGAGCGCGTCAAACAGATCAATCCGTGGTTGACCGTGGTGATGATGACCGCTCATGGGGTGGTGGAGTTGGCGGTAAAGTCCATTAAAAAGGGGGCTTACGATTTCATCACCAAGCCATTTGATCATGAGGAATTAATCCACCTGCTGCGAAAAGCCTTGGAGCGCAGTCAGCTTCTCCGAGAAAACTTGAATCTTCAGCGTCGGATCAAAAGAAAAGATCCCTTTGAAAATCTGGTCGGTTCCAGCCCAGCCATGCAGCGAGTCTACCAGACTATCCAAATGATAGCCAAAACCGATGTTACTGTTCTCATTACAGGAGAATCCGGTACTGGGAAGGATCTAGCGGCTCGGGCAATACATACGCTCAGCAATCGCTGCGACCAGCCGTACGTAACGGTGAACTGCCCCACTCTTCCGGAGAACATTCTGGAAAGCGAGCTCTTTGGCTACAAGAAAGGAGCATTTACCGACGCCAGCAGTGACAAGATCGGACTGTTCGAGGAGGCCCGGGATGGTACAATTTATCTTGATGAAATAGGAGACATTACCTCAGCCATTCAAACCAAGTTATTGAGGGTGCTGCAGGAAAAAGAGATCAAACCCTTGGGGCAGACCAAATCAATCAAGGTGGATGTCAGAGTTATTGCTTCCACCAATCGTGATCTCAGAGAAAAAATTCGCCAGCAGGAATTCCGGGAAGATCTCTTTTACCGATTAAATGTGCTGACCGTGCAAATGCCTCCCTTACGAGAACATAAGGAAGACATCCCTCTGCTAGCCGAACACTTCCTGAAGTATTACTGCGAAGAGTTCGGCAAACCACCCAAATCCTTGTCCTCGGAGCTCATGGATTTACTGTTGAGGAGGAACTGGGAGGGGAACGTCAGAGAACTGGAAAACATAATCAACCGGGCAATTCTTCTATCAACCGGGGATGTTATCAAGCCTCACGAAATAGGCTGGACTGCTGGGCTGCCTGATAACTGCGCGGTCGGAAATGAGATTCACGGCATGCCTTACAAAGAGGCGAAGGGGGAAGTACTTCGGCATTTCCACGCTCAGTATTTGGGAGAACTTCTCAGGCGCAACAACGGAAACGTTACCCATTCAGCCCGTGAATGTGGGCTGGAGCGCCAAGCACTGCAGCAAATACTTAGACGCTATGGTCTCAGATCTCAAGATTTCCGCAGCTAAGCCGGCTCGTAACTGGTCGCAGTGATTTGGTGGTTATGTCACATGTCTATCATCACGTACCCCCAGCCATTTCTTCAGGAGACTAGTCTAGATGTACCAGTACGATACTGTGATTCTGGGTGCTGGCCCGGGAGGATACGTTGCCGCTATTCGGGCCGCCCAACTGGGAGCCAAAGTCTGCATTATTGAAAAGGAACTGGTTGGCGGCACCTGCCTTAACTGGGGTTGTATTCCCACCAAGGCCATGTACAAATCCGCCGTGCTTTTCGAGCAGATGCGCAAGGCCGAAACATTTGGACTGAGTTGTGACCGACCTGTCGCGCATCTGGATAAAATTGTCAGCCGCAACCAGCGGATCGTTGCAGAGCTTCGCCAGGGGGTTGAGCGACTATTCGATAAACACAAGGTCAACCTGATCATGGGGGAAGGGTACGTCAACGGTCCTGGTGAGGTTGAGGTGACAACCACCAATCATGGGAAGCAGACCATCCGTGGCAAACAACTCATTATTGCTACCGGTTCTCAGCCTCTCGCCCTCGATTTGCTTCCCTGGGATCACCAGAAGGTACTGAATACCCGAGACATGCTGGAACTGAAGCGCATTCCCCAAAGCCTCTGTATTGTGGGCGGCGGTGTCTCTGGCTGTGAGTTCGCCCTTCTTTTCAGCGCCCTGGGCTCTACTATTCACATGACAAAGCGCAGCAAAGAAGCCATCAAGGGGTTGGATCGGGACGTCAACAAAACACTGATTCGAGCGCTCAAAAAACGAAAAGTAAAACTGTGTCTGGGAGACCCTCCTGTCTCTGCCGCCCATACTGCGGCTGGGGTGAAAGTAACACTGCAGTCAGGTAAACAGATAGAGACGGAAATGGTCCTCATTACTGTGGGGCGATCACCCGTTTCTCATGGCATAGGCTTGAAGCGGCTTGGCCTTGACTTGAAAAACGGCTATGTCCAGGTGAATCAGCACTGCCAGACAAACATGGAGAGGGTTTACGCCATCGGTGATGTCACGGGTAAGCAGGAACTCGCTCACTTTGCCTCCCATCAGGGAATCGTTGCCGTGGAGCATGGATTAGGAGAGCAAGAAGCTGCAGTTGACGAAGCTGCCGTGCCTGTCGCCATCTTTACCAGTCCGGAGGTTGCCAGCGTTGGACTTACTGCCCAGCAATGCGAGGAGCGATCCATTGCTTACCTCGAGGGCTCATTTCCTTTTCGAGCCCTCGGTAAATCCCACGCCATTGGTGAAATTGATGGCTTTGTCAAGGTAATTGCAGGGAAAAAGGATGAGCGAATAATCGGCATCCATATTATCGGACCGGACGCCAGCACCTTGATTGCTGCATGCAGCGTGGCACTGACCAAGGGGGTGACTCTCAAGGAGATGTCCAAGACCATACAGGCTCATCCTACGGTGGCCGAGGCCTTGTGGGAGGCAGTGGAAGACGTGAGGGGGTTATCGATTCATAAATTGGATCTTGGATTGTAGGTCAGCGAGCAGCAGACAGCGGGCAGCTGGCAGTCAAGAGGTCATTTATTCGCGCTCGCTGCGCTCCGCTCAGTCCAGCAAGCGGTTTCCCAGTTTCGCTTCGCGCTGTTGCGCTTCGCTATCATAAGGGCTGCGTCCGTCATTCGGCCTTACGGCCGTCATTAAGTTGTTTCAAGGCCACAATGACAGTTAACTATGAATGACAGCGTAGCGTAGTGACGGCCATGTCAGTGGCCAAATGACCCAATGACTAATGATTAATGACAAGTGAACTACAACATGGTTGGTTGCTTAATCTCGGTCAGGCCAAATACCTCGAGGTCTTGGACCTGCAGCGGGAACTGGTCAAGCTCCGCCAGGAGGAGAGAATACCCGATACCCTGCTCCTGGTAGAACACGAGCCGGTAATCACCTTGGGTCGAGGTGGAAATACGAGCAACATCTTGGCCTCTTCTGAACAGCTTGCTTCCCAGGGGATACGAGTACATCAGGTTGAAAGAGGGGGAGATGTCACCTACCATGGCCCCGGGCAGTTGGTGGGCTACCCGCTGATCGATCTGGCCAAGAGGAAAATTGGAGTCCGCCAGTTTGTCGGCTTGCTCGAAGAAACCATAATCTTGACCTTGGCCGACTTTGACATCCGCGCCGGGCGGCAGTCGCAGCACCGTGGTGTCTGGGTTGAAGACCGTAAAGTTGCTGCCCTTGGAGTTGCAATCAAACGTTGGGTTAGCTTTCACGGCTTTGCCCTGAATGTCTCTCCCAACCTGGATCACTATTGCCACATCAAGCCCTGCGAACTTGGTCATGACCAGGTGACTTCTATGGCTAAGTTGTTGGGAGAAACACCCAGCATGGAAGAGGTGGTCCAAAGGGTTGTGAGCAGATTTGTTGAACTCTTTCCTGGGAAGTGGCTTGAGATTTCGCCCACGGAAGTCTTCGGGGGAGTTCCGGCTGAGCTGACTCAAAATATGGCTTAATAGCGTCTGTCGACTGTGGGAGCGGCTTTCCAGCCGCGATTTTAGGTCGTGGCTAGAAAGCCACTCCCACAATAAATGCTGCACAATGGAAATAAGATTGTTGGAGGAGATGAAATGACAAACGGAGCTTTGAAAATCAGTCAAGATCACGTCTGGGTGCAGACCAATGGAGATGGTGCACAGGTAGGAATTTCCGATTTTGCCGCTGAAGTTCTCGGCACCATTATTTATGTGGAACTCCCAGAGGTTGGCGATGAAGTAACCAGGGGCGAGAGCTTCGCGGCAGTGGAATCCGGCAAAGCCAGTGTGGAACTCCCTGCGCCCATATCAGG
>Ga0209536_100008843_pt1 | contig 15037 bp, 12 predicted proteins | sample DeeMarSeWOR28_12_FD_187461 | JGI IMG/M metagenome (GOLD analysis project Ga0209536, IMG submission 187461) | Marine sediment microbial communities from White Oak River estuary, North Carolina - WOR-2-8_12 (SPAdes) (version 2) | ecosystem: Environmental > Aquatic > Marine > Intertidal zone >...
GTATTTTATGTGATGACATGCCCTGTTTTCCATGGAGCCTCACCTGTCGGGAGATGATTTGATGGGCTTCATCCGATATTTTCTCAGTGAAGTTGTCTCCGGTGATGTAACGTCCGGTTTCAACCTCCACGACCTGAAAACTGGCAGCTATTTGTACACCCCGGGAGGTTGTATATTCCCGGTAGTTGATCGGTTGGATCTTCTGAATAGCATTTCCGGCCGTATCTTTTTCGGTGTAAACCTTATTATAGGTTTGATCTACATATTTGGGAGCTGAATTCTGCGGAAGTACCTGGGTGATACTTCCGGTGACAAAATAATGAATACCTTCCAGTTTGCCCATCTCAGTCGCTTTATTAGGATCGACAACGCCTGCCATAGCAAGTTTATGCTCTTCCAGTATTAAATTTATGTTTGCCCGGTTCATGAAAGTGGCATACTTGAGATCTTCTTTTATGCAATTATTGATGATATTGTCGGTTAATAATTGGGCATATTGTGCGCCAGAGGTGGTGTTGTCCTTAAAGGGAAGAATAGCAATACGTTTCAGTGCTTTCTGGTAAGCATCTTCCCGGCGGATTTTAGCATCACGGTAATTTGGAACGACGGTAAGTACGCTCTCAAATTTTTCAGTAGCTTCGCGATAATTACTCTCGCTAAAATATTTATCCGCCCAACGGTAATAGGCTTCTGCAATCTGGGGATTGGTAGTGGTAGGATTGGACGTGTAACCCAGTGCAGCCTGATAATATTCCACTGCGCCGGCATACTCCCTGGAACCTAGTTTTTGATCCCCTAACCGCATATAAGATTCCCACAATTTTCTCTGGGTTTCTAAATAATTACCTGATATCGTCATGACTTTTTTATAATGATCGATTGCTACCAGATACTGACCGGATTGAAAAGTCTGCTGTCCCTGACTGTAATGGTAAATTGTTCCTTTCTGCTTAGCCTGATTCAAACGACTTCGGGTGTCGACCGTTGTTAAATGAATATTCTGACGCTGAAAGCGATTGAGTAATATTTCCAGGTGCTGCCAGGAATTTATGGCCTCAACCCATTGGCTATTTCTCTCAAAATTTTCAGCTTTCCCCAGTAATTCCTGATATGCCATGGGAGCGACACTGTTCAGATGTTCCTTAGCTTCTGTGAAATCTGATTTCTTATCCAGTGCTTCCAGATCCTTTTCTGCAGATTCGACATATCTTCCCGCCTTCTCATATTCCAGTGCTTTTTTATATGCCTTTTTATGAGCGCATCCCCCCAAAAGACCGAAGGTTAAACCTGTCAGAATGACGATGTGTAAATATGTTTTGAATTTTGAATCCATTTTATTCCTCACTTTTACAATCAGTCTGTAATCTTGTGAACATTATCGGCATGAGTCAGAAAAACTTATTATTTTTCTGAATATTTTATGATCACAAACAGGATTTTAAAGTGATGGATAATCCAACATCGTAAGCGTTATTGTTTTCTCAATTTTATCAATAAAAAACGGCTCCATCATGGAGCCGTAGCGGTACTGCGTCATTCTTTGGAGGTGTTTTAGGAAGGTTAATGTCTGGTTATCGCCAGTATGATGACTGGTTTAAGTCTTTTCATATATATCTGATGAGTCCCTTTCATCACGTACAGGAACACATCTGAAATCATGTAGATGAAGGGGATTGCAATTGACATGTAAAATAATATTTTTAAGAATATGAACATTTTAGATTCTCGCTATCTTTTAGACATTCTTACGAGAGGCAAAATAAAAAGTTACTCCGGTTTAATATTTTTTTTGAACGTTTTTCTGATTCGGTTGTACTCATATAAAATGTATTATAAAATTCTATTCACTTGCAGTCGGTAACATAAAGGAGAATGAATCATGAAATCTATTCTTTTTTGCGCGAGCATTTTGGTGTTTAGTTTTTGGGTGATAATTCCTTTTTCACTTTTTTGTGCTTCTGAAAAGGATCAGCCTGAAAATGTGTATAGCGTGATTTATGTTCAAAAACCGAATGAATGGTATGTAAAACAGGCTAACCTTTGGAAAGCAGAGATCGATAGGAATCCAAAAAACGCCACGGCCTGGCGGAATTATTACAGTGCCATCAGATATGCAAGGTTCACGGAAACCATACACACCAAAGAAAAAAGACAGAAATTAAGTGAAATTATTGATGACATGGGAAAAGCCATACCCAATTCTTATACCTATTATTTCCTGAAACACAAAAATGAGGCGAAAGTAGGTGAGATAGAATATCTGGAAAAGGCCTATGAGATAGATCCAAACCAACCCGAATTATATAGCGATTTTGTTGGCCATTATGAATTTGTAGGGAATGAGAAAAAAATGAGGGAGTTTCTTGAGAAATGGTATAAAAGTCAGGATATTGCACCAGGCCTGCTTCATTACAATTACAACGTGCTAATGTCTACCTCTAAAAATGCCCTGCTATTTACCAATGGTGACAATGATACCTATCCGGTATGGATGCTTCAGAAAATTAAAAATGTGAGGCCTGATGTGACCGTGTTAAATACGTCTTTGATGATGGCTGATAAGGAATACCTTAATCGTAAACTCATGGAAAAGGGTATTAAAATCGATTATGACAAATTGCCTCCTTACCGCAGTCCCGAATTTGCCGCTGCTCTCGGAACCTACGTGGCAGAGAATTATCCAAATGTTCCGGTTTATTATGCACTTACCGTATATGAGAAATTTATCGAATCGATAAAGAATAATCTCTACATAGTCGGTCTGGCGTATAAATACAGTAAGGAGAGAATTGATAATAAAGCCTTAATCAAAAAAAACATAAGTAATTTTCGTCTCGATTATTTAAAATTCGACTGGTATAGTGAAGATTATCTGGCTACCAGTCTGATGGATAAAATGAACTTGAACTATGTGGCCGGAATGGTAAATGTAGCTGAGCATTATCATGAAAGCGGTGAAGACGAAACAGCCAAATATTGGGCGGAAGAGGCATTGTACCTGGCAAAGAAAACTGGCTATGATGATAAATTGATGCTGGATCTTGAAAAAAAAGGAATTCATATACAGTAGAATGGATATTTGCTGCGTATAAATTGAAATAAGGCGAGCTGAGTCAACGTTTTAATATGAATATTTTCGGGAAAAAATATAAGCTGGCGTCCGATGAACAGCTGATGGTATTTATTCAGCAGGGAAATGAAACGGCTTTTCTGGAACTATATAACCGTTACAGTAAAAAATTGCTTTATTATTTTTTCCGGATGCTATCTGGAGATCAGGAAAAGGCACAGGATTTTCTGCAGGATTTATTTCTTAAAATTGTGGAAAAACCGGAAATGTTTAATGAGCAAAAAAAATTTTCTACCTGGCTTTATACTATCGCCCATAATCAATGCAAGAACGAGTATCGGCGCTTGGAGATTCGCAGAAAATTTAATCAGCAGGAAAAAGACAATGGAAAGTTTTCCGAATCCGATAGGGGAATTGAGAAATTCCTGGATTCAAAATTATTCCACCATGCTTTGGAAAATGAACTCTACAAATTCGAACCTGAGCAACGGCTAGTGTTTATTCTTCGCTTCCAGGAGGATTTACCTATCAAGGAAATATCTGTGATAACCGGAATGAAGGAAGGAACCGTGAAATCTAAATTGTTCTACATGATCAAGAAATTAGGGCAAAATTTAAAAGATTTAAATCCTGTCTATAATGAGGTATAATGTTATGACCAAAAAAATCAAAGCGGAATGTCAAATTGTTCAGGATATCCTGATAAATAAGAAGAGAGATCAACTTCTTCCTGCTGAAAAATCACGCATCAGTAATCATGTGAAAAGTTGTCAATCTTGCGGAGAATTTCAAGAAAATCTGATATACCTGCGCGATGGGATGCGAGTCGATGAGAAGTTGCAGATGGAACCACGGAATTTAACACGCCAGGTGTTAGTTTCCCGGTTTGGTAAAATCCATAAAAAACCAGACTCAAAGTATCTGAAATTACTTGCCAAGATAAGGTTATTATTCTCTTATCGGATCCCGCTTTATCAAGCGATGGCAGCGACCGCTGTGGTTTCGCTTTTCATCCTATTCTTGAGCCAATCTTATCTGCAAAAAGGATCCGGGGATTATCCTGCGGTTTTATCTGCCGTTCATGATTCTGTTGATGTGGGAATAATGGATGTCCGGATTAATCTTAATTTTCTGGATGAAAATAAAACAGGTAGGAATTTAAAAGAAGATTCCAGTCTTACTAGATATATCACCACATCACTTTAAGCGAGTTTCGTGGTTCCGGAAACGATATTGGTCTTATAAACGATAGACATGTTGGAATAAAGACATGAAAGGATTATTTTATGCTTAAAACCAATACGTTCTGTAAATTTCTCATAACCTTACTCCTGCTTATCCTCCTAACAACCGATTCAGGTAAAACTTTTGAAAGCTTTGTGCAGAAAGCAATTGCTGATACAACTTTTACGTGGCTCTCTTCTTATTCAGATAGCATAAAGATATTTTATCAGGAGAATTCATTTGCCGAGAGACACCGAATGATGTTACTTCGAAGCATAAAAACTGCCGTTGATGAGGTATTGGCCCTCTTAGATGAGCCTCATAACAGAGCATTACTTAATGTATTTTACCTTGAATCCCGGGATGAAATGGCGAAAATTGTTGGTCATACGTATTCCGGTTTCTCAGATTGGACCGGCAATGGTATTTTTTTAGTACTGAATCCTGAATGGCGGTCTTTCGAAAAGCATGAGTTCACTCATATTGTTACGATGGGGGGGTGGGGATATCCCCATGCCAGCAGCCAGTGGATGATTGAAGGTATTGCCATTTATTGTGATGGATGGTGTCGTCAATATAGCATTGATGAAATAGCTTTTCATTTTTTATCGAACGGACAACTACCAACGCCTCAGGAACTTTTTAATGATTTTAGAAGCCTCGGTGAGGTTAGAGCGGGTATCTCTGCAGCAAGTTTAATCGGTTTTATCAGCCATACTTACGGTATGCCGAAAGTAAGACAACTTTGGCTTAACGGTGTGGAAAATCTGGAGCAAGAGTTAGGGGATGATCTGGAGCAAATTGAGAACGCCTGGCGGTTCTATCTGCAGAATCAGATCAGAGAAAATATTGAGGTAGATTTAGATACGATTCAAAAGGGGGGATGCGGGTAACCAATCCTTCCTGGTATTTGAAATATTCAATTTACCTGCAAAATGAAGGTGAAATAGATTGTCGCAACAGCGGAGGAAAAGTGCAATTTATTCAATATATCCGATTAGTGATCATGGTCGTTTTAATTTATTTAATAAAATCTTTTTCAATGAAACCTTATGCGGATTACATCAAAACACCCACAACTTATGGATGTAAATATGATTCGCTCACCTTTACGACAAGCGATGGTGCTGCGCTGGTTGGCTGGTATATTTATTCTCAATTGCAAAAAAATAACAATCCGGCCATCATTTTTTCCTATGGTGATGCGGGAAATATGAGCTATTTTCTCGATTATGCGGTGGAATTATCCAAACATGGATTCGATGTTCTGTTGTATGATTATCGGGGATTTGGAAAAAGTTCTCAATTTGAAATAGATAAAGATATGTTAATTTACCGGGAATTTATAATCGACCTCCATACAGCTATTGATTATGTTAAAGAAAAGTATTCCCCAGAAATTATTTTATTTGGCCTTTCGATGGGGGCTTGTTTATCGATAAGTGTCGCAGGCAACAGGGATGATATTTCTGCGGTAGTTGCAGAGGGTCCCTATGAAAACACAAATAAAGTTCTGGGAAGAATTAATTTCAAGCAACAAGCAATGAATCATCTGCGAAGATTTAAAAATGAAAGCTCTTTAACTGCTGGTTCGGAACCAGAGGATTCAATAAAAAATTTCGGAAATACTGCATTTTACGCATTTACGGGTTCAACAGATGAAATTGTAACTGCGAAAGTGATCTACACATTGTATGAATTATGTCCCGCCAGACAAAAATCAATATGGATCGCAGCTGGTACAGAGCATGGAAATATTGTTCAAAATCAAACCGAGCAGTATTTCAATAATATTTACGGTTTTATAGATACCGTGGTAATAAAGCCAGATTGATGGTCGTCTACTTATTACCGGAGTAAATAGTCATTATCCGTGAAAATCGTACAATCTTTTGATGAGTCTCTGAAAAAGCTCAGCATCATCTCAGGGTCTGACTTGGACAGCTTCCTGTATTCTCTGTTGTAGATCAATATGATACGTGACTTTATCCGGTAATTGAATCTGGAGGTTTTTTGAGTCAAATAAATAGAGTGTAACCTGGTTTGGATCTAATTCGAAAATTTCCGGTGGTACCAGCCATTCTATTGTTGTCTCCAGAGAATCCTGGTAAATGACCTGTGCGGGTGTCATTTCCGGAAATTTCTTGTCTTTCAATACAAAAGTATCGCTCAATTGGAGCTGAAGGGTGATATTCTGGGAAGCCTGTCGGAATTGCCAGATTTTTTGAGCCTGTGTTAATTTGGATAAGGTTTCCCGCTGATAATAAGTTGATTTTTTATCACTGGCTGCAGAGATGGCAGTTTCCTTTTCATAATGTAAAACCTTGCCTTCTTGAGAGAGGCCAGGTGCTATTTTACCCCTGCTGATTAAATCCATCATCTCTTCCGGAACGGATTGCCGGGGTGATGTCGGTTCCTCTTTTTGAATCTCTCCGTCTGCCCTATCCACACCAATTCCCTGTCCACCTTCCAGGACATCTCCACTGACTGGAATCTCTTCTGCCGCGGGAGTAGTACGCTTTTCGATGATCTGCTCGGATGCCACTTCTCCAACTTTTCCCTTTAGTGTTTCGTTAACACGCGCATCATCAGCGGTTATTTGTCGCCTCTCGGGAAGTTCCTGTCCCTCTAGTCTGGTTCGAGAATGGCTGGTATCTATATCAATGATTTTAGTTTTTTCTTTCACTGCATATTGCGCCAGCTGAGGTGCCATATACTGGTAATAATATATTAGACCAGGTGTGATGACGACAAAAAGAATAACTGCTGCAACTTTCAGAATCATTCCCCAATCAGTGAAAGTCTTTTTACTCTGTTTTAATAAAACCTGACGTCTGATCTCATCTTTCATCTCCCGTTTTCCGATTTCTCGTAGACTGGCTAACAACAATTTTTCTTTCTCGAGCTTTGTCCTGCATGCTTCACAGGTTTTAAGATGAGTTTCAAAATCAGTCCGCTCGGTTTGGGGAATTCGATCGAGCAGGTAATTTTCAAATGTTTCAGTGTCATTATTATATTTACATGTCATTCGATATCTCCCTCAAGCTCATTCAGTTGTTCTTTTAAAATTTCTTCAAAATTCTTTTTACACTGATATTTTTTTGATTTAGCAACATCCGTATTGGCCAGGTTGAGGATTTTGGATATTTCTTTCATACTTTTCTCTTCAAAATAATATAATAGTAATAATTTTTTACAAATCGGTTGCAGCATATTCAGGGCCTGTCTTACTGATTCAATTTTTTCCTGACTGAGCAGACTATCCAGTGAGGTTGGATTTCCATCGGAGATATGATCAGGAATCTCCTGTGACACTATTCTTTTCCTTTTTCTTAATTCAGCCATCCACTTATTTTTTGCGATTGCCATCAAATAGGTTCCGAGTTTAACTGTTAACTGTAACGAATCTGAACTGACCTTTTGCCACAACACTATGATCGTCTCCTGCAAAACATCCTCAGCGTCATTTTTATTGCCGCCATTCTTTAAAATGTAGCCAGAGATCATTCGCTGGTATTCTATAAAAAGTTCGCCCAAAACCGACCGGTCGTTGGTTTTAATTCGCTGAATGTATTCCTTCTCCTGCGACCCAGAAAATTTCAGCATTTACCTTTCTCTCATTAATGTCATTAATAGGCAGATGGTAAATTGTAGCACTAATAAAATTAGGATTTTGTGAGAAAAATGTCAAGGATAGAGTGTACCACTAAAGAAAAGGAGATTATGATGAAGTCAGTTATTTGTTTAATGTTGATAGGGGTGTCTCTCGCTTATACCCAGGGAAGGATTATCATGCCTGAAACTCCCGGTCGTTTGCCTGCTTCGAAAATAGAACTACGATCGACCAGAACCGAGGTTGATGTTCAAAGTGGTATCGCCACGGTTAGGGTGGAACAGGTTTTCTTTAATCCTTCCTCACAGCGTTTGGAGGGTGAATATGTATTTATGTTACCCGGTGAAGCACAGATTTATGATTTTCATCTCTATGTAGATGGTGAAAAAATAAAGGGAGAATTACTGGATGGCAATGAGGCCGCAGAAATCTACCGAAATATTGTTAGATCGTTGCGTGATCCGGCTTTATTGGAGTATGCCGGTTATGGTATTTTTAAGGCACGTATTTTCCCGATAGAACCTCAGAATGAGCGGAAAATTGAATTTTCATATGCCCAAATCCTGGAGTATCAGCAAAAAGATTTTAAATTCACTTTTCCCATCCGGCAGATTGGAATGGAAAATACCGAAAATTTTTATCTCTCCTTAACCATTCAGGAGCAGAATACAATCGGAAATATTTTCTCACCTTCACATACCATAAAAATAGATCATTCCAGACCTAAGACGGCGCGGGTTACACTGGAAGAAAAGGGAACAGACAGAGATTTTGTTCTGTATTACTCGGTTTCTCAGGAGCAGATCCATCATACGCTGATCTCGTTTCGACCCCGGACTGATAGGAATGGATTCTTTATTCTTTTGCTGAATCCGAATCAGGAAATATCAACGCCCAACCGGATCTCTAAAGATGTGATTTTTGTAATGGATGTTTCGGGAAGTATGCAGGGTGAGAAAATACGACAGGCCCAACAGGCGTTAAAATTTTGTGTGGAATCACTGCATCCGGAAGACCGGTTTGATATTATCACTTTCAGTTCCACCCTAAATTATTTTCAGGGGCAGTGGGTCAATGCCCGGGAAGATGCCAAAACGAATGCCCGTTATTTCATTGATAATTTATCGGCATCGGGAGGAACCAACATCAATGAAGCATTGCAGCGGGCATTGGCAATGAAAAGCCAGCGGGATAGTCGCTCCACCGACATCATTTTTTTAACTGATGGTTTACCAACGGAAGGGGAAACAGGGATTGGCAATATTCTGAACAACGTGAAAAATGTCCAAAAAGAATTTATCCGGATCTTCACATTTGGCGTGGGTTTTGATGTCAATACATTCTTGCTGGATAAAATCGCGCAGGATAGCCGTGGTCGGGCTGAATATGTGAAACCTGAGGAGGCAATTGAAGCTGCGATTTCTTCATTGTTTCATAAAATTTCAAATCCTTTCCTGACTGATGTCCGTCTCGAAATTGAGGGTGTAGAGGTCGAGGATATTTATCCAGTGCAAATTGCAGATGTGTATCAGGGCGAGCGACTAACCTTATTGGGCCGATATCGAAATCCAGGTCAGGCACGCATACATCTTGTTGGTAGGCAGGGAGATCGCACCAGAAAATATACCTATCAGGTTCGGTTTACAGACCGGGAAAATGAAAATGAATTTGTTGCTAAACTGTGGGCAAATCGTAAAGTGCATCATCTGTTGACTGAAATTCGTTTTCATGGGGAAAATTCTGAATTGATTGAGAGTGTAAAAATTCTCGGGAAAGAATATGGTATCATTACACCTTATACCTCCTATTTGGTTAGAGAACAGCAGCTAGAGCTGGCTCACATTAATGATCAGGTTCGGGGTGGGTCGAGTGGTGTCTCTCAGGAACGGCTTTATTCGCGCCAGAAATCCAGAGAGGCCAAGGCTGAAAGTGATGATGAAAGTGTTGGATCCGAGGCATTTTACGACGCCATGACTACCATGCCGCGTGTGGTTGAACAATCAGCTGGTAAAGGCGCGGTGTATTCCAGCAGAGCCCTGAAAAAGCTGGGTGCCGGAGAAACAGAGGTGGACATGTTACTTACGGTAAAACGTGTTTGCGATCGAACGTTTACCCTGCGGAGCGGTATTTGGATTGAGGAAGGTTTATCCCTTCAGACAGGTGCGGATTCTAAAATCAGATTCTTGAGTGATGAATATTTTCAATTCCTGGAGTCGAGTCCGGAACTGGGCAAAATTTTGGGTCTGGGTGAACAAATTAAGTTCAAATGGAAGGATAAAATTATTTTCATCACGATATCTTAATGCGAGATTATCTGCGTAGAGTATCTATTCCCCTCCCCGAAGCAATATTAATGGGGAGGGGAATTTCAAATTAATAATTAATTAAATTACATTTAAAACTATAGCCGTAACACTTCGGTTAGCGAAGAAATAACATGTAACTTCCCATGATCATAAAGTCTGGAGCACCGTCATCCAACCCAAATCCCAGGGCGCCTCGTATTCTTCCTTTTTTATTCAAAGAATAGTCCGCACCTCCGGAGAGCAGGACATAGTCTACCTTGCTCTGAAATTTCAATTCACCGACAAAATGAAGTTTTTCATTCATAGCATATATTGTTCCGATATTAATAAGAATTGCGGCGTCATAATCGTCTCCACGCTCCAGAAAATCTAACCCTAAAACCCCCGTGAAAACGAACTGCTCATTTAAGGGTTGACGAATGGCGGCAAATGCCCCAAAATTAAATCTGTTCTGTCCCCATAAATCATTACTGCCAACGGGCAAGGTCAAATATCCACCGGCTGACAAATTTTTATTATCCTCAAATATCAAGTATCGACCGGTTACGGCAATATCGGAAAGTCCCGAGCGGTTGTCACCATATTCGGGATTTAAAAATAAAAATCCCAAACCCACATCGAGCTCTATTTTTTCATTGATCGGATATCCTCCCTGCAAACCTAGAGAGGTCTGATTAAACAAATCGTAATTCAAATATGATATTCCGAACTCTCCGTAACCGCTGCTTGAAATGGGAGCATCTCGCAGGAAAGTCTGAAACAAATGCACATCGGATTTTACTGCATCCTGTGCCCACAAGATTTGGGAAAGACTGAGCATGAATAAAATGGTAAAAAATATTTTCATATGAGACTCCTGTGTTTGTTTGGACGACCTTAATTTAAGACAATATCACGAGTATCACAAACGTCAGTTTCTAAAAATATACTTGGAATGCAGAAAATAATTAATATTTTAATCAATATAAAAAAACCCCGGTGATCATAGCACCGGGGTTACGCTTTTGTGGTCATTGCGTAACTAAATTTTTTTCACATTGGTCGCTTGCAAACCTTTGGGCCCATCGGTGACTTCAAATTCTACTTCATCCCCCTCATTCAAAGTGCGATACCCTTCTGACTCAATGGCAGAAAAATGAACAAATACATCATCACCATTTTCGCGACTAATGAAACCATAGCCCTTTTGCCCATTAAACCACTTTACGACACCTTTTTCCAAAGTACTTACCTCATGCTTTATTAAACATATGTAACTTAAGGATTTACTTCACTTTTAATTGGGTTGGGTGAGTAAAATCCAGGTTACTTGACTTAACATCTCAAATTAAATTTTGTAATGATATGGTGCAAGGAATTTTTTGAGAAATAATTAAATTGGGGTTTTTTAATTACTTTTTGTGGTTGCTTATAGAGAAAGGCCTTAATTTTTTTGATAATTTATGGTTTCCTGGAATAAATTTTTAACACCTTCAGTACAATCCCGGCAGATCTCCAACTCAAATCGGGAGTTTAACAATTTCTGCCGAAACTTTTTAAAATGATCACCCTTCCAGATCGAAGAAAAAGAAGAATTTAATAAATTACCCATATTGTACTCAGCATCTTTGTCGAAGCAACAGGGGGAAACTTGTCCGTCACAATTGATCACCATACTGTACCATAATCGTAAGCACTGGTCAGGGAGAAAACGCCTTCGTTTTGTTCGGGGTTGTTCGGACTCTCCAATGCTCTGGTACCGGGTTAGATTGGGATCGTCGGGTAAGAATTGATTCCCCTGTTGCCAGTTTACGATTTGCAGGGTTTTAAAGGACAATTTGTCTGCCCCCATTTGCTGACCCAATTCGATCATACGTTCTCTCTGCGCGATATTATGTTTCATGAGAATGAATTGTAAATGGATCAGTGGTCTGTTGAGGTCCAGTTGCATTCTGGCAGCTGCCAGGTTTTTTATCCCCTGAATCACCCAGGTCAGCTTCCCTCCGGCGCGATATTTTTGATAGCTTTCCTGATCGGTACCGTCCAGGGAAACGATCAGTTCATCGATTCCCGTTTGCACCACTCGTTTTGCCTGCTCCAGCTCTCGGAAAAAATGCCCGTTGGTGCTGGTCACCACATAAAGTCCCTTCTGTTTGGCGTATTCCACCATCTGCAAGAAGTCCTTCACCAAAAAGGGTTCTCCCTGATTCCATAATAAAACCATGCGCACACTGGCGGGGAGTTTGTCCAGAATAATTTTATACTGATCCAAGCTCATTTTCGACCGTTTGCGGGTCAAATCACCACTCCCCGAGGGACATAAGGGGCAGTGTAAGTTGCATAGACTGGTCGGCTCAATATGAACGATGACCGGATTTCCCCACGTATATGCCCTTCGGAGTAGCAAAGAAATACCCAGACTCGCTCCAATTCTCAGGAGATTAATAAATTGAGAGAGTGTTCTGGGGAGAAAAGGAGAGATGGGTTTAGCGGGTGGGCGATTGGTCATGCTTTTTTTTCCCGATTGTATTCGTCGGGATGAAGATAAACGCCTCATTTTAGGCTGTTCGAAATCAGCAGTCTTATTTGGAGTCTCAAATCGAGTCATTATTATAGTACGTGTATGATGTTTCTTGCTTCACTCTTCAGATTGTATAAATATTGGTTAAAAGGGAGAATGAGTCAAGCTGAAATTCCTGCCAAGAATCAACTCAGCCCCCTAAAGCATTAAAGCGCTAAAAAAGTCTTGCATTTGCAGTAAGTTAATTTTAATATAAAATTTTTGAATGGAATTTAATGTCTGTAGTCATGACCCACTTTGGTTTGGAAAATACATATCCAGCAGTCCGTTGAAGTAAAAGAGTAAGTCTAAGAAAAGGATTTAACCCTGATATTTATGACGTGGGTAAAACGTCTTTTTTTATCGATTTTGTTTATGGAGGTTTGTTTTTATGTCAGATACATATCGTATTTTTGGAGTCGACTATATTGAACTGATCGTGGGAAATGCCAAGCAGGTCGCCCATTATTATCAGACACAATTTGGATTCGAACCTTTCGCCTACCGGGGACTTGAAACCGGGGACCGGGATAAGGTTTCTTATGTGCTGCGTCAGGGGGAGATCCGCTTTGTGTTCACCTCGCCTCTCATGGCTAATTCACCCTTGAATATTCATCTTATTCAACATGGTGATGGTGTAAAGGACGTGGCTTTCACGGTGGATGATGCCGAGAAGGCCTGGCAGTATGCGATTGATCGTGGAGCAGAATCTGTCTTCGATCCAAAGTCTGCTGCAGATGAACATGGAAAAGTGATCACAGCAGCCATTCGCACCTATGGCGATACAATTCATACCTTTGTGGAACGACAGAAATACCAGGGTATATTTCTGCCCCAATTTCGGGAGTACCAATCACCGCTAAAAACTCAGCCGGTGGGTTTAACTCACATCGATCATTTTGTCGGAAACCAACCGGAAAATCAGATGCAGCGAATCGCGGAATGGTATGAAGATGTACTTGGTTTTCATCGCTTTTGGAGTGCAGATGATAAGGATGTGGCTACGGAATATAGCGCTTTAAGATCGATTGTGGTCGCAGATCCTACCGAAGTTATTAAAATGCCCATTAACCGCCCGGCGGTTGGATTGAAAAAATCGCAAATTCAGGAATTCGTGGAATATTATTCGGGCCCGGGGATTCAGCATATTGCCATGTATACGGATGATATCGTTAAAACGATTACCGAGCTCCAGAAAAAAGGAGTGGAATTTTTGGATACTCCACCGACCTACTATGAGGATTTGATAAAACGGGTCGGAAAAATTGATGAGAAAATCGAAGATCTTCGAAAATTGGGAATTCTGGTAGATGTTGATGAATTCGGATACATGTTGCAAATCTTCACCAAACCGGTACAGGATCGTCCCACATTGTTTTACGAGATCATTGAACGCAAAGGATCGAAAAGTTTCGGAAAAGGAAATTTCAAGGCATTGTTTGAAGCTATCGAGCGCGAGCAGGCGAAGCGGGGAAATTTGTAGAACGGTAAATAGACAAGGAGAATGGTATGCCATTTTATGTACGACAGGGAAATATCCCTCCCAAACGACATACCCAGCACCGCAATAAAGAAGGGAAATTGTATCATGAACAGCTGGTGAGTCGGGCGGGATTTTCAGGAATCTATTCAAATATGTATCATATAAAACCACCGACCCGGATATCGAAGGTAGGCGATTTCAAACCCGTCAAATATGAAGCAATCACTGACCAATCCCATCGTAATCGGCATCTGGAAACTTTTAAGTTCAAACCGGTCGGAAACTGGGTGAGCGGTCGGAAATTATTAGCATTTAACGGAGATGTCGCCTTATTTACCGCGGCGCCTGTTGAACAAGGGGATTTTCTGTATCGCAACGGGATTGGTGATGAGCTTATATTTGTTCATCACGGAAAAGGTGTCCTGGAGAGTGTATTTGGTAAGCTACCTTATGTGCCGGGGGATTATATCGTGGTACCCAGGGGAGTCATGTACCGGTTGGTGCAGGAATCAGACCATACCCGGTTGTTGATCATGGAATCCGCGGGGATGGTGGAAACACCGACACGATATCGCAATGAATACGGTCAACTCCTGGAACATTCCCCGTTTTGCGAGAGAGATATTCGTGTTCCGGAATTTCAAAACCCCAGAGATGAGGAAGGAGAATTCCGTTTTCTCTTGAAGCTCGGGAACGGAATTCAGGAGTTAACCTTTGCACATCATCCTTTTGATATTGTGGGCTGGGATGGATTTTATTACCCCTGGATCTTCAATATCAAGGATTTCATGCCCATTGTCGG
>Ga0209536_100008844_pt1 | contig 15037 bp, 9 predicted proteins | sample DeeMarSeWOR28_12_FD_187461 | JGI IMG/M metagenome (GOLD analysis project Ga0209536, IMG submission 187461) | Marine sediment microbial communities from White Oak River estuary, North Carolina - WOR-2-8_12 (SPAdes) (version 2) | ecosystem: Environmental > Aquatic > Marine > Intertidal zone >...
CTAGGATCAACCCTAGGAGGGATTGGTGCTGCTTTGGTTTGGGCAATTGCACCGTTCAGCGTTACATTCGCGATTGGGGGGTTGGAAACAAGCGTCTATGTGCTTTTATTAGCAGCGACAATGTATGCTTATATCCAGAGGCGATTTTATCTGACTGCATTATTGGGCGCATTCAGCCTAATCACACGTCCGGATGCGGTTTTACTTCTTGGACCGATCGCTTTCGATAGATTTCTTCTGATACTCAAAAGTCGAAAAGAGTCAACAGCACATTTCGATGAAATAAAATGGCGAAATATAATATTCGAAATACTAATATTTTTGGTCCCCATTCTGTTGTGGATCTCTGTTTCAATTTATATATTTGGCAGCCCAATCCCAAACTCAATCGCTGCGAAAAGCTTGGCATATCGTTTACCATCATCAGCCGCATTAATCCGGCTGTTACAACATTATGCCACACCATTCCTCGCCCATCAAACGTTCGGAAATCTATGGATTGGTATCGGAATAATTCTTTACCCCTTTCTTTTTATCATTGGTGCCAAACGATCTATCCTGAAAAATAAACATATTTGGCCTTACGTGCTTTACCCCTGGCTATATTTTATAGTTTTCAGCATAGCCAATCCATTGATCTTTCGGTGGTATTTGACTCCACCATTGTCAGCATATATATTGTTCATCCTCATTGGAATTAATCAAATAATGGTAACCAGCGGAGCATGGCTTTCCAAACGATTAAACCAATTTCCTCAACATCTAACCAGCCTGACATGGATTTACCGTACCGCAACAATTTTTTTTGTCGTGCTTCTTCCGCTCGGATTCTCATTACGTAATTGGAAACTCACACCTGATCATGGTTTGGATCGCCCTGCACCTGAAATGGCCTGGTATAAGTTAGAGCTATTGTACCAACAAGCAGCCCTATCGCTTGCGCCTCAGATCGATCATCAAACTATAGTGGCAGCGGGAGATGTTGGTGTGCTGGGATTTTTAACGAACGCAAGGATATTGGATACAGTCGGATTAAATTCGATCGAGTCAATAGAATATTATCCACTTGACAGCTCTTCTTATGTGACCAATTATGCCATACCCACAGATCTTATCCTCGACAAACGACCTGACTACATCGTCTTCTTAGAAGTCTATGGACGTAAAACTCTGTTGTCTAATTTACAATTCCAAAATACATATAGACTCATTGATAAATTGCCCACTGATATCTATGGCAGTGATGGAATGTTGATCTTTACTCGTAAGAATTAACAATGCCTAATTTTTTTCGTGCTCATTGGACATTTATGCTGATATACATATTGCTATCCGCAGTTATTCTAAGTGGAATTAGACAGGTTCCCTTTCACCCGGACGAATCAACAAACCTTTACTTGAGCCAAGATTTGGATATCTTCCTGACCAACCCTACTCTTTTGACCTATGACGAACGAAAAGAAGACGACCATCAGCAACGCTACAGGTTGATCGATGCACCGCTTACAAGATATCTTCTCGGAACTGGTCGTTCAATTATGGGCATTGCAGCACTTGAAAATGATTGGGAATGGTCCAAAACATGGGAAGAAAATCTTCAGAATAGCGCTATGCCCAGTGATGACTTGCTTTACGCTGGCAGATTGGTAATGACTCTATTCTTACTATTGAGTATTGTCCTTATCTATATCATTGGTTTCAAGATTGATGGGCGAACAAGCGGATTAGCTGCCGCGTTTCTACTTGGATTAAGTGCTCTATCCCTTCTACACGGCCGTAGAGCAATGGCCGAGGGGGCTTTGCTCTTTGGAACCACATTATTTATATTGAGCTTATTGTATTCCACTAAGCTTCCTTGGTTTGTGGGACTGAGCATGGCTGTAATCTTCAACTCCAAACACTCAACTATTCCATTATTCTTCGTTGGTCTTCTCGCGGTGAGCTGGTTCTCGGAAAATATAACAAAAGTAAGATATGAAATACTGCGAAATATCTTCTTGTATATTGGGATTTTCTTGCTCATAACATTAGCCCTAAACCCTGTCTTCTGGCATCAACCGATTGAAGCGTTGCAAACAGCTTTGTTCGAACGCCAGAAACTATTAACCCAACAAGTTTATGATACCCAAACAACCCAGCCTAATCGATTAGTAGAGAATTATGGACTGCGGACACTAGCCTTATTCGCTAATTTGTATATAATGCCCCCCTCTATCGCTGAAGTTGGCAATTATCTAGAAAATACTGCAGCTAGTGAACAAAATTACTCATCTAATCCAATCAACACTCTATTCCGGGGCTTTTGGGGTGGTGCATTATTGATGACATTAACTTTGCTTGGAATAATCCTGGCTGGTATTCAATCTCAAAAATCACTATCGCATCAAAAAAAGATAATAACCCTTTTGCTATTTGCTACAGTGTTACAGTTTTTTGGATTAATTATGTATGTTCCCCTACCCTGGCAGCGCTATGTAATCCCCCTAGTGCCATTTATTTGTTTATGGGTGGCATTAGGTATAAAATTTTCCATCAACATTATCTTCGATCAATATCTTGAGTATCGTCTTAAACGAAATCGGGGTACTCAGTAAAGTACCCCGAAACATAAACATGTGTGTTTAACTCAGATATTCGCGCAATTTCCTTCTGATCGTAGGATGCCTTAAGCGGCTTAACGCTTGAGCTTCAATCTGACGGACTCGCTCTCTGGTAACACCCATCTTGCGCCCAACTTCTTCTAATGTATAAGCCTGCCCATCCAGCAATCCATATCTCAATTGGAGAATTCGTACTTCTCTGGGAGGAAGCCCATCCAATACATTCTCAAGGTGTTCACGCAGCAAGTTATAGGTCGCAGTATCATCAGGAGCAGGGATTTCCTCATCTTGGATGAAATCTCCAAGGACTGAATCCTCTTCATCATCGGTGGGTGTCTCAAGCGAGAGTGGTCGCCGAGCCACTTGAATCATATTTTCAACTTTTTGAGGGGTTACCTCTAATGTTTGTGCTAATTCTTCAACCGTCGGATCTCGACCTAAGCGTTGGGTCAGCTGGTGCTGAACCCTCAATAATTTATTGATCTGGTCTCCCATGTGGACGGGTACACGAATAGTACGACCTTGATCAGCGATTGCGCGGGTAACAGCCTGACGGATCCACCAGGTAGCATAAGTGCTGAACTTATGTCCGCGACGATAATCAAATTTCTTTGCTGCCCGAATTAAACCAATATTCCCTTCTTGGATGAGATCCAAAAAAGGCACACCTCTTCCCATATATTTTTTTGCTACGCTTATTACCAAACGCGAATTTGCTGTGATCAAGTTCTCTCTAGCCAGCCATCCATCTTCAATCATTCTTTGAAGTTCAAACCGACGATGCAAGCTAACATTTCCCCGTGCCAATTCTTCACGGGAAAATCGACCATTCTCAATCCGTTGGGCAAGTTCAACTTCTTCTTCAGCTGTTAATAATGGGACACGCCCAACTTCCTTGAGATATAATCCAATCGTATCATCTGTATCGATATTTGCCAGATAGTTATCATCAACATAAATCTCTCGTGGTGTTTCATCCTCTGAATCCTCTTCCTCAGCAAGATCATCATCAGAAGGCTCTCCTAAAGTCACATCATCGATGTAAGGGATTCCGGCACTTATAAGTGCCGCGAATGCTTCCTCAAGCTGATCTACGTCCTGTTCTGCTTCTGGAAAGAAGTGTAGGATATCATCAATCGTAACGAAAGATTTCTGACGTCCCAGGTCTATGAGCTGGGCTACAGCTGGATGCTCAACTTCTTCGCGTTCTTCTAATGCTGACAATAATTCTTCGTCTATCATTTACTCACCATCTACCTGTAATGTTTCCAGGTCTTCACCATAAATAAACTTAAATCAGAATACAATATTTTTTCTCTAAAATCAATACCCAGTTTTGATTAATATCTTTCACCAAAAGGTGTATCGATATGCCTTTTATTCTCTATTCAATATCTTCGGATTCAGGTTGAGTTAGAATCGGTGGCTCTCGCAAAATCTCCAAGACACCATCAACATTTAATTTATTTACTATTTGCACAGGCACACCACTTGAATAAGCATAATATGCATTGTTAGTTGGTGTTACATTACCGATGAAGGCAGTCTTTTGCTCACCATTTGAAAGTGTGAGAACGATCCAATTGTCAGGCTGATTGAGACCGAGATCTGCAAGATCGACTTCCAACTCCAACTTTGAGATCGTTTGCAAAGTACCTGCTTGTGAAACAGCAGTTTCAATCCGAGATTCATCCGCTACTTGATTGGGCGGATCTTCTAAAATCCAATTGCCATCCGTATCTCTTCTTACAATCACCTTCGATCCGTCAGAATTTTGGATTTCCATCGATATAATCTCCGATTCTCCAATATCGATGAGGTAAGATGACTCTATTGGCAGTCCAGCCTCCTCGCCAGTATTTTCCTGGGACCTCAATATCAATACCGCCACAACCACTAGAATAATGAAAATGCCTAAAACGATAATAGTTGAGCGTTTTAGCATACTGCTACCCTCGACGACGCTTCTGGATCCAGACAACTACGCCAGCCAACAGAACTATCCCAGGTAAAACAAAAACAACACCCAAAAGGATTAAATTCTGGATTACACTCTGAGGAGGCAATATCAACCGTTGAACATTATCTTTGGGGGTTAAGTTGATCAGCTCTTCTTGCTCAGTGACCCAATCAACTGAATTGATAAATATATCTCCATTTCCAAACTGAGAGTAAAAACCGTTCGATGCAAAATCTGAATCTCCAAAAACAACTATTCTGCCACCACTTGTAGCAGGTGATTCTGCACTAATTGCTAGGGGTACAGGACCAAGCATATCTACGCCTTCATCCGGTGAAAGTTGCGGAGTTTCTTGAGTTTCTAGACTGGCTTGCAAAGCTTCAAAATCAGTTTCGGCCCAAGATTGAGGCGCGGTAAATACTAACTCAGTTTGACTCGATCCAAGCTCTGTGGGTATAGTTGTTACACTTCTCACAGTTGGATAAAAAGTCACTAATCCTTGCATCTTCTCTGTTATTGGGTGATTGCCATACTCATTTGCTACCGCTACGAATAATTGATTTGATGACATATCAACCACAATATCCTCTCCAAGAACAATACCCCAATTTCCTTCTAGATATTCAGCTAATGGATCAGGATCGCTACCGAATTCAGTAATAGGGATAGGTTCTTGTAAAACGATCATCGACCCACCACCAGCTACAAAGCCACTTAATAAATCAACTTCTTCCTGGGTAAGAGGTTTAATTGGTCCAGCAACCACGATTACGGATGCATCCTCTGGAATACTATTGGTAGCTAGAATATTTACAGTTTCTACTGTGTAATTCTTACTCTCTAAAGCCGTTCTCACTTGTTGATAGGATTGTTCGCCTGTATCATCAGGGTTATATTCACCATGACCGGTTAAGAAGTACACTTTTCTTTCCTCGGGATTTATCAACCGGATAAGTCCACTAGTAAGCTCTCGCTCACTCACCAGAGTCACTAGCTCCCTGCTTTCTCCCATAACCAAAACAATGGTTCCATCTCGATTAATTCCCATCTCATTCGCCAACACCGGATTCGAATTCGGGTCAATAACTTCATAATCAAAGTTGCCATCACTGTTGAATTGGTATTGATCCAACAATCCTTGAGCTAGATCTGATGACATTTGAGGGGTGAAAAAGGCTAATGCCTTTACTGGCTCTGGAAGACTTTGAACAGTATCTTTGGTCTCCGGGGCTAGCGTATATTGCTGGTTTTCCGTTAGGTCCCATCTCTTAGGATTCTTGTAAACGAGATAGTTAATTATTATAAGGATACCCAAAAAAGCAACAAACATCACTATCGCGTTACTGCTATAACGTGCCTGTCGACCTGTAAAAGAATCACGAACTCTGCCGGGATCCAGGATAGCGAATATCGCCAGTCCTATAACAACCACACCGAGACTAATCTGAAGTGGTAAGTTAAATTCACGAAATACAATATACAGACCCAAAGCAACAATCGCTGCGATGCCCGCTAAATATAACCCGATTGGCGCAAATCGACGTAAATCCTTTTTCACTATCGCCACCTCCGAGTTTCAACAATAAGAGTTCCGATCAGAAGTGCCAACGCAGTGACACTGAGATAGTAAACGATATCTGTTGCCCCAATCACACCCCGAAAAAGGGTATTATAGAAATGGTCGCTAAAATCGATATAAGCTAATAAACTATCACCGGTCCCCCCCTGGATCTGAGAAGGTACTCCAATAACCCATAGAAGTAAGTAAACGCCAAGCGTAGCAAAGAAGGCTGCAATTTGATTGCTGAATAATGCTGAAATTGAAACTCCAATCGCCGTCAACGCAGCACAGATTAGCACAACACCTAAATACCCGGTAAGAAGTGGACCTTGATCGATCCCAGGATCAACAAGAGCATTTAACACCAATGGATAAATCCAGGTAATTGCGACGATAATCAACATAAATAAAAAGGCACCCAACCATTTTCCAATTACAAACTCAGAATCTCTTACGGGGGCAGTAAGCATTAGTTCAATAGTGCCTGATTTTTGTTCCTCTGCTATAGTTCGCATTGTTATCGCTGCAGTACCAAATAATAGGATCATGATGAACGGACTAAGAATAACTTCAACACCCGGCGCAAATTGTCTCACAAACGCAGCCATCAGGTTGGCATAGAAAAGAATTCCTAAGATCAACAAGATCATAAAAGCAACCAGATATGCTGCTGGAGTATTGAAATAAAGACTGAGCTCACGACGAGTAATTGTCCAGATATTACGCATGATTATTCCACTTCCTCTTGAAAATCTTTATCCTCATCATCATTCTGATCGATGTCTTCAATTTCGTCGATATGACCGTCTACCACTGGAATGGCAGGTTCATCTCGAGTAAGTTCTAAAAAGATCTGCTCAAGACTTAAGTCCAAAGGACGCAATTCAAGTAAATCATAACCCGCACCTACTACTGCACGCGCCACCTCAGCACGGACATCCTCTCCTGGCGAAGTTTCAAACTCAACACCACCATTCTCTTGTGATACAGCTTGCTCCACACCAGGTACATCAGCTACTAAATTCAATAAACCTTCTGGATCTCCGCCTACAAAGAGAGAAATTCTTCTGGCACCAGTCAACCTGCCTTGGAGCATCTCTGGTGAATCCTCCGCAACAATATGACCTTTATTGATAATCAGCACTCGGTCACAAATTTGTTGCGCTTCAGATAAGATATGTGTTGAAAGCATGACAGTCCGTTCTTTACCAATCTCTCGAATCATATCGCGGACGTCTCGAATTTGAGCTGGATCCAAGCCAATCGTAGGTTCATCCAAAATTAGTACTTCCGGTTCGTGAAGCAGAGCTTGAGCTATGCCAATTCTTTGCCGCATACCTTTAGATAAATTGGATATATAACCTTCAGCTCGATCTTCCATATGCACTATTTCTAGTACATCATCAACACGTTCTTCTGCATCGGCTAAATGCCGTAGATCTGCCATGTATTTTAGGTAATTAAAAACCGTCATGTCTGGATATAATGGAACAGTTTCTGGTAAATAACCGACGCGTTTACGTACCTCCAAGGATTGATCAACTACATCGTAACTCGCAACTTGCGCTGATCCAGAGGTAGGCGGCATAAAACCACATAGTATCCTCATAACCGTGGTTTTACCAGCACCGTTAGGACCCAAAAATCCTAGGATTTCGCCTTTCTCCGCGTGGAAACTGAGATTCTCGACAGCCCGACGTTTGCCATAATCTTTTGTTAGAGCTTCAACTTGGATCATATGGTATCTCCATTTCCCACGTAATTTTTTACAACAAAAAGCACAGCTACCATCTTTAGGTGGCAGTGCTACCTCATACCTTATTCAGCAAGATAGGCGGTTTCCGAGCTGCTCATTTAATAATAGTATGAACAACTTCCAACCGACTTTTACCCGTAAGACTATACAATAAAAAAAGGACCAAAGTCAAGTAGTTATGAGAGTTCTAATAAAATGCTAATAATATTGTTTTTCGCCTACTGCTTGACACAATTGCATCCCGACTGTACAATCTCATTCATTATCCAATGATTTATCCAATTAAAATTAGACACAATGAATTATCTCATTATCAGACATCATTATTTAATTTAACTACAACTAAAGGGAGAATTAATTAGTTTCAAATAACCATAGGTTACCCTAACCAAACTGTCTTTCCTTTGCCTGTTTGTATTTAATCATTCACAGGAGGTCTAACCCTAAATGTTTGGACTCAGTACTTTCGAGCAAGTTATGATCTGGAGTGTACTTGGTGTTGCGATACTAGGACTACTATATGCAATCTTATTGCGTTATCAAATACTTAAAGAAGATAAGGGAACCAAAAAAATGCAAGAGGTTTGGAATGCAATCCGTTCAGGAGCTGATGCATATCTAAACCGTCAGCTACGAAGCATACTACCTCTGATCCTGATATTAACGGTCGCCCTTTTTGGTTCAGTCTATATAGTACCTCCCACCCCGGAATCCGCTGAGTGGTATTGTGTAGCATTCAAAGGTGTGGATCTTGAAAGTGCTGAAGATTGTTTACATGAGCTTACATTTGCTGAACAACAGCAGGTAAGGCTGATATTCGGACTCGCCCGAGCTGCTGCGTTTGTCATGGGAGCTACATTTTCATTAGCCGTTGGCCAAATTGGTATGCGTATGGCAGTTCAGGCTAATGTCAGAGTAGCGTCTGCTGCTCGTCATTCTTTCGGTGACTCATTAAGAATTGCATATCGAGCTGGAACAATTACAGGTATGCTGACAGATGGGTTAGGTTTATTCGGCGGGACACTCATTTTCATTCTTTTCGGCATCGCCGCACCTGATGCATTATTAGGATTTGGTTTCGGGGGCACCTTGTTAGCTCTTTTTATGCGCGTTGGTGGTGGTATATATACAAAAGCCGCAGATGTTGGCGCAGATTTAGTTGGTAAAGTGGAGGCTGGATTAGAAGAAGATGATCCTCGGAACGCAGCTGTTATCGCCGATCTGGTCGGCGATAATGTTGGTGACTGTGCAGGTATGGCTGCTGACATTTTTGAATCTTACGAAGTAACCATTGTCTCCAGTTTGATCCTAGGTGTAGCTCTATATGCAGCTACAGGCAGTGTGGAGTGGATTATCTATCCGTTGCTTGTTCGAGGTATCGGTGTGCTTGCTTCCATAATCGGTACATATCAGGTTCGGGGCGGTACAGGTAAGAGCGGGGATGCGATGAGGGCGATTTTCACTGGGTTCCTCTCCTCTGCCGCGATATCTGTAGTGCTATTCGGTATTATCGGCTTTTTATACCTTCAAGATGTCCAAGGTGGATGGTGGCGACCATTCCTGGCAACAACTTCTGGAGTCTTGCTCGCTATTTTGATCGACAGGTTAACAGATTATTTCACAGGTACACATAATAAACCCGTAAATGAGATTAAAGAGTCTGCAGACACTGGTACAGCCACTTTGATCCTTCAGGGTATAGCTGTTGGCTTTGAATCATCTGTATGGTCAATCGTTGTCATAGCTGCCACGATATTTTCGTCAATTTTGATTTTTGGTGGGGTTACCGACAATTTGGCCCTACAATCTGTTTTTATCCTTTATGGCGTCGCCTTGACTGGCATCGGCATGCTTACACTCACGGGGAACAATGTCGCCATGGACTCTTTTGGTCCGATTGCAGATAATGCTAACGGTATCGGCGAGATGGCATGGCACGGACAAGATGACCCAGACACGGTCGCTGCCAAACAGATTATGGCGGACTTAGATGCTGTTGGAAATACCACAAAAGCAATCACCAAAGGTATTGCCATTGGGTCTGCAGTAATTGCAGCAGTTTCTCTCTTCGGTTCATTCATTACAGATGTAAATAGAGTCGCCCCGGCAGCTCTAACCTCTGGTATCCGGGTTTCAGTGCCTCAAGTTTTTGTTGGTATGTTACTTGGCGGAGCCATTCCTTGGTTGTTCTCTTCCTTTGCTATTCTTGCTGTCGGTCGTGCTGCTGCGTTAATCATTAAAGAAGTACGTCGTCAATTTGATCTCGGTGTGCTGGAAGGCAAAATCGAACCAGACTACACACAACCCATATCTATGTCAACTGCAGCTGCCCAAAAAGAATTGATCCCGTTAGCATTGATTGCGGTTGTCACACCACTTATTGTAGGTTTGGTACTTCAGGTCGAGGCACTTGGTGGTTTCTTAGCAGGGATCATCCTCTCGGGACAGTTATTAGCAGTATTTCTAAATAACTCCGGTGGTGCCTGGGACAATGCCAAGAAATTGATTGAGGATGAACCATCAGATCCAGAAAACAACCGAGGTAAAGGCTCAGAACGCCATACAGCTGGCGTTGTTGGAGATACAGTTGGTGATCCATTTAAAGATACAGCAGGCCCCGCCTTAAACCCAATGATCAAGGTTGTGAATTTAGTCTCGTTACTATTTGCACCAATCATAGTAACTTATACAAATCTGGGCATTGTCGGATGGCTGGCAGTGATTGTACTCGTGATTCTGTTTGTTTGGGCAGTTAGGAGAAGTAAACAAGACGCGCCAGAAGTAGGTCAACAAGAATAAAAATAAATTACCTGTTTTAATATCTAGAGCCAGGATGGAGAACACCTTTGTTATAGGCAAGGGTGTTCATTTATTTATTGGTTTCAAATCTTTATTAGCTCGAATTTATCCATATTTGATTAATGAATTTTACCTATTTTTTACCAAAGAACTATTGTAAATAATCCCTTTCGCTAGTTTAATCCTTGCATCTTGATGCATAATGGGGCATACTATAATTAGTGGTTTATATTTATTAACAGTCATGATTCGATTAGGGAGCTATAACTTATGGCAAGAATAAATCTGCGTGATTATCTTCGAGAGATCGATGATCTGATCGATGCTGGTCGCACAGACGAAGCCATCGCCCATAGTCGTTACATCCTTGAGCTATATCCAAAGCATGTTGAAACCTATCGCCTGCTCGGAAAGGCATACTTAGAGATAAGACGCTATAGTGATGCTGCGGATGTACTCCAACGGGTCTTATCATCGATACCGGATGACTTTATTTCCCATCTGGGAATGAGCATTATCAGGGAGGATGAAAACAATTTTGATGCTGCGATCTGGCATATGGAACGTGCATTTGAAATGCAACCTTCAAATGCCGCCATTCAAGAAGAGCTACGGCGCTTATATGGGCGCAGAGATGGATTAGAGCCTACAAAGATCCATCTAACACGTGGTGCATTGGCAAGAATGTACGCTAAAGGAGATTTATACGAGCAAGCGATTGCTGAAATAAATGCTACTTTAGCCCAAGAACCTCAACGTACGGATCTTAAGGTTCTATTAGCAAAGATGTATGCTGAATTTGGCCAATCTATTGAGTCGATAAAAATTTGCAGCAATATTCTTCAAAGTTTTCCAAACTGCAAAGAGGCAATAATTCTTCTCACAGAAATTTTACCTGGTACAGAACGTGCCGAAGAAGCTGCAAATTATCATCGTCGTTTGCAGACACTGGATCCATACGCAGCACATGTTTCCCCATCTTTGCCAACTCCTGAAGAAGTACCCGATAACGTCATCACTATCGAACGCCTCGAATGGACACCTGGTGATACCGATGAGGGGAAAGATATACGTCCGGATTGGGCAGCTTCCCTCGGTGTTGAGATTGAGACTGGCTCTGAGGATGAGGAAGATTTACAAAACTGGTTGGTTGATTCCACAGACATGGAAAAAACCCCTGCTTTTGCACCAGAATCTTTAGATATCGAGACACCTTCATCCAGCGACGATCGTGACGATATGTTTGTTAGTGAATCTTTGAGTGACCAAGAAGATCAATTAAGTGACACAGGCAAAACCGAAGAAGAATCTCTGGAACCTGATAAACAAATCCCTGATTTCATGCAGTCTGCTGGCTGGGAGTTGTCTGAAGATTCTTCAGATGAGCCCTCTATCCCCTTAGAATTCGAAGATGATACCGGCGAGATTGAAGACGGAATATCCCCTGGACAAATTCCCGAATGGCTTCAATCCATGTCGCCACATTCAATGGATGCGGACATCACAGAGCAAGAGGGTGTTGAGGAAAATCTAAAAGGAGCGTCAGTCAATTGGTTAGATGAACAAACACCAGGTGCTACGGATAGCATTGTGACATGGTTGACCGCTAAAAATCTAGTTGAAAAAGACGACGATGTAGGACCAACTTCCGATTTTGACTCAGATATTGATGAAAAGGAAGAAAAACTACCCCCTCATACAACAAGCCCAGAAAATCAACAAATTATGGATGAAGATATACCCGATTGGTTGCGTGATCTAGGGGAAGAAGAAAAGCCTACATTGCCCCAAGAAGAAATTGGTGAGTTCGATTTACAAACACCTGATAAGATCCAATCATCATCAGATGAATCAGACTCCCAACAAATGAGTTTATCTGATGAGATCGAAGACGAGGATGTACATAAAGTCCAAATTGAAGAAATACCAGAATGGCAAATAGAAGATTTTCAAAAACCACCCTCTGAACCAGGAGCTCCAACTCCATCAAGTAAAGATCAATCTGAATTTGAAATTTCAGCTGAGGAAGATGCTACCAAATGGTCAGAAGAAATCAGCGAAGAAGCTCAAGAATTCCAAGAACTTCATGTATCGAAAGACGGTGATTCAATTATGGATGATCAAGATAAAATACCAGAATTAAGTCCTGAAGATGAAGATGATGCCCTTTCATGGCTGGAAAGCCTAGCTGCAAAGCAAGGTGTTAATGAGGAAGAATTACTGACGGCACCTGATGAAAGACATAATGCTCCCCCAGATTGGGTACAGGCATTAGCAGCGGAGAGTGAATCAACTGAAGAACAAATTGAGAAAGCAGAGGATATGCCATTGCTTACAGGTTCTGATGAAGCAGAGGATTTTACTCCAGACTTCAAACCTGAGCCCGTCAATATCAACGAACCAGACCTTAGCGATGATACGATTGAAGAACCCGAAGGAATACCTGATTGGTTGTTAGATCTCGTTGAAGATACTACCCTCGAGGAAGAGGAACCAGTAGGACCAGGAGACGAACTCGAATATCCACGAGATGAGCATGCAGAGAAACCTGCTGAAGATTTTCTTGCCGAATGGGATCAGGAGACCACCGATGAGCCTTTTGTTACCACTGCTGATTCCGAATTTGAAGAACCTCCATTAACAGTTGGTGATACTAGACCAACGATAGTTAGTGACCTGGTTGATGAAGTCTCCCTTCAACCGGAAGATGAAGCAGAGACCGTTCCGGTCCCGGAAGAAGAATTACCAGATTGGTTGAAAGATTTAGAAATCGACGATGAGAGTAAACCAGCTGCGCAAGAAATTGATAGAGAAGAGTCAGAAATCCCTGAATGGATGGCAGCTGAAAAGATTATTGATGAATCCCTTGAAGAGGCTGAACCCTCACAAGCTGATGAGGTGCAAGAAGTTGATGAAGAAACCGAAATTCTTGAGCCGATTATGGCAGAAGAGGCGAATGAGGTAATTGAGGAGGCTATAGAAATACCTGAGATATCACAAGCTGTTGAGCTTCCAGAGGCTGAAGAAGAACCTGAAATCCCCGAGTGGATTATGGCGGAAGAAGCAGAAGAAGATACTCTGGAAATACCTGAGCCATCGCAAGCCGATGAGGCCCCAGAAGGGGAAGAAGAACCTGAAATCCCAGAGTGGGTCATGGCAAAAGAGGTAGAAGAAGATTCAATAGATTTGCCTGAGCCATATCAAGCCACTCAAGCACCAGAAGCTGAAGAAGAACCTGAAATACCTGAGTGGATTATGGCAGAAGAGGCAGAAGAAGCTACTTCAGAAATTCCTGAGCCATCGCATGCGACTGAAAAGCCAGAAGCTGAAGAAGAACCCGAAATACCCGAATGGTTTATAGCGGAAGAAGCAGAAGAAGCTACTTTAGAAATTCCTGAGCCATCGCAAGCTGTTGAAGCGCAAGAAGCTGGAGAAGAACCCGAAATACCCGAGTGGATTGTGGCAGAAGAGATCATAGAAGAAATACCTGAGATGGATGAAGAACCGGTTGAAGTAGAAACGCCACCGAGGATAAATCTAAATACAGCCTCACTAGATGTGCTAGGGCGCTTACCAAGTATTGGACCAGTCATCGCCAAAACAATTATTGACTATCGCGAAACCCATGGTTTCTTCAAGGATGTCGACTCCCTTCAGAATGTGCCGGGCATTGGGCCAAAAACCTTAGAAACGCTTTGGGATCTATTGTACGTCGATCATGAAGTGGAAACAGCTCCGGTACCTTTAAGTCCCGAAGAGGAAATCCTCAAGGAGGGGCGTATTGCTTTAGATTCAGGCGATATCTCTAAGGCGTACGATCATTATTCAAAGCTTATCGAAGAAGATCAATTACTCGATAGCGTGATTGAGGATTTAATCGAAGCTCAAAACCAATTTCCAGTTGATATCAATATTTACGAACTGCTTGGTGATGCATATATGCGTACCGACCAGCTTCAAGAGGCAATTGATACCTATACAAAAGCTGAAGAGCTAATGGCATAGATCAGAGAACCAGTTCTACTCTTACAACCAATTTCATTGATTCATCAACAATTTGGAGGCAAAATTGGAACGGACCTTAGTACTCGTAAAGCCTGATGGTGTTCAACGAGGCTTAATGGGTGAAATAATTACCAGATTAGAGCGACGCGGCTTACGTCTTGTCGCCGCCAAGTTCTTGATGGTAAGTCAAGAGTTAGCTGAAACCCACTATGCTATCCACAAAGGAAAGCCTTTTTACGATGGTTTAATTGCTTATATAACATCTGCACCAGTCATGGTGATGGTATGGGAAGGTCCGAATGCAATTGCAGCGGTTCGACAAACAATGGGCGCAACAAAACCCATAGTCATATCCC
>Ga0209536_100008846_pt1 | contig 15032 bp, 14 predicted proteins | sample DeeMarSeWOR28_12_FD_187461 | JGI IMG/M metagenome (GOLD analysis project Ga0209536, IMG submission 187461) | Marine sediment microbial communities from White Oak River estuary, North Carolina - WOR-2-8_12 (SPAdes) (version 2) | ecosystem: Environmental > Aquatic > Marine > Intertidal zone >...
TTAAAATGATAGCATTCCACAATTTTAGATCATTTTAGTCATTTTGAATTTTAGTTCATTTATCACAATAAAATACAAAAGCGTGTTCAACATCGACAATAAATTGTCGATATGGCACCGCTAAGCGCTTACATGTCCCCATGGTCGTCTTCACTCTGATAGTCGCTTTCATTTTTTTTCTGTTGATCGGCGTGCCCATTGCCTTCGTTCTCGGGCTGACTCCGCTGGTGGCGATGATGACCCAGGGAGAAACCCCCTTGATTCTGGCAGCCCAGCGCATATTCACCGGTATTGATTCTCCGATCCTGATGGCGGTGCCTTTTTTTATTCTGGCCGGTAATATTATGAGCGCCGGCGGCATGACCGCACGGCTGCTCGGTTTTTGCAACATCCTCGTCGGCTGGCTTCGAGGCGGCCTCGCTTACATCAATGTGGTCATCAGCATGTTTTTTGCCGGTATTACCGGAGCGGCGGTCGCCGATACCAGTGCCGTCGGCTCCATTCTTATTCCCGCCATGAAAAAAGAGGGCTATGACATCGACTTCGCTGCCGCTGTGACGGCCACATCATCCACCATCGGTCCGGTGATCCCGCCCTCCATACCGTTTATCATTTACGGTGTGCTGGGCGAGGTTTCGATCGCCTCCCTCTTTTTGGCAGGATTTGTGCCGGGTGTCCTGCTCGGTCTTTTCCAAATGGGGGTGGTCGGCTGCTACTCGCACATACATCAATACCCCAAAGGCAACCTGCCTTCTTTGAAAACATCGATCAAAGTGAGCATTGACGCGGCACTGGTCTTGATGCTGCCGGTTATCATTCTCGGGGGTATTCTGACAGGTATTTTTACGCCCACCGAAAGCGCCTGTATCGCGGTGTTTTATGCCCTTTTTTTAAGTCTGGTCGTTTACCGGGATATCGATTTCCGCAGGTTACCCCGCATCCTGATCGACACCGCTGCGACCAGCTCGCTGGTGATGATGGTCATCGGCATGGCCAGCATTTTTTCATGGCTCCTGGCGTCGGAAGAAATTCCTCAAATGGTCACCGCACACATAATGAGAGCCACCACCAACAAGGTGTTGATTCTGCTTTTGCTAAACGCGGTCCTGCTGATCATCGGCACGTTTATGGAAACCACCGCATCGCTGATTATTCTGACCCCGGTGTTACTGCCCTTAATGAAGCAGATAGGGGTTGATCCGCTGCACTTCGGCGTCATTTTGGTACTCAACCTTGTGATCGGTTTAACGACGCCACCCGTTGGCGTCTGTTTGTTCATTGCCTGTTCCATCGCCCAAACGAATCTGGAAAGACTGTCCCGTGCAATTTTGCCCTTCCTGCTGGCCTCCATTCTGGTCCTTTTGATCTGCACCTACTGGGAAGCGCTGGTTTTAGCGATTCCGATCTTCTTCGGTTACAAACCTCTCTGACTCAATTCATAAGCCACCGGCTCTGCCGGTGAGAATTTAAAAGCTTCTACCGTTACTGCGAAGGCATACTTAATGGGTGCAAATCTGATCGATGCCAGCGGCTTATGAATGGAGTCGTTGTGCCACAGGGTTATTTACCCTAACCAAATTTTTTCTTGACATCGAATTACGGTTAATTTAACAATATAATCGATTGATCAGAATGTGATCGATAAATCGATAGACATGATGAAACAAATACCTACGACAATAAAAAATAAAGATTTGGTTGAGAAACGACGGGGACAGATTGTTTTAGCTGCGATCAAGCTTTTCTCACAGAAAGGCTTTCACAAAACAACTTTAAGAGAGCTCGCCGAAGAGACGGGTCTTAGTTATGGCAATATTTATGATTACGTTGGATCTAAAGAGGATATATTTTCCCTCATTCATGATTATGCGGCAAATTTGACCATGCAGGCGCTTCGCGACAGCATCACTAATGTTACTGACCCGATTGAAAAGCTTCGCCGAATTGTGCGGGCAGAGTTCAAGCTGATGGATCAGTTGGCGGATGCCATTTTGCTTATTTACCAGGAAAGCCATATTCTATCAAAACCCTTCCTTAGCAAGCTGCTCCAAAAAGAGCGCCAACATGTTCAATTGATAGAGCAGGCAATTGAGGAAAGCATAAATACAGAACAACTTAGAAATTGCAACACTCGCTTGGTGGCCAACCTTATAAAATCGATGATCGATACGTGGGTTATCAAACGATGGGACCTGCGCGGTCACGTTAACCGCCTTGAAGCAGAAAGGTTCATTTTGGAATTGGTATTAAACGGCCTTCTGTCTGAACGGCGAACAAAGAAAAGTTCCGAGGATGGATTGCAGCAACGTCCTTATGAAGTGCCCGTCAGTCTGCGAGGTCAAACCGCTCTCATTGCAAATTCTGGAACGCCCATTGGTACTGCTCTTTGCAACAGTTTATTATCGAACGGTGTTAAGCTGTCATTACATTCCGGACCGCTTAGCCCCTCCCGTGAAAATCCAATCGCATGCGACTACAATTCTGAAAACGTCAGATTCTATTCAAGCGCTGAGCATGGGCCCTTGAATGCCGCATTGTTTAATAAAATTGAAAAGAATCTCGGTCAAATAGATATTTACATTCACGAACTGGGGATAGGTACTCTCGATATAGTATCTTCTAATAACCCCGACACCGGTTGTCATTTGGATACTAACCTTAGAGCAGCTGAGGATATTGCATCCCAATTTCAAAGTGATCCAAAGAGAAAATCGCCTCATCGGCTGTTATTTATAGCACCATGGAGTTGGGATCGGTATGTGGATTCGATTCGGTTTGAAATCGTGAAAGCCGGCATTATTGCCTTAACGAAAACTTTGGCAAATCAGGTGGCAGCAAGGGGAATAAACGTCAACTGTATTGTTCCGGGATTCATTAAAACGACTCGACCTTCCTCCTTAGAGAAGCAGGTTGGTGATGAGGTGCAGGGACAAATTCCCATTGGCGCTATGGGTGAAATCGGTGATTTAGTTGAAGCCATGCTTTTTTTGAGTGGTGACAATGCTAAGTATATCACCGGTCAAATACTAAATGTTAGTGGCGGCATTAATTAAAATTCTTAACGAAAGGTGTCATAAATGATTCGAACTAAAGAGGAGTACCGAGATAAGCTTTTTCACATGCGGCCGAATATCTATATCGGAGGGGAGGCGGTCAATCGAAAAGACTCCCGCCTTCGGCCGGGTATTAGAGTGATGGATATCACCTTTGATCTTGCCCAAAAGGAAGAGTTCAAAGGACTTTTCACTGCGACATCCCATGTCACCGGCGAGGAGATTAACCGGTGGGCACATCTGCCTCGGAATCCACAAGATCTGATACAGAAACAACAGATGATTAGAGTGGGTGCCCGCCGTGCCGGCGGTTGCATCCAACGCTGCATGGGTCAGGATGCCTTAAATGCACTTGCCGTGTGCACCAAAGAGATCGATGAAGCCGAAGGAACTGATTACCACAAACGCTTTATAAACTACCTGAAATGGTATCACAGCAACGACATAAATGGTTGTTGCGCGCAAACCGACAGTAAGGGCGATCGTTTAAAGCGTCCGCATGAGCAGCCCAATCCGGACGCATATGTCCATATCGTGGAAGAAAATGCAGACGGTATCATTGTCAACGGCTATAAAATGTCCATTACGCAAGGAGCCTACGCCGACGAGCTATTTGTTCTGCCGACGCGCGCCTTGCAGGAAAAAGACCGTTCATTCGCCGTCGCCTTTGCCATTCCGGCCGATGCTGAGGGTGTTCGGCTGGTCACCAGACCGGTATGGCTCAGGGATAAAGACGACTCTGCGGCTTCACCGTTCTGCCGCTATGGGGTATCGGATTCCGTTGTCATTTTCGATCGGGTATTTGTGCCCCGGGATAGAGTTTTTATGTGTGGAGAATGGCAGTTCGGGCGCCGTCTGGCATTGCTGTTTGCCGATTCACACCGCCACAGCTACTGTGGCTGCAAGCCGGCCGTATCTGATATCCTGTGCGGGGCGACCATCTTGGCCGCTGAGGCCAACAATGTGGCCAAGGCTTCGCATGTGAAAGAAAAACTGGCCGAGTTCGCGGCGGCAGCCAGTTTGGCATATGCCGCCGGGGTCGCGGCGGCAGTTTTCGGTGCCAAAACCGCCAGCGGGGTATTTTTCCCAAACACTGTTTATGCCAACGTCGGGCGCCGGTTGACGGGTGAATTAATTTATCACGAATACAATCTGCTGGTTGAAATTGCCGGCGGTATTGCGGCCACCTTACCGTTCCATGAAGATTTCAAAACCGGTGAGAATGTTCAACGGTTAAAAGAGTTCATTGTGCGCAACACGGAATTTTCGGCTGAGGAATCCATCAAGATATGGAAATTTGTCGAGGATCTGAGCACATCGCCCATGGCTTCCTGGTACAAAATTGCAGGTGTCCACGGCGGCGGGTCGCCCATAATGGAGACAATTGCATTGAACATTGAATATGATTTTGAGGACAAGAAAAACCTGGCACGCTATCTTGCCGGCATCAGCACGGATTTAGACGATTCAGCAATGCTTGAGATGAAACCGACTCTTGACACCGATTCGGTTTAGACCGCAGCCGGATGGACCCTCTACCATAATAATTGGGAGATCTCAACATGGGCTCGACAATAACGGAAAAAATTTTGGCCGAAGTGGCTGGAAAAAGTATCGTCAAGCCGGGGGATGAAATCATGGCGCGGCCGGATTTTGTCCACAGCTATGATTTTCCAGGCTATACGGATGCATTTTTTAGAGAAATGAAAGATGAATTCGGCCTTGAAGCGCCGCCGGCACCCGAGCGTTTTGCTCTTTTCATTGATCATCTGTATCCGCCGCAAGCGCCCAAAGAGGAAGATTTGCACATAATCACAAGAGACTGGGCCGGCCGTCAGGGGATTCCTCTTTTCGAACACCGCGGCATCGGGCATCAAGTTGCCGCCGAAGTGGGTTATGCCGTTCCGGGCAGATTTATCGTACATTTTGATGGACATATAAGTCAACTGGGGGCATTTGGAATGTTGGCCCTTGGGCTGCGGCGAAATGTTTTGGAGGCCTTTGTCAGGGAGAAAATATCGATCCAGGTGCCGGCAACGACCAAAGTCAACCTGCAGGGCCGGATACCCCGGGGCGTTCTGGCGCGGGACATATTTCATTCTATTTTAGCGCAGTTCGGACCCAGTTTCTGCCGCTTTCAGGTTCTTGAAATAGGGGGTCCGGCAGTGTCGGAACTGAGCATGGCCTCACGGCAGACGATCTGCGGGCTTGCCATGTTCACCGGGGCGACAACGGCTATTGTTAATCCGGATGACTGCACCGACAGCGCGCTGAGTCAAATCGAGTTGCGATTAAAACCGCGTCGGGTTCAAAGCGATGCCGATGCGCATTATTCTCAGCAGTTCGATCTGGATCTTGACTCGCTGGAACCCCTGGTTGTTGCCCCGCCCAACCCGGCCAATGTCCACGCAATCCATGATTTTGAAGGTTTGGAAATAAATGTCGGCTATATCGGTTCGTGTGCCAGCGGCCGTCTTGAAGATCTGCGGGTAGCCGCAGATATTCTCAAAGATCGCAAGGTCAAACAGAGTTTTCAACTGTACATCGTACCGACCAGTCGGTTGATTATGCAAAAAGCGGACGATGAAGGCATCCTTGGCGCCCTGATCAAAGCCGGTGCTTTCATTACTTCACCCAGCTGTGACTACTGCTTCGGTCATATCGGCACCATGACTGCCGGCCAAAAGGCGATCTCCACTGGAACGCTGAATGTGCCGGGAAGAATGGGAAGCCCGGATTCAGAGATTTACTTAGCCAGCCCGGCTTCGGTCGCCGCTGCCGCCGTTGAAGGTCAAATTGTCGATCCACGCCGCTTTCTATAAGCTATATACCTGCTAAGGAGATGCAATTATGACGCTGCCTGATTTAAACGGTCGTGTTGCCTGGATTTTTCATGAAGATAATTTTGATGTCGACCAGATTGTGGGCGTTAAAAATATCAAGCTGACGGATATAGGGGAATTGGCCCATGTGGCAATGACCAGCTATGACCCGGAGTTTGCCAAAGTCGTCCGTCCGGGCGATTTGATCATCGGCGGCAGGAATTTCGGGTATGGGCACCCGCACTATCCGCCCATGAAGGTCATGCGCCATTTCGGTATTCAAGCGGTAATTGCCGAATCCTTCTCGCCGGGATTCTGGCGAGGGGAGATAAGCATGGGGTTTCCTTTGGTGGCCTGTCCGGGAATTTTAGAGGCGGTCGAACGCTGGCATCAACTGACGGTCGTTTGGCAGGAAGGGCTGGTAAGGAATAAAACAACCGGACACGAGCTTAAAATGGAGCCCTTAAGCATGGCCGATTATAAAATGCTTCAATGCGGCGGTCTGATACCCTACCTAAAAGCAAGCCTAGCGGAAGGAGCTAGGCTTTGACAGGGTGACAATATGGTTCAAATGATTATCAGCGGCATTGCGCTCGGCGCCATTTACGGATTGGTCGCGTTGGGTATCGTGCTGGTTCATAAAGCCACGGGAATTTTAAATTTTGCACACGGCGAAATGGTCATGATAACGACTTTTGTGGCCCTTTCTCTTTTAGGTTTTGGTCTGCCTTATTGGCTCGCGGTGATACTGACGCTGGTCTTTGCGGCGATTTTCGGATTTTCAGTCGAGACCGTGCTCGTGCGCAAATTGATCGGCGCCCCGCTCCTGTCAACGGCCCTGGTTTGTTTGGGGTTATTCCTCATATTGGGCGACGTCGCGGTGTGGATTTGGGGAAAGGATGCCCACATGTTTCCGTCCCCCTTCTCCGACAAGCCTTTTTCTTTCGGCCAGGTAAGCCTGTCGCCGGCCGACTTGGGGCCGATCGTTGTCTGTATTTTGTTATCCATCGGTTTATATCTGTTTTTCAAGCTAACCAAGGTGGGCATTGCCATGCAGGCAACCATAGACAATCAAACGGCCGCAAAATTAATGGGGATACCGGTAAAAAGGATGTTTGCCCTTTCCTGGGTTTTGGCTACCGTCGTGGCCGCAATCGCCGGTTTGCTGATCGCGCCGATTATTTTTCTGCATTTCACGTTTATGCAATCCATCCTTCACTTCGCCTTTGCGGCCGCGGTATTGGGAGGTATCAACAGTCTTTCAGGTGCCATGATCGGTGGTGTCATCCTTGGCGTTATAACGAATCTGGTAGGTATTTACCTGTCATCCGAGCTCAAAGAAGCGATGCCCTTTTTGATCATGCTGTTAATTCTGATCTGCAAGCCTCAGGGCCTTTTTTCGCGTGAGGCAGAAAAAAAAGTTTGAAAATGCCACAAATCAAGAAAAATTTTATTTACCTCATCGCAACCATCATCATTTTGGCGATGCCGTTTTATCTGGGTGAATACTTCCTTTACATTGCAACCCTCACTCTGGTTTTCACGCTGGCCTCTTTTGGAACGAATATCCTTTCCGGTTACACCAATTTGTTATCGTTGGCCGGCGCAACATTCTTCGGCGCCGGGGCTTTTGCGACGGCGATATTAATGTCGCGCTATGAAGTATCTTTTTTCCCGGCGTTGCTCCTGGCCGGCTTTACTGGGGTTGCCTTGAGTTTAGTTGTCGCCATACCGACCCTGCGTCTGGAACACGTCTATCTCGCCATTGCGACTTTAGGCTATGTTTTTATCTCCTCGGAAATAGCCAAGAGCCTTGAAAGCCTGACCGGGGGCTCGATGGGTATGGGAGTGCCGCAGGTGAGCATCATGGGCCAATCACTTGATGAGATCGGGTTGTTTTACATCACATTGGTCATCGTCACGCTGTTGATGATCGCGGGCGTAAACCTCACCCACTGTCGCTTCGGTCGCGCCTTTTTTGCCGTCAAAGGAAGTGAATTTGCCGCACGCTCAATAGGGATTCCCGCCCCCAAAATTAAAATTATCGCCTTTGCTGTTCAGGCCTTTTATTGTGCCGTTGCCGGTGGCATATATGGGGTTCTGGTTCGGTTTATCGACCCCTCACTGTTTAGTATTTTTGTATCGATCAGTTTTTTGTCCATGGTCATCATTGGCGGACTTGGTTCGGTCCTGGGCTCAATTTTCGGTGCTATTTTTGTTATCGTGACCCCCCAGCTGCTGACTTATTTCGGTTTGACCGAGATTCAGCGATCCATTTACGGTCTGGCCATGATACTGTCATTGATGTTTTTACCAAACGGTCTGGTCAGTCTGACTGAAAAATTTAAATTTTTTAAACAGGTGGAACACTAACCCAGGGTACGAATGAGCGCTGTAGACGTAAAAAATCTTTCCAAGCGATTCGGCGGGCTTAAAGCAGTTGAATCACTTTCATTTAGCGTTAACAGCGGATCCGTTCATGCCTTAATCGGTCCGAATGGTGCCGGCAAAACAACGGTGCTTAATTTAATCAGTCGGTTTTATACCGCCGACGACGGACAAGTGTTTGTTCAAGGCGAGAATATTCTTACCCTGCGGGATTACGATATTTTCAGAACCGGCATCGCCCGAACCTTCCAAAATTTGGAAATATTCGGTGATTTAAGTGTATTTGAAAACGTTATGACGGCCAGGTTTCGCTTTATGAAATCGGGGGTTATCGCAAACATGTTGCGTCTGCCGAGGTCTCGCTCCGAAGAGCGGAAGAACAAGGACAGGGTTAAAGAGATCATTTCGCTCGTCGGACTGCAGGATATCGCCTTTAAAAGGGCCGGCAGCCTGCCCTACGGGCAACAAAAGCTAGTTGAGCTGGCAAGAGCGATGGCTCTGGAACCTAAGGTTCTGCTGCTGGATGAGCCCGCTGCCGGCTACAATACCGAAGAGGTCGGGAAATTAGCCCAATTGCTGCTCAAGGTAAAGGATATTTTGAAAGCATCCATCCTTTTGGTCGAACACAACATGTCGTTGGTAATGGCAATTTCCGATAGAATAACGGTGATGCATCACGGCCAGTTTCTTGCTGAGGGGACCCCGCCCGAAATTGAGAAAAATCCCGCAGTGATCGAAGCTTACCTCGGCCGGCGATATAAGCCGAAAGTCGAAGAAGCCGAATATGCTTGAAATTAAATCGCTTGTGGCAGCTTATGGTGAGATTACGGCACTGCATGGCTTGGATCTTTCCATAAAAAAGGATTCGATTGTCGCGATTTTGGGTGGCAATGGCGCCGGCAAAACCACACTGCTGAAATGCATTTCGGGTCTTTTAAAGCCAAAATCAGGAGAAATAACCTTTGCCGGGCAAAGCCTGGTTGGCAAAGAACCCGAGAAGATTGTGGCGCTCGGTCTATCCCACGTCCCCGAGGGCCGGCTTATTTTCCCATCGCTAACCGTTAGAGAAAATCTGATCATGGGAGGATATTTAGGCACCCGTCATCAAATTAACACCGGAATTGAAAAGGTATGCGCCTACTTTCCAATTTTAGCTGAGAAACTGGATCAGCAGGGCGGGACTTTGTCCGGCGGAGAGCAACAGATGCTAGCCATAGCAAGAGCGTTGGTTTTGACCCCTAAAATTTTGCTGCTTGATGAACCATCAATGGGGGTCGCTCCCGTTATCAAAGACCAAATTTTCGAAAAACTATTAGCTATCCATAACCAGGAAAAAACAACCATTGTTTTGGTTGAGCAGGATGCTGATTTGGCTTTGGATGTCTGCCAATACGCCTATGTTCTTGAAACCGGCAGGTCCGTTTTGGAGGGCACTAAGAAAAAGCTTTATAACAATGAGGATCTAATTCGAGTTTATTTGGGAGGGTGATCTTTGAACAGTGATCCCCAATTTATTGACTTATAAAAAAAAGGAGAGGGGAAAATGAGAAAAATGAAATTCAAATCTGGGTTGCTGGTAACTGTCATCATTTTCGCCTCGGCCATTGGGTTTCTTCATACCAATGCAGCCATGGCGGCGAGCTATGAAAACCCGGAGCACGGCATCTATGCCGACAAAGTGAAAATCGGAGCATCGCTGCCGTTATCGGGAACCTTGGCCTCCATGGGCAAATCGATCGTTGAAGGACTTCAAGTATATCTGTCAATGGTCAACGAACAGGGCGGCATTAACGGTCGCCAAATAGAAGCGACCATGTATGATGATGAATACAAACCCGACAAATCGGTGGCAAACTCAAAGTTGCTGGTCGAGCGCGACAAGATTTTTGCCGTCGTCGCTGCCATGGGTACCGGAACTTCGCTGGCAGCCTATGAATACCTTGCCCCAAAAGGTGTTCCCATGGTCGGCACACTAAGTATTTCCGATAAAGTGACCGACCCGCCGCGTGAATACCTTTTTGCTCTGCCGGCGCCACAATCAACGGAGGCGCCGGCCTATGTCGACTATGCGGTCAACAAATTGGGCGCTAAAAAGTTTGCGATTTTATACCAAAACGATGCCTGGGGCACGCCGGCCAAAGATTTCACCGAAAAACAATTGGCGGCGCACGGACTCAAGCTCGCGGAAACTCAAACCTTCGAGCGTCTAACGACGGATTTGACATCCCAAGTCTATAAACTAAAGGCGGCTGAACCGGATGTTGTCATTCTCTATGCCCTGGGTCAACAGGCTGCAATATTTTTCAAAACAGCCCAAAAACTGGGGTGGCAGCCGACTGTTTTTGGTCCCGGCGGGTTAAATGACCCTAAAACAGTGGAACTGGTGGGAGATATTGCCAACGAACGCTTGTATTGTTCATCCTACTATTGGCCCATGGACAGTGATGTGCTGGCAATACGGGAATTTGTCAGCCGCCACCAAAAAATGTACCCCAAATCCGTCGTCTCGACCATGGCGCTTATGGGATATTCGGCTGCGGCAACCTTCTGTGAGGCCTTGAAAAACAGCGGAGCTGAGCCAACACGGGAGAAACTGATTGCGGCCTTGGAAAATATGAAAAACTTTAACCAAAAAGTTGGGCCGCCACTGACTTTTGAGCCGGTCTCAGCCGGATCGTATGCCAGAAGGGGGCAAACGGCGGTGGTCATCGTGCAACTGAAAGACGGCAAGTTTCAGTCAATCGGTGATTTTATAGATCCGGTCAGAAAATAATCATAAATTGGCGCCGGCAGAATTTAAGGTTTAGGCCGGCGCCCGCTTTTGCGAGTTTGGAGACCAGAATGAAACCGACCCAAAAACTCAGAAAAATGATTGAAACAGGAAACACCGTATGGGCGGCCGGAGCCTATGATGCGCTCAGCGCCAGGCTTATATCCGAAGCAGGTTTTGATGCCGTGCTTTCCACCGGATACGGTATTTCAGCATCTCATCTCGGTCAGCCGGATGCCGAGCTGTATACGATGACCGAAAATCTTCAGGTTGTAAGACAAATTACCAATGTCATCGATAAACCGGTCATCGCCGATACCGACACCGGTTACGGTAATGCCATTAATGTAATTCGCACGGTAAAAGAGTTTGAACGCGCCGGCGTAGCTGCCATGATTTTTGAAGATCAGATAGCGCCCAAACGGTGTCCGGCCTGCGTGGATACGTTTAATGTCATACCGCTTGAGGAAGCCGTCGGGAAGATTAAAGCTGCGCTGGACGCAAGAACCGACGGCGATCTTGTTATTATCGCCCGCACGGATGCAAGACCTTTGGAGGCTGCTATCGAAAGGGGCATCGCCTATAAAGAAGCCGGGGCAGATTTAATCCAACCCATTTCCAAAGGCGTTTGCAACATCGATGAACTGCGGCGTTTTAAATCCGAAGTACGGGCCTCACTGTCGTTACAGATCTTAGCGTGGTTGGAAACCGACCTTGAAGAGGCTGAGCTGCAAAAGCTGGCTGCAATTGCAACATGGCCCCTGGTTCCACTTATGACCGCCACCCAGGCAATCCGAGCAAATCTAGGGCAGTTAATTAAGGATAAATCCTCTTTCAGGTTGCCGATTGACCGGGTTGCCATGGCGGAATTTAATCAAATGATCGGACTGCCGGAAATTGAAGAACTGCAACTTAAATATCTGCCGCAGAATATCCGCTAAATTGAGGTAATAATTGCCTGGCTATTGGCATTTTATCAATTGCCCAAAGCCCCGGCAGATCTTAAAGGAAGGATCACTATGCGCATACTTGTTACGGGAGGAAGCGGTTTTATCGGTCAAAGAGTCGTCGGCAAGCTTTTAAACGATAATAACCATGTTGTTATCCTGTCGCGCAGACCCATGGCGATATCCGATGCGCATGGCGACCGGCTTGATGCGGTCAAGGGCGATGTCCGAGTATTCTCGGACGTAATGCAGGCTGTTGGTGATTTTAAAATTGAGGGCATAGTGCATGTCGCCTATACATTAACTGCTGAGGGAGAAGCAAATCCATTATTGGCATTGCAGGTAAACACTCTGGGCGCCGGAAATATTTTTGAGGCTGCACGCCTTGCAAAAGTAAAAAGAGTTGTTCTTTGCGGATCAATTGCGGCCTATGCCCAGCCTGAATACTACCAAGGGCGGCCGGTAACCGAAGATGAAGTAATCATGAAGCCTACCTCAATCTATGGTGCCACGAAGGTCCTCAATGAATTTATGGCATCACGATTCGAAAGCCGATATGGAGTTGAAATACCATGCTTAAGGATATCAGCGGTTTATGGATCGGGTCGAGCTGATAGGGGCGTAACCGCATGGACGACTCAAATGGTTGCAGGCGCCATAGAAGGTACGCCTGTATCAATTAAGTTGCGAGCCGATCAACTATCCAATTTTATTTATGTCGATGACGTGGCTGAGCAATTATTCCGCTTAACTATAATGGATAACCTGAAATATCGCGTATACAACTCCGGCGGTCACGCCGCCACACCCAGCGAGTTTACGAAAATTGTTCACAAATATTATCCGAATTTAAAAATTAACTTTGATCCCAACGCTCCGAAATGGCCCTATCCCCACCTTGTGGACGGCTCCAGATTGGAAAAAGAAATAGGATTCACTGTGAGAAGTCCGGAGGAAGGTTTATTGGCACAAATTAATTACGAAAGAGCTAAAATAGGGCAAGCGCCTTTTGAAATGCTGAGATAGAGGTGGTATCGTATATTCTTCCCATGTATACCGAGCAGCCTGCAATCTAACCGAAAACGATGTGGTTGTGGGCGGCTACTGGCAAAATCCCGAAGAGGCGGCAAAAGCCATAAAAGATGGATGGCTGCACACCGGTGATGTTGCAGAAATGGATGGCGAAGGCTGGTTTTATCTTGTCGACCGTAAAAAAGATCTAATCAATGTGTCAGGCTATAAAGTTTGACCCCGAGACGTCGAGGATGTTCCCTATCAGCTAAATATCCTCGCCAGATAGAAATAGGGGTTGAACTGCCCAAAACGCCAAGTGGCAAGATTCTCCGGCGAGCGCTACGGGATAAAGCACATAAAATTGAGTGAACTATCAAAGTAGATAGTGTCATGATTGAAAAATATTCTTTTGGCAAAATTGTTGTAAACGGTGTGACCTACACCAATGATATAAAAATTGTTCAAGGACGCGTGGTTTCGGACTGGTGGAGGAAGAAAGGGCATTCAGTGGGTATCGAAGATATCCAGGATATTCTGGAATCTAAACCGCGCGTTCTGGTGATTGGTAAGGGCCAGCCTGGTATGATGAGATCTTCCAGATCATTGCGCAGATTTCTTAAAAAGAACGATATTGAATTGATCGAGGAGAAAACGTCTCAAGCAATCACGACTTATAACAGTCTGCTGCAGCAAGAAAAAGAGGTTTCTGCGGGATTTCACGTATCTTGTTAGGTAAACAGTCCGAGCCTGACCTTCGACCATTCCAAAGAGGTTGAATTCAATTCAAGTGGGAACGATCACCTAATCTTCGACGCTCAGAGCGCTGAAAATTTTAGTCATGGGTTGTGATAGGCATTAGATAAGGGTAAAAATACAGATTTCTCCAACATCTATGCACTTTTAGCGACCGAAAAAATTTTTGATGTCATCAAACATAGCGTTTTGGGCTGAATTTCATGTTTCTGCTAACCTGACATGGTTCATCAGTACCGTGGCAGGCGGCATCGGTGGTCGCTTCATCCCTGAAGGGGCGTTGGGCATCGATTATGCCCTCATCGCCATGTTCATTTGCCTACTCATTTACCAGATCAGAAAGCTGATTTATTTGTTAACTGCTGTGCTCGTCGGCTTAACTGCTGTGGTTCTGACCCTGATGATTCCAGGCGATACCTATATTGTCATCGCTTCCATTGTTGCCGCCACAGTGGGGGTAATCATCCAACGGAAAGTGATAAGGAGTAATTCGGACAATGGATGATTATCTGCTACTCCTCCTTGGGATGGGCTTGGCGACCTAAATCTTGAGGTGATGAAATTTGGCCTGAAACCTATGATAGCTCCAACGTATCTGCAAGAAACTAAGTGGGACAGCTATATTGCTGTTCTAAACGGTTTTCGAGTTTTTGAACTCCCTAATCCGAGATCGAATTAGAAAAGAGAACTTGATGATAAAATAAAATAGTTGAATAAGAAGCTCAAACCAGATAAAGAATGTGAAAACCGTGATGATGTCATTTTACTGTCTGAAATAATTGCGAATTCCATGTATCGGCAAATTTCTGTAAGGAATTAAATTCTCAGCTACCGAAGATTCCTTACATCAGGACAAAAATTATGCTGAAATTCATCCCCGGCATCCTGCTTTTACAAGTCATCACGATCGCTTTGGTGCTGATTGCCCCTGCAGATTTTGAAAACTGGGGTTGGCTGCGGCTGGCAATTCCAGTATTGATCGCAGGACTTTTGACCGCATTCTGGTTTGGTTCGATTGCAGCGCATCAGCGCAAAGATGAAATCAACCGCTTGAAAGTATACCATGCCAAAGAGCGTGAAAACATCCGCGTGAAAACCGAGCGTGCCAAGACCAAGCTGGTAAAACAGTCACAACGTAAAACCCTGCGGGAGGCGCGACGATCGTCAATGCGGGCGAATTTCAAGATCGGGCTGGCATTTGCAGGTGCGGCAGGATTGGGGGGCTTTCTAATCTTGACCCAGTTCATGTCCTTGGGGGTTCTGACGCTGACCGCCGTCGGTGGCG
>Ga0209536_100008847_pt1 | contig 15032 bp, 11 predicted proteins | sample DeeMarSeWOR28_12_FD_187461 | JGI IMG/M metagenome (GOLD analysis project Ga0209536, IMG submission 187461) | Marine sediment microbial communities from White Oak River estuary, North Carolina - WOR-2-8_12 (SPAdes) (version 2) | ecosystem: Environmental > Aquatic > Marine > Intertidal zone >...
GCGGGCATCCAGCTTTGCGACCTATCCGATTGTCGACACGCTGGCCGGCAGCGGGCTGGCCGAAAACCTGGCGCCGGACGGTCAGTATTTTGCCATCTTTACCGACGGGCATCACCGGCAGCTGCCGCGGCTGACCGGCGGTCCCTTCCGATACAAGACTTTTGCGGCCGATATTCTTAAAAAATCCATCAAATTCGCCACCAGGCCGCTGAAGCAGGCGGTGATCGCGCCGTCAATGCTGTCTTTGCTCTACCCCCTTGATGAGGAGCTGAGCGGATATTCGCGCGAGCAGTTTTTAGAGGACCTGTGCAACGAGTGCGAAAGGGATATCCGCAAAAGCTTTGATGTCGGGGCGGTCAGGATCTCGATTGATTTCACCGAAGGGCGCCTGGCCTGCAAAAATGACCCCCGCAACCCGTGGACCGGGCGTAAGATGCTCGCGCATTTCATCGAGTTGAACAATCGTGTCATCGATCGGTTTTCGGCTGATGAGCGCAAAAATATCGGTATCCACACCTGTCCGGGAGGCGACTGCGACGCCACCCACAGCGCCGATGTGGACTACGCCGAGCTGCTGCCGAGCCTGTTTAAGATGAACGCCGGGTATTTTTTGATTCAGGTGGCCAGTGAAAAAGACAAAGAGCGTGTCTACAAACTGTGCGCCGAGCACAGCCGGGCGGACGCCAACGGTGTGCCGCAGATCTGTTTTGTCGGCGTGATTGACCCGCTCAACCCGACGGTCGAGACAGCCGAGAGCGTGTGCGATGAATTGGTGCTGGCCGCCAAATATATTCCGGTAGAGCGGCTGGGCTCCACCGACGACTGCGGCTTTTCACCGTTCAGCATCGATAAAAAACCAAAGCACGGCTCACCGGACGTGGCCCGGGAGATCGCCTTTAGAAAAATCGCCGCACGGGTGCAGGGCACGCGCATGGCCTCTGAGAAGTTGGGTGTGGCATGAAATGATTGTCACGTCCAGGGTTAGGCACCGATGCCCTTACTTAAACCGGCTGGCACAGCTCGATGGTAATGTCTTCAGGCCCCTTGAAGAAAGCAATTTTCATATTGGGTATTTCTTTGGGAGGCATGAAAAAAGAATAGCCCCGCGCAGTAAGGTCTTCGAAGGCACTTTGAATGTCCTCGACCTCAAGGCCGATATGATCAAAGCCATAAGTCGATTGAGAGGCATCTCCGGCCATTGTTTCATCTTCTCGGGCCACCCTCAGGTTGACGGTGGTGCCGCCTAGCTCGAGTGAAGCCCCGTCGGCGGTTCCGAACTTGCGGCGATCGATCAGCCTGGCCGCCAGCACTTCCGTAAAAAAACCGATCATTTTTTCAAGATCTTTGCAGATGATATGGACGTGGTGAAAGCGATAAGACATATGCAACCTCCGAAAGAAAACCGTCAATAGATTGAATAACAAACTTGCCGAGATAACCATTGAAGTCGAGGGTCATTTTATATAATTTTATCGGCTCGACAATCAACCCTCAAAAAGACGGAAGTAAGCCACATTATATGCAAACCAGCACCCACCAGAGCGCAACCAAAATGCTGACGCACCGGCAGCGGCTATTTTTCGGTCTGCTGATGTGGCTGATTGTTCTGTTTGTGCTTGCGGGGGCGGCCTCGATCCCTTTCTTGTTTGAATCTTCGTCCATACTTTACAAATTCGGCTTCAAGCGGGTGCTTCTGCTTGCCGGTCAGGTGACGGGTCTGGTTGCGGGCTGCCTGCTGTTGATGCAAGTCGTCCTGGCTGCCCGCTTAAAAAGCCTTGACCGGATTTTTGGCCTGGAGCGGCTTTTCAGATATCATCGCCGCAGCGGGTTTATCATCGCTGCGCTGGTGATTGTACATCCCATCGCGATATTTATTTCCGATGACAGGATCTTTATTCCCCTGCAATGGCGCTACTGGCCGGAATTTGTCGGACTGTTTCTGACGCTGCTGATTGTTTTTATGGTGGTTACCGGTCATTGGAGAGCGGGGCTGGGGCTTGCCTTTCAGCGCTGGTGGCCGGTTCACCGCATGGCAGGCATGGTGGCCGCAACGGCATTCGGGATCCATGTGCTGTCCGTCAATGATACCTTTGAGCAAAAACTGCCGCGGATACTGGCGATTGCGGCCCTGGTTGTGTGCGGGCTTGCCTTTTTGTGGATTCGAACCCGCCCCCTGCGGAGCCGGCGGAGGCTCTTGCGGGTTTCAGCAATCGAACCGGCCGGTGCGGATGCAGTTTGCCTGAAGATGGTTGCAGAGGGCCAACGTTTGCCGGCCTATCGGCCGGGGCAGTTTGGTTTCATCAGCCTTTCATCAGCCCATGTGTCAAACGAGGAGCACCCATTTACGATCGCCTCCAGCCCAACGCAATGCGGCGCCCTTGAAATCGTTGTGCGCACCACCGGTGACTGGACCGCGCAATTGCCAAATCTCCAGCCGCGGGACCGCGTTTTATTCGATGGCCCCTACGGGCTGTTCGGCCATCTGCACATCTCCGCGCAAACCGAGACCATCATGATCGCCGGCGGCATCGGCATCACCCCGATGCTGAGCATGCTGCGCTATATGGCCGGGACCGAGGATCAGCGTAAAATAACATTGCTCTGGAGCAATCAAACCCCCGACCATATCGTTTTGCCGGACGCGTTTGAAAAGCTGGCCGCGCAACTAAAAGGGCTGCACATCGTGCATGTGATCACCCGCGCTTCCGAATACAGCGGTGAACGGGGACGCCTGGATCGGTCCACGCTCAAAAGGCTTCTTTCCGGGTGCAGCCGATCGGCGGCCATCCTGATGTGCGGCCCCGATGAAATGATGCAAGATGTCCGTTCCCACCTGGTGTCGCTGGGGTTTCGGCGGCGGATGATTTTCATGGAACGCTTCAGTCTTTAGCCTGCGGATCGTTGACACCTGAAGGGGCGTTATTATAATGATTTCATATCGACAAATGGCTGCCTCAAATCTTTATACGCCGAATCAGACATCCGTCTTTTTGAACCGGTTAACAAACCCGAATAGGAGAAAAACATGCAGAAAATTCTCATAACCCTGATTGCGATCATATCTGTTGTGCTTTGCGCTCATTTCGCATCGGCTGAATTGGAAAAATGGGAAATCGACAAAGCCCATTCAAACATCTATTTTGATGTCAGACACACCTATGCCACGGTCAGGGGTCTTTTCGAGGACTATTCCGGATCAGTGCAATTTGATGCCGACAATATGGAAATGGGCAAAATCAGCCTCGAGGTTCGTACCAAAAGCGTCAATACCGGCATCCCCAACCGGGATAATCATTTGCGCGCCGATGAATTTTTTGGCGCCAATGAATATCCGACGATGACGTTTGAATCCACGGGGGTAAAGCAGAAAGAAGGCAACCGTTATATGGTGGAGGGGAATCTGACCATCAAAGGCAAAACCGAAAAGGTGGCCGTGCCCTTTACCTATTTCGGATCGCGGGAAAATCCCTTAAAGAAGGGACAGCAGGTAGCCGGATTTGAAGCCCGCTTTTCCATCAATCGTCTGGATTACGGGGTGGGGCCGGGGAAATATGCTGAGATGGGCACCATCGCCAACCAGGTCGATATTCTGGTTTCCTTGGAGGTCGTTAAGTAACCTGGATCAGCCAGGACATTGTCGATATTAAAATCTAAAAAATTGCATCCTGTCCAGTTCAAAAGCCACCCAGGTCAAAATTGCAGACCAGGCAATGAACACCATAAATCGGTAGAGTTTTATAACCATAAAGACCTCCGAACTTTCAAGGCGGTTGTCTCAGTTTTTCAAACAGGCAAATTGATAGATCTGCGGCCCGATGCTTAAATCGTCTGCCCCGGACCGTGTCCTGCAACCAACAGCATTTTGAGCCACACACTTCCGCCCCAACGCTTGATCCAGCACCGCAACCAGATGATTTTTTAAAACGCCATAGGAAAAATGCCGTCTGGCGATTTCATAATTATGATCGACCATTTCTGCTGCCCGGCGGGGCGATTCCAGAATCTTTCCGACCGTCTGCACGGTTTCTGCAGTCAGGGTTGCGTCCATGGTGACCAAATCGAAACCCTTGGGCTCGATATCGCTGACAAAGGCGGCGTAGCGGTTTACCAGGAGCGGCTTTTTTAAATAAACGGCCTCTATAAAGGCATTGCCGAAACCTTCGTAACGGCTGGGAAAAGTCACAAAATCGGCATGCTGGTAAATATTCCAAAGGGAGTTTCCATTGATGCCCTGTTTTGGATGCTGCCAGGGGCTTGCAATGGGCTTTTGAGCCAGGCGCAGATCGACGCCGTTATCAAGGGCATAATTTTTTAACCAGCCTGCGTATTCCCAGCCCTCATCTCCGGCCTCGTGGGAGATGAGCAATTTGTAGTGCGAACCGCCCAGACGTTTGACCAGCTCAATGGCATGCTCGATACCCTTGCGCTGAATGATGCGGGTGGGTTGCAGGATTGTCTTGTGGCCCGGTTTCAACCCGAATGACGCCAGAAAATCTTTGAGGCTGTTCGGGTGGGTTGCCGGCGGATGATCGAAATCGAGCACATTGGGGATGATGGTTGAGTGTATGTTGCGCCGCTGTAAGAGGTCATTCTGCGCGATTGAATTGATGACCACGTGCTGGATGTTGGATGATTGGGGCGGAAAGAATGCATGCAGATATTCAGCGACGCAATTGGCCGCAAAGCGGTCACGTTCCCAGTAAAAATCATGGTGATGGGCGATGGTGGCAATCTGTGTTTCCGAAATCAATTCCGCCAGCGCCAGGCCGAGCGGGATATTCAAGGGAATCGCCAGCGCATTTTCAACGATCAGCAGGTCGATATGAAAATATGCAATGAAATCCTGTAGCCGGGCTTTTAAAATCCTTCTTAAATTTTCGATAGATTCGCCGACCGAAGCTGTTTTATTTGTCGTTCCGAAAATCTGCCGGTTTATCCATACATTATACGGGTGCTTGAAATGGGCTTCATGTGCCAGATAGCTTTTATCCGGATCTGTATCAAGCTCGCCGGCAAACCAAAAACAGTTGTAACCCTCGCTTTCCAGCACGTCCCCCCACTTGCCGGCTTCCAGAGAAACCCCGTCCAACCCCGCAAATCGCGTTGAGACAAAACCGATATTCTTGATCATACCCCATTCCTCCGATCCATTTTTTTGTTGTCCGGCACCAGAGCAGGTGTTCGGCCCGGGCCTGATGAGCAACCGCGCGAAACGGATTTTAGCCTTAAAAAATAATGGATAACAGTCACACAACTGGCGGGATTATTGGCGCTAACGCTGCGGTATCGTGATGGTATTCCTCAGGGAAGAATTCTTGATAAAAAAATCCGAATCACCCCCCGTTGCTGAATTTTGCAAATATCATGCTAAAGCACGGTTTTTTGAACAAAAAAAATAATATAATAAATACAGAGTGTTATATTCATATAAAGCGCGTCTGATCACGCCCGGCAGCAGGTGCCCGGCTGAAATTCGGTAATTTATGCCATACTTCTGATGGCACCTAGATTTCATAAAATCCTTAAGTTAATTGCGGTGATACCGATACCCTTGATTGAGTATTGTCTCACGATGGTGCGACGTACTCACACGATCGGGGTGGTTCTGAGGAGCCACCCCGAAACACTTCCTGAATTATCTTTGCATGCATTATCCGGTGTCTGCGCGTAAATCTCATCCAAAATAACACCGTCTGCCTGGATAGCCCTGTCGCACGGGTGAGCCTGGATTGACAGATGGGCGTATTATGATTAAAAAAGTTTGTGGAATTCATTTGTTGATATGCATCTGTGAATATTTAGACCGAGAGAGAGCCTGCATGCCGAAACCTAAAAATGCGATGGAAATTTTTCAGCTGCTGGACAAATCCAACTGCCGGGAGTGCGGTGAAAAAACATGCCTGGCATTTGCCGGCGCCGTTTATCAGGGCAAACGCAAAATCTCCGAATGCCCCAAGCTGGACAGTCGAACTGTAAATCGATTTTCCGGGCCCGATGACGATGTGGACAATACCTTTGTTGAGGGTGCCGACTTTTTAGAACAACTTAAAACCGAGATTGCCGCTGCCGATCTGGCAGAAGCCGCCCGAAGAGTGGGCGCCCAATTTGCGAACGGCAAACTGACGCTAAAGGTACTGGGCAAAGATTTCAGCGTTGACACCGAGGGCAAGCTGTACACTCAGATCCATATCAACCCCTGGGTGGCGGTTCCCTTTCTTATTTATATACTGACCGGCAGGGGGTTACCGGTTAGCGGCAACTGGGTTTCATTCCGCGAACTGAAAGATGGCAAAGAGCGCTATGCTCTTTTTAAAAAACGCTGCGAAGAAGCCATGAAACGGGTGGCTGACACCTATACGAATCTTTTTGATGACCTGGTCCATATTTTCAGCGCCCGGCAGGTGGAAAAACAATTTGAATCCGACATATCGGTCGTGTTGCATCCGCTGCCCAGGGTGCCGCTGATGATCTGTTACTGGCAGCCTGAGGATGGGCTTGAATCCAGTCTGAATGTATTTTTCGATGAGACTGCTGATAAAAATTTGAATGCCGACGCGGTCTTCACCCTGGGGGTCGGGTTGGCGCAAATGTTCACCAAGCTGTCACTCAGACACGGATTTGATGAAGCCAGATCCATTCAATAAGCGGCCATTTCAACGCGCAAAACGCGGATTTCCGGACAAAGCGAAAAGCCCGCTGATATATGTCAGCGGGCTTTGGATGTCCGATTATCACAAACCGCTTGTCAGGTTTGTTCAACGGGTTTGAGCTGACCAGCCGGCTCCCCGGTGGCGGCGCTGGGGGGTCCCGGTGGGCCGCCGGCAAAGCCGATGCCGCGGTAGGAGGAGATACCAAAATCCGGGTAGGCATTGCCGCCGTGTTCCGCCAGGTCCAGTCCCTGCATTTCATCCTCGGGCGAGACCCTGAGCCCCACGGTTTTGTCGATCAGTTTGAACATCAAAAAGGCAGTCGGAAATACCCACAGAAAACAAGCACCGATACCCAGAAGCTGCACACCGATAATTTTCAATGAGGTGCCGCCGATATTAAAGATGCCGGCGGCCAGAGTGCCCCAGGCACCGCAAACGCCATGAACCGATATGGCACCAACCGGATCATCGACTTTGATTTTGTCCCAGAAAAGAACCGAAAGCACGACAAGGATGCCGGCAGCCGCGCCAATGATGATTGCGCTCAGCGGTGTTACCGTCGCGCAGGGGCTGGTAATGGCCACCAGGCCGGCCAGGGCGCCGTTTAAGCTCATGCCGACCTCCGGCTTGCCGAATCGGAACCAGGAAGTAATCATTGCCAGAACGGCTCCCGATGCCGCAGCCAGGTTGGTGTTGACAAATATGAGCGCGATATCCTTGTTGGCGGCGGTGGTGGATCCGGGATTAAATCCGAACCAGCCCAGCCATAAAATGAAAACTCCCAGTGCAGCCAGCGGCATGCTATGGCCCAGAATCGGTTTGATGCGGCCGTCTCTGGCATATTTTCCCAGGCGGGGGCCGAGCACCAGGGTGCCGGCCAGGGCTGCCCAGCCGCCCACCGAGTGCACGACGGTCGATCCGGCAAAATCAATGAACCCCAAGTTCTCAAGCCAGCCGTTGCCGTTGAACAGGCTGCCCCAGGCCCAGCTGCCGAAAACCGGATAAATGACGGCACTCAGCACAATGCTGTATATCAGGTAAACGGAAAATTTGGTTCTTTCAGCCATGGAACCGGAAACGATGGTGGCGGCGGTGGCGCAGAATACAGCCTGAAACATCCAAAATGCCAGTACCCACGGGTCACTGCCGACCTCATAATCTGACAGAAAAAAGCCCGAGGTTCCGAACCAGCCGGTCGAAGAGGCACCGAACATAATGCCAAAACCAACAGCCCAGAACGCCAGCGAGCCCATCGAAAAATCCATCAGGTTTTTCATCAAAATGTTGACCGCATTCTTGGCGCGGGTTAAGCCGGCCTCCACCATGGCAAAGCCGGCCTGCATGAAAAACACAAGCGCAGCAGCGACCAATGTCCAGACGTAATCGGCATGGGTTTGCACCAGATCGATCAGGTCTTTATTTGATTCCACGGTCGGTGCTTCATCGGTGGCCCAAACACGGGTCATCGAAATGGCGACGAACAAAAATGGTAGCAGTAATTTTTTCATCACGATTGAACTCCTCCTTTACAGTCACGGGTTTTGAATTAAGAATTTTTAGGATTTTTCAATCAGGGTGTTTGTATGAGCAACCTCTGTGCCATCTCCTCAAAAAGGTTTTAATAGATTTTAACTATATGGAATCATTAATTAAATTTAAAAACAAAATAGGAAGCCCGGGGAAATAAAATATTACAGTATTGTAAATTACTAATATATTAATAACAAATTTGTAAATTATAGTGAGAAAATAGCAAATCTGCATTTTTTATCGCTCTGACCATTTCGATGAAAACAGAAAGATACCGTCAGGATTGAATGCTTGAGATCCTGAAGTGAAACCAAACGATACATCCAAATGCGGTCATGGGGTTTTTGCTGTTTGCGATTTCGCCATCCGGTGTTATGAATGGTTATGCTCGGCAAAATGTTTTGTTATATCTTAGCTGCGTGTTTGATAAGCACCAGCCTCGCAACCATGGCCGATGGTAAGAAAATGCAACCCAACATTAAGGTATTCATGTGCGGGGACGTGATGACCGGCAGGGGTATTGATCAGGTTTTAGCGCATCCCTCTGACCCGCTGATCCATGAGTCCTATCTCAAAAGCGCCAGGGGGTATGTTCAGTTAGCGGAAACGGCCAACGGCCGCATCCGGCAACCGGTCAGCTCCGGATACATCTGGGGAGACGCCCTTGCGGAGCTGAAGCGTGCGGCCCCGGACGTGAGTCTGATTAATCTTGAAACCAGCATCACCGTGAGCAACGATTACTGGAAAGGCAAAGGCATCCACTACCGGATGAATCCACAAAACATTGCCAGTCTCACCGCAGCGGGCATTGACGTTTGTGCGCTGGCCAACAACCATGTTCTGGACTGGGGACACGTTGGCCTGTTGGAGACCCTGGCAACGTTACAAAAAGTGAACATAAAAACCGCGGGTGCCGGCCCGAATGCAGCTGCTGCTGGAGCGCCGGCGGTGATCGGAATTGACGATCGACAAAGAGTGATTGTTTTTTCATTTGGGCTGCCCAGCAGCGGCATTCCTTCAAGCTGGTCGGCGGCACCAAACCGGCCGGGCGTGAACCTGCTGAAAAATTTAAGTGTCAAATCCGTGCGCCATATTCAGCAAAAAGTACAGTCGATAAAGCGTGACGGCGATTTGGTGGTGGTTTCGGTTCACTGGGGCGGCAACTGGGGCTATGACATTCCCCGCCGGCAGATAGAATTTGCGCATCGCCTGGTTGATGATGGCGGTGCGGACATCGTCCACGGGCATTCCTCGCACCATGTCAAAGCGATTGAAGTTTACAAGGGCAAGCTTATTCTCTATGGCTGCGGTGATTTTTTAAATGATTATGAGGGCATCGGCGGCTATGAGAAATTCAGGGCAGATCTGTCCCTGATGTATTTTGCTACATTGGATTCGTCGACCGGAAATCTAGTGGATTTACAGATGGTGGCTATGCAAATCAGGCGTTTTCAAACTCAGCACGCCTCCCGAGCCGACACCCGCTGGCTTGGCGACACCTTAAACAGGGAAGGGCGATCTTTCGGTACCCGGGTCATGATGCATTCTGATAATCGCCTGATCCTTCAATGGGAACATAGTCGGGGACGTCCATGAAATTATAACTTTCCTTCCATAGATTATCGTGGTAGGATGTGTTTATGCCACGCCAAGCGCGAATAGATGCACCCGGAGCGCTGCAACACATCATTGCCAGAGGTATCGAGCGCAAACGCATCTTTTTTGATGATCAAGATTGTGACAATTTTGTCGACCGTTTGGGCGCGGTTTTGCCCGAAAGTTCTGCGCGTTGTTATGCCTGGGTCTTAATCCCCAATCATTTTCACTTACTGCTGCGCAGCGGCAATGTGTCCATTTCCACCGTTATGCGGCGTTTGCTCACCGGTTATGCGCTATCTTTTAATCGCCGTCATCGGCGCCATGGCCCGCTGTTTCAAAACCGCTACAAATCCATCCTGTGCCAGCAGGAACCGTATTTGCTCGAGCTGGTGCGTTATATCCATCTCAATCCGCTCCGGGCGGGGGTTGTAGCCAATTATAATGAGCTGGGCAAGTTCGCTTACAGCGGTCATGCTGCTCTATTAGGCCAAAATCCGCATCCGTTTCAGGATGTCGACACCATTCTGAATATGTTTGCCAAAAATCGTTTGACTGCGCAAAAAAAATACAGCGCATTTGTGAATAAGGGAATCAACCATGGGCATCGGCCGGAATTGATCGGCGGCGGATTGATTCGCAGTGCCGGCGGATGGTCGGCTGTTAAAGGTCTGCGGCGGGCAAATGCGCGTTTGAAGGGCGATGAGCGTCTTCTGGGAGATAAAGACTTTGTCGATACCGTTCTGGCGGCTGCCGAGGAGCAGATGGAGCGCAAATATCGGCTGGCAGCCAAAGGAATTGATTTTGAGAAGGTGGTAGAACGCGTTGCGGCGGTATTTGACATTAAAGTGGACCAGGTGCTGGCTGCCGGCAAGCATCCCCCGACCGTTAAAGCCCGCAGCGTACTCTGTTATTGGGCCGTGCGGAAACTTGGGATGAACGGCACGGATGTGGCCGCTAAGCTGGGCTGCTCCCAATCGTCGGTGAGCAAATCGGCCAAAAGGGGCGAGGCAATTGCCTCTGAAAATAATCTAAAATTGATCGATGGGTAGTACCTCAATTTTCAAGCAAATATCAGGTAGAAACTTATAATTTAATGGGCGTCCCTAGACAAAAAAAATCGAGCTGGCGGGATTATCAAACGAATTTGCAGCGGGCGCGGAAATACGAGGCCCGCAAAAAATTTTTCCGCCGCCATACAAAGGTTGCACTGCTGTTTATCGCCGGCAGCCTGGCTGTTTATGGCCTTATTTCAGGTTCTTTCGGGTCTCTTTTCGACGATGTCAAAACGGAGCAGGCCCCCGGAGGCGTGGCGGAAAGCACCGGATCCCATAAAGTAACAGCGGTTGTTTCGTACAACAAACATCAGGTTCATCAAATTATCGACAACCGCTATTTTGCAGATTTACAGGATAATTTTTTTGAAGTCCGGAATAACGGCCGGCACCTGCAGGTCCAAACCAGTATCGACCCGGGGCTGCAAAATTATCTATCCCAAAAACTGGATCGCAAAAATTCAAGCCACATCGGTATCGTTGCCATGGATCCGAATGATGGTCGCATTTTATCACTGGTGGGTTTTAACAAGGCTGATCCGTCAAACAATCCCTGCCTGGACAGCTCCTTTCCGGCAGCCAGTATTTTTAAAATCGTTACCGCGGCGGCAGCGCTGGAAAAAGGCAATTTGCGGCTCGATTCAAAGCTGCGCTATAATGGTCGCAAATACACCCTTTACAAATCCCAGCTCAAAGAAAAAAGTAATAAATATACCCACACCGTTACCCTGAAGGAAGCTTTTGCCAAATCGGTCAATCCGGTTTTTGGTAAACTGGGGTCCCTGTATCTGGGCAAAACGCAGCTGGAAACCTATGCCGAGGCATTCGGGTTCAACCGTGAAATTAATTTTGAAGTTTTTCTGTCACCCAGCCAGACCGTGATTACCGATGAACCTTACCAATGGGCAGAGATTGCCTGTGGGTTTAACCGCCAGACGCGGATGTCGCCAATTCACGGCGCGCTGATATCGGCTACGATTTTCAACCAGGGAAAACTCATTGAACCGACCATCATTGAAACCATCCGTGACGAAAAGGGCACACAGCTGTATCAAAGCCGGCCCGCCGTCGTCACCCAGGCCTTTGCGCCCCATACCTCGGCCGCTATGCGCGAGCTGATGAAGACCACGATCCGATCGGGCACCGTACGCCGCACATTTCGCAAATATCGCAAGGACAAAGTCATCTCCCGTCTGGAAATCGGCGGCAAAACCGGCACGATCAATAACAAAAGCGACGACATCAAATATGAATGGTTCGTCGGATATGCACGGGACAAAGGCGGTGACAGCACGATTATTCTGTCGGTGCTGGTGGCCCATCAAAAATACATCGGCATCCGGGCGCCTCAGTATGCGATCATGGCCTTTAAACAGTATTTCAAAACGCAATTTGCCAAAATGCCCCCCCCTTCGGCCACCGACCCGGGTTGATGAACAGGTACCCATGGGCTGAGTGATTGCGCTAACATAAAAGCTTTTCTTTTTAAAAACGGGCAACGTTTTTTTGAGCGTTGGCCGTTTTTTTTATTAAAGTTCCAATTATAGTTACCGATACTTCTATAAGAGGATAAATTTTATGGGTACACGAAAAATGTATAATACCACCCTGGATACCAAGCTCATCAGGGAAATCAAGGTGCTGGCCGCCCGCTTGGACAAGCGCCAGAATGATATCCTTGAAGAAGCAATTCAGGATTTGCTGAAAAAATACAGGTCCCAGGATTCTCTGGACGTATCCAATGAGTCCGTGGCGCAATAAGCGCTGTTTATTGCCGGTCGGTACAAATGTTGAGAGACTGCCCGGGGACTGTTTATTCCGGCCGGGTCCGGCGGTATGGGGTGGTTAGCCGGGGGCGCCTGCATGCGCACCTATCTGAGATGAATGAGGAGATCATAATTTGGATAACCTGGTTTTTATCGGCTTTGGTTTGATCGGATTCGGCCTGGCATTTTTCATTTATATGCTGCTTTCCGGCAAGCCTGAAAATGATGAGAAAGAAACCCGCGAATTGTTGGCCGCTTCATCGGAGCATCAAAAAGCGCCCGGCACGACCGAGGGGTAATCACCATGCTTTACCGCGGAATGATAATCGGGTTGCCGCTATCGATTGCACTGTGGGTCATGCTGATTGCAGCAATCCGCCTGATATTCTTTTGATTTTTAATTGGATTCACCGACATTCCAGAGTGTAATGTTATATAATTGTTTTTTGCATTCAAAAAGCCTGCTTGTGCGTCAGCAGGCTTTTTTGGGGTTAAATTTTCAGCAATACCGGTTTACAAAAGCGTCATTTCATATCGCCGCCTATCATCAGGGCGTGATGATCGGGTCGCCGATGCGAATAAAGCTCTGCGTAAAATTAGCGATGCTCACATTCTGCGCCTGGGCGCCGGCGGCGGCTGTAAATCCGAACAGGAAACGATCAAATTTAGCGTTATCCAGAGCGTCCAGTTGAAAAAATTGCACCAGATTCGGGGCCTGATTGTAAATAATTCGCGTGTCTTTGAAAAATGGATCAGATGCCCCGTTTAGCGTGATACAATCCGCATCGTCGCATTGTTTCATCCACAGGCGCAGCTCGTAATTGCCCTCGCCCCCCGCTTGCGTAATGCGATCGACTTCCAGCCGCACGGCCCAGGGACCTTTCGTGGCGGCACCGTTTAACCAGTCTACGGCACTGTCAGCCGATCCTCCAAGAGCAACAGCAGAGTCCAGTAATAAGCCCTGCAGGTTGCGCGGTTCCTCATCAAATGGCGTCAGGGCATAGACGTTGGTGTCATCCGAACCGACATAGATGTTGCCGGTGGTTGGATCTACGGCCGGTGAAGAGGTCACATTTGCCGGTGAATCCGCGGTATCGGTTACAATTTCAAAACTCCACAGGGGCTCACCGGTGCCTGGGTCCGGTCCGGTAGCCGCATCGACGGCGTACAGGTTGCCGTCATTGGAAACCACGTAAACAACGCTGCCATCCGGGCTTAAAGCCGGGATATTGTCGACTTCGTCTCCGGTTAAAAACCGCCATTTTTCAGTGCCGTCCGGGTTGACCGCAAACAGGGGATATTCTCCCGAATCGGTTATATCCACACCGAAATAAATCGTGCCACCCGGTCCGACAACAGGGGTGGAATCAACATCGGCACCCATGAAAAATCTCCACTTAAATGTTCCATTCGGATTTATGGCGACAACGCTATCGCCTGCTATATCCGAATAGACCGTCCCGTTATTGGGTCCGCCGGTATTATCGACCCCCGGCATGTAGTCGTTATCTCCACCTCCCAGTGCCCCGAGGTTATAAGTATATTTAAATGAGCCGTCCGGGTTGCGGGCATAGACATTATTTTGGGCAGAAAAAACAATGACCCCGTCGTTTCTAATGGCGGGGCGTCCCAATGAAAAAGGAACGCCGGCGCCGACGAGAAACGGCCAGCCCGGTCTTTGCACCACGGTTGTCGTTCCATCATCCACCAGGGCATACATATTGCCGTCATTTGAACCAATATAAACAGTGGTGGTGCCATCCGTTTCTCCGACAGCGGCCGGCGAAGACCGCACCTGGCCGCCGGTGGGAAACTCCCATTTTTTAGTGCCGTTGGGTCTTATGGCGTAGACCTTACCGTCATTGGAACCCACATAAATGGTGCCGTCGGGCCCCACTGCCGGTGAGGAGATGACATCGTCGCCGGTCGTGAAGGCCCATTCGCGGGTTCCAAAGCGACTGATGGCATAGAGTTTATTGTCGTTGGAGCCCACATAAACGGTGCCGGTGCTCGGATCCACCGCGGGTGAAGATTTGACTTTTCCAGCTGGATCGTCGAATTGCCAGAATCCCGGCCCATGCCGATTGTCATCATAGGTTGAGTTGTCCGCACCGCTTCGACAGCTGAGATCCAGAAATTCGCTTGCCCAAAAAACATACTGGACGGCATCCTGGTTGTTGATCAGCGGGTCGTCGCGGGTGAACTGGTTGACGCTGGCGCCGTTGCAGTACGCCAGGGTGTTGTTATCGGTGCGGGTGTCGAATTCAACTGCAATTTTGGGAGGATCCAGGCCGCGATCCTCCGCTGCGGTGGCCAGAAAAGTGGTACCGCCGGAATTGGTGCGGCTGTCTCCGGCATAGCCCATCAACTCGGGAAGGTCTACGTCACCACCGGCCGAACTGGCGGTATTGTCGGCGCCGTTGAGCAGGGTAAAG
>Ga0209536_100008848_pt1 | contig 15031 bp, 13 predicted proteins | sample DeeMarSeWOR28_12_FD_187461 | JGI IMG/M metagenome (GOLD analysis project Ga0209536, IMG submission 187461) | Marine sediment microbial communities from White Oak River estuary, North Carolina - WOR-2-8_12 (SPAdes) (version 2) | ecosystem: Environmental > Aquatic > Marine > Intertidal zone >...
CAGCCAGTCGATCTGCTGCTTGTCGATGCCGTTCTTGGCGAGCGTCTCGTCGACCAGGCGCGACAGGGTACGCACCGCGACCTTGAAGACGTCATTGCCCTGCATCGTGATGCCCTCCGGCGCGCCGGAGCGCAGCTTGTCGAAGCCGTCGGACACACCGTAGGGAAAGTAGAGCAGGTCCTTGTATCGTCCGTCGGAGTGCAGGTGTGTGGCGATGATTCCCGGCTCGACCGACGGCGTGAGCACCACCGCTCCGGCGCCATCGCCAAAGAGCACACAGGTGCCGCGGTCCGTCCAGTCCACGATGCGGCTGAGACACTCGACGCCGACGACGAGGGCACACTTCGCCTCGCCGAGGCGCACGAACTTGTCCGCCACGGAGAGCGCGTACACGAAACCGCTGCACGCCGTCTCCAGCGAGAACGACGGGCAGCTGTGGATGCCGAGCCGCTCCTGCAGGAGCGTGCCGGTGTTGGGAAAGACACGGTCCGGCGTCGTCGTGCCGACGACGATGAAGTCGACGTCCTCGACGGTGAGGCCGGCCGAGCGCAAGGCTCGCCGGGCAGCATGCTCGGCAAGCGATGAACTGGTCTCATTGGGACCCGCGATGTGCCGGCGCTCGATTCCCGTGCGAGTGCGGATCCACTCGTCCGTGGTATCGACCATCTTCTCGAGGTCGGCGTTGGTGAGCACCTTCTCGGGGAGGTAGCTACCCGTACCGGCGATTCGTGAATACATCATGCCGCACACCCCCTCGGGCGAGGACTCGCCGGGCGGGGCTCAGTCTCCCGCCCGGCCGGCGGGCGTTCAGTCTTCGGCGCCCTCGGCTGGCGTCTCGATCACCTTCTTGCCGCGATAGTAGCCGTCACGACTGACGTGATGACGCAGGTGCGTCTCGCCGGTGGTCGGGTCCTTCGACAGCGCGGGTGCCTTCAGCTTGTCGTGCGCGCGGCGCATGCCGCGGGTCGACGGCGTTCTACGGCTCTTCTGAACTGGCATGTCATCTCTCCGATTCTATTGTTCCAACAGGTCCTTGAGCCCGGCGAAGGGTCGGTGCGTTTCCGATTCCTCCGCATCGACGTTGTCCTTTCCGGCTTGCTGCGCTGGCTCGGCGCACGCCGTGCCCGGGGGGTGCAAGGCGACGATCGGCAGCGACAGCAGCAATTCGTCCTCGACCAGATCGCGCAACGCGACGCGGCCCTGGTCCGAGGTCACCGCTTCCCACTCCTCCGGGACCCGCATCGCCGCTTCGTCACCGGCTACGAATGCCAGTTTCGTCGTCGAGCGCAGCGCCTGGACGAACCCCTGCAGGCAACGCTGGCAGCGAAGGGTCACCTCGGCCGCCACCGTCAGCTCGCAACCTGGCAGGTCGTCAGCCACGTTACGGAAACGGAATCCCGCGACCGCCTCACCGTCCGGGTCTACGAGCACGTCCACAAGCCGCTCGAACTCTTCGAGTCGGTAACGCCGCTCGCGGCTGGCTCCCTCGGCGGCAAGGACCTCCACGTCCACAACGTCTGCCGGGGGCGCTGGCATGAGGCGCGCTATGATAGTGACCAGGCGCAGCGCTGTCAAAACGATCTGGCTCGCAAACCCTTGTTTTTCAAAGTGCTATCCTGATGCCCAACAGGTTGATCCTGGCCTCGACCTCTCGCTATCGGGCCGAGCTGCTGGCCCGCCTGGGCGTGGCGTTCACCGCCGAGTCGCCCGGCGTCGAGGAGCGGCCCAGGCCGGGCGAGATGGCCGCAGCCCTGGCAGCGCGCCTCGCACGCGCGAAGGCCACGGCCGTCGCCGCCCGGCATCCCGACGCGTGGGTGCTCGGCTCGGACCAGATTGCGCTGCGCGACGGCGAAATCCTCGGCAAGCCGGGCAGCGTCGCGCGCTGCGAGGCGCAGCTCCTCGACTCGAGCGACCGGGAAGTCCTGTTCCTGACCGCAGCGTGCCTCGTCGGCCCCGGCCAGAGTCTCGAGCATATCGACGAGACCCGGGTCCGGTTCCGGCCGCTCGGCGGCGAGGAAGTCCGGCGCTATGTGGAGCGCGAGCAGCCATTCGACTGCGCCGGCGGCTTCAAGTGCGAAGGCCTCGGCATCGCCTTGTTCGAGCGCATCGAGAGCTCGGATCCCACTGCCCTGATCGGGCTGCCGCTGATCTGGGTCGCGGCGGCATTGAGGCAAGTGGGTCTCGATCCGTTGGCGTAAGAGGGCTCAGCCCCCTCTTGCATGGCTCACGTCTGCCCCAGCCTCTCTACCACGGCGCTCAGGTCGGCCGGCAGCGCGGACGTGATCCGGCAGCGCTTGCCGGTATCCGGCCAGGTGAATGCCAGGACATGCGCGTGGAGGAACATCCGGCGCAGCCCGAGTTCCTTCATGCTGGCATTGAACTCGCGATCACCATATTTCTCGTCGCCCGCCACCGGATGTCCGGCGAAAGCCGCGTGCACGCGTATCTGGTGCGTACGACCCGTGTGAATGTCCACCTCGACGAGCGTCGCGAGCGCGCGAAAGGTCTTCACCGGCTTGAAGGTGCTGGCGGCCTGCTTGCCCTCCACGTGCACCTTCACGACCCGCTCTCCCCCTTGCCGGAGGTTGGTCTTCAGGGGCGCGTCGATGGTCTTTCGACCGAGCGTCCAGCGCCCCTTGAGCAGCGCGAGATAGGTCTTGTCGACCTCGCCTTCACGTAGCGCCGCGTGCAGCAGGCGCAACGACCGGCGATCCTTGGCGACGACGAGCACGCCGCTCGTGTCACGGTCGAGGCGGTGCGCCAGCTCGAGCTCGGCATCCGGCCGATCCGCGCGCAGCACCTCGATCGCCCCGAACGAGAGCCCGGAGCCGCCGTGCACGGCCAGCCCGGGGGGCTTGTCGAGCGCCAGGACTCGCTCATCCTCGTGAATCACCGCCGCACGCACCTGCGCCAGCAAGGCGGCCGGCACCCGTCCGGGCTGCCCGGGCGTGGCAACCCGCACCGGCGGCAGGCGGACCTCGTCGCCTTCGGCCAGGCGCATTTCCGGCCGCGCCCGCCGTCCGTTGATACGGACTTCGCCGCGACGCAACAGGCGGTAAACGTGGCTGCGGGGCACGCCTTTCAGCACGCGCAGCAGGAAATTGTCGATCCGTTGGCCCGCCTCGCCAGCCCCCACCTCGACATGACGCACCCCGGAGGAGGCTTCTTTGGCCGGCGACATAAAAAATCCCTAAGGTATTGATTTTCTGAATGCTTGACTGCTAATGTTGCCGCCCGTCAGGTTGGCTGGCGCGCGACCCCAGATTGGGCGCGGCCGCCGCCGATTGCGCGGCCCCCCGTCGAGCACACCCCGCTACCTCGCAGGTGTCCAATCCGGGGCGGCGCCGCATGTTAGTTGGTCCTGGTCACCCAGGCCATCGCCCGGCCGAAAGCCTGGACGCGCGCCCCTCGGGGGCGCGGTCCGCGGAAGAGCAAGAGAATTCCCAGGCATGTCCGTCTCGACGTGGCATGAGGCACGAGTCGCACCGCACGCCGCAGGGCGTGTCGCACTCCCCTGCGCCTGCACGGCGCACCCGGTGAAGACCGTAATCCGCACGCGGAATCCAAAGCGTATCCCAGGTTTCCCGGCCCCTCGACCCTCGGATGGGGCACATGAAAAGAATGCTTGTCAACGCGACTCAGCAGGAAGAGTTGCGCGTAGCGCTGGTTGACGGCCAGAAGCTCTACGATCTCTCGATCGAACTACCGTCACGCGAACAGAAGAAAGCCAACGTCTACAAGGGACGGATCACGCGCGTCGAGCCGAGTCTCGAGGCGGCCTTCGTCGACTATGGCTCGCAGCGGCAGGGGTTCCTGCCCCTGAAAGAAGTGGCGCGGGAGTATTTCCGCTACCAGCCCGCGCCGGGCGCCCGCTACAACATCCGCGACGTCCTCCAGGAAGGCCAGGAACTCATCGTCCAGGTCGAGAAGGAGGAACGTGGGAACAAGGGCGCGGCGCTGACCACCTTCATCAGCCTCGCCGGCCGTTTCCTGGTGCTGATGCCGAACAACCCGCGTGCGGGCGGTGTCTCGCGACGGATCGAGGGTGAGGACCGCGATGCGACCCGCGACGCGCTCGAGAAGCTTGCCATCCCGGATGGCATGGGCAGCATCGTGCGCACCGCAGGTGTCGGCCGCTCGGCCGAAGAACTGCAGTGGGACCTCGACAACCTGCGCGCCAACTGGGACGCGATCGTCGACGCGGCCGGCAAGCGCGCCGCACCGTTCCTGATCTACCAGGAAGGCGATGCCGTGACCCGCTCGCTCCGGGACTACCTGAGCGACGACATCGGCGAGGTCCTGATCGACGACCCCGCGGCACACGCCCGCGCACTCGAGTACGTGGCCCGGTTCCTCACGCCGGAGGCACAGCGACTCGTCAAGCTCTACAGCGACGACGTGCCGCTGTTCACGCGCTACCAGATCGAGAGCCAGATCGAGTCGGCCTACTCCCACACCGTGCACCTGCCCTCGGGTGGCAGCATCGTGATCGACTACACCGAGGCGCTCGTCTCGATCGACATCAACTCGGCGCGCGCCACGCGCGGCGCCGACATCGAGACCACGGCGTTCAACACGAATCTCGAGGCCGCTGACGAGATCGCCCGGCAGCTCAGGATCCGGGACCTCGGCGGGCTGATCGTCATCGACTTCATCGACATGGAGTCGAAGAAGAACCAGCAGGCGGTGGAGGACCGGCTGCGCGACGCGGCGCGCATGGACAAGGCGCGCATCCAGATCGGGCGCATCTCGCGCTTTGGCCTGCTGGAGATGTCGAGGCAGCGCCTGCGGCCCTCGCTCGGCGAGGCGACGCACACCGTCTGCCCGCGCTGCAGCGGCATGGGCACGATCCGCAGCGTCGACTCGATGGCGCTCGCGGTGCTGCGGCTGCTCGGCGAAGAGGCCCGCAAGGACCGCACCGCCCGCGTGGTGGCGCAGCTGCCGGTCGACGTTGCCACTTTCCTCATCAACGAAAAGCGCGACTGGCTGAACGAGGTGGAATCGCGCGGTGGCGTCGACATCATCCTGGTGCCGAACCCGAACATCGAGACGCCCAACTATTCCATCAAGCGGGTCCGCGACGACGAGGTCAATCTGCCGGAAAACGCGGTCATCAGTTACCAGATGGCGGAACAGGCACCGGAGGAAATCGACTTCAAGACCACGGCCGAGAAGCAGGCGCCCACGCCCGGCCCGGCCGTCCAGACGATCGTGCCGTCGACACCGGCCCCGGTGAAGGCCGCCCCCGCGGCACCCGCCGCCGCTCCGGCAGCAGCAGGGCCAGGGCTGTTTGCACGTCTGTTCGGCTGGCTGAAGCCGAAGCCAGCGGAACCCGAGCCGGCTCCCAAGGCGGAGGAGCCACGCCGGCGGCGCGAAGGCCGCGACGGACGTGGGCCCGGCGATTCCCGCCGGACACGTGGCGGACGGCGAGGCGAGCGAGGCGATCGGGGCGGACGCGGTGAGCGCGGCGAACGCCAGGAACGCGGCGCCTCCTCGGAGAAAGGTGATCGGCCGGATCGCGGCCCGACCGAAGAGCGCGGCGAGCGTTCGGGCCGTCGGGGCGAAGGCCGGGGATCACGCGACCGCGGCCGGGGCAGGTCCCGTGGCCGCGCCGATTCCGCCGCCGCGCAGGACGCAGAGAGGGGGTCCTCGCCGCGCGCGCCCCGAGAGACCGGCATCGACGAAAGCGCAGCGGTCATCGCGGGTGCAGCCGTAGCTGCTGAAACATCGGGCGACGGCCAGTCCGCATCCGATGCACCGCCGGACGGTGAGCGCAAGCGCCGGCGCCGGCGCCGGCGCGGTCGCGGCTCACGCGACCGTACGGCAGCGCCCGGGATTGCAGCGGCCGGCACGGAGGGCGAAACCGCCGCGAGCCCGTCCGATCGCGAGGATGTGGTGGAGCCGGAACAGGCCGAGGCGACCGGCCATAACCTCGACACTGCAGATACGCAGCCGTTGCCGATCCTCGCCGAGGAAGTCGAGCCCGCCATCCCGGGGCCGGAACAGGCGCCCCAGTCCTTGCCCGTGGTGGCACAGCCGATCGCACCACAACCCGACGCCATTGCGGCTCCGCCCGACAGGGCCGATGCACCACCGGCAGCGTCGCAGGCTGCGCCGGATCCGGAGGCGGACGCCGAGCCCGTCCAGCCGCTCGACGTGACACCTCACGGTGAGACGACCAGCCTGCCCGCGTCCGCGACCTCACCCCCTGCGCCAGTCGCTGCCGCGCCGCCGACCGGGCCCGCGCCGATTCAGGTTACGACACCGGCCGCCGACGACGATGACACCGCGATCCCGGCGCCGCGGACGGAAGAAGAGGCCGACACGGAAAAGCCCGCCGTTGCCGGCACCGGGGTCGCGGGGGAAGCATCCAGGGACAAGGCAGACCGGGAAGTTCCGGCACAACAGCGGACGACCTACACCGTCTGGTCCTCCACGCCTTCTGGGTCGCATCACTTCGGGTCGAAGGACGAGGGCTGATCCGCAGCGGTCAGGTCGCGTCCTGCTCGGGCACCGTCCCCGGAGGGGCTTGTCTCCTCCGGGGCACTGATCCCGCTTATCTTCCGCGCAGGTCGGCCAGCAGGCCCCGCGCCGCCTCTTCCACCAGGTCGAGAACCTCCTCGAAGCCGGTCGCACCGCCGTAATACGGGTCGGGTACGTCGCGCCGCCCTGATTCGGTGGCGTAGTCCATGAACAATCGCACCCGATCCCCGTGTCCTGCCGGCGCGAGGCGCGCCAGGTGCGCGGCGTTCTCCTCGTCCATCGCCAGCAGCAGATCGAAGCGCAGGAAGTCTTCGCGCGTCACGACGCGCGCGCGCAGGTGCTCCATCGCGACCCCGCGACGGCGCGCAGCCTCGATGGCACGTGAATCCGGCGGCTCGCCGACGTGATAGGCGTGGGTGCCCGCCGAGTCGACCTGCACGTCGAACCCACCCCCCTGCTCCTTCACCACCTTGCGAAATACGGCCTCGGCCGTCGGGGAACGACAGATGTTTCCCATGCAGACAAAGAGTATCCGGTGTGCCACGACTGTGCTCCGCGATGCCGGCACCCGGAATCTTACCTCGCGGCCAGCCAGGCGCCGAAGCGGCTGATCGCCTCCGCCACTTCGACCCGCGATACGGCGAAGGAAATGCGAATCGTTCGCTGCCCTTCTACCGGATCGAAGTCGAGGCCCGTATTGAAGGCGACGCCGGTGTCCTCGAGCAACTGCTTGCAGAAGCCGAGCGAATCGTCGGTCAGGTGCCCGACGTTGGCATAGACATAGAAGGCGCCATCGGCGGGTGCAAGGTCGGTCAATCCCAGCTCCGCGAATCTCGACATCACCAGCCGGCGATTTTCGGCATAGGTTTCGAGGTGCTGCGACAGCTCGTCGTCCGCCTCCATCGCAGCCAGCGCCGCGTGTTGTGACAGGGCCGACGGCGTGAGGAAGATGTTGCCTGAGTAGGTGTACATCGGTTCCACCAGTGCCTCCGGGGCGATCAGCCAGCCGAGCCGCCAGCCGGTCATGCACCAGTACTTGGAGAAACTGTTGATCACGATCGCAGACGGATCGATCTCGAGCGCGGAGACGGCGGGCGCACCGTAGGTGATGCCGTGATAGATCTCGTCGGAGACCAGGGTGATCCCGCGTCGCCGACAAGCCGCGGCCAGCGCCGTGAGCTGCGCCCGGTCGAGCATGGTCCCGGTAGGGTTCGCCGGGCTCGCAACGATCAATGCCGACGGCGCGGGCTCGAGCGCCTCGACCATCGCCGCCGTCGGCTGGAAGCGTGTCTCGGGACCACAGGCCAGTTCCACCGGCTCCATTCCCAGCGCCCGCAGCACGTTGCGGTATGCCGGGTAACCTGGCCGGCCCACGGCGACCCTGCTGCCAGGATCGAGCAATACCGTGAATGCCAGCAGCAGCGCGCCCGAAGCGCCCGGCGTCAGCACGACGCGTTCCGGGGCAACCTCGACGCCGTAACGCCCGCGATAGTGAGCGGCGATCCGTTCCCTGAGCGCACCGCTCTCCCAGTAGCCGAGCCGGTCGGAGCGCATCGCACGCCCGGCCGCCTCGAGCGCGAGGCGTGGCGCGCCGGCCGAGGGCTGGCCGACCTCCATGTGGATGACGTCCCGGCCCTGTCGGGCAAGCGCGTGCGCGAGACGATTGATCGACACCGCGTGAAAGGGCGCGACACCACTGTTCCTGAAACTCATGCGTCGCCGGCGAGCAGTGCCCGCACCCGCTCGAGGTCCCCCGACGTGTCCACGCCCGGACCCGGAGGCTCCATCGCTTCGCCCACGATGATGGCCATACCAAGATGCAGGGCGCGGAGTTGCTCGAGCTTCTCGGCGAGTTCGAGCGGTGCGGGTTCCGCCGCTGCGAGTCGCTTCAGTGCGCCGACCCGGTAGGCGTACAGGCCGAGGTGGCGCCAGGCACCTGCAAACTCCCGCTGGCTGGCGAGACCCGCGGGTGCTCCTTCGCGCTGCCAGGGGATCGGCGCGCGACTGAAATACAGCGCCCGGCCGTCCGCACGCCTGACGACCTTCACCACGGCAGGGTCCAGGAACTCCTCGAGCGATGCGATCGGCGTGCCGAGCGTGGCGATGTCGGCGCCCGGATCGACGCCAAGCAATCCCGCAGCCTGTCGCACCAGCGCGGGCGGCAGCAGCGGCTCGTCACCCTGCACGTTGACGACCACCTCCGCGTCACGCCAGCCTCGCCGCATGGCGACCTCTGCCAGCCGGTCGGTGCCGGAGGCATGCTGCGAAGAAGTCATCTGCACCTCTGCGCCGAATCCGGCGCAGGCCAGCGCGACCCGCTCATCGTCGGTCGCCACGATGACTTCCGCCGCACCGGACGCGACGACGCGCTCATGAACATGCTGAATCATCGGCCGGCCTGCGATGTCGGCAAGCGGCTTGCCCGGCAGTCGGGTGGAGGCGAAGCGTGCCGGAATGACGGCGCGGAACACCGGTCCGGGCCCTATCGCGCCATCAGCGGGTCGTCGGAGGCGAGTTGCCGGGCCTCTTCCTCCAGCATCACCGGGATGCCATCGCGTATTGGATAGGCAAGCCGGTCCGCACGACACACGAGCACCTGCTGGTCGCGGAGGTGGACCAGCGGGCCCTTGCAGACCGGGCAGGCGAGTATGTCGAGCAGTTTCGTATCCATGCGGTCTCCTTACCCCCTGCGTCGGCAGGCGTCCTCGACGATCGCGAGTAGTCGCTCCCCGTCGATTCTGGAAAAGCTGGCGCCGACCTCGAGATACCAGTGCCTGGGCCCGGCGATGCCAGCACATTTTACGGCATCCTTTTCGGTCATCAGCACCGGTTCGTCCCCCGGGAATTCGATGTCGGCCGCGGTCAGTGTCGCATGGTCGTGCAGCGACCGCGCCTCGGACCTTATGCCGAGACGGGAAAGGGTATCGAAGAACCTCTGCGGATGACCGATGGCCGCGACCGCGTGGGCACGCTGCCCGCGGAAGGTGTCCGGCGCCCAACTCTCGCCAGTGGAAACGCCGACGAAGCGCAATGGGGCGATCTCCATGCGCAAGCCGCCGTTCACCGGCGCGCCGCTGCCATTGACCACGACTGCGTCGACCTCGCCGAGCCGGGATGCGGCCTCACGCAGCGGTCCCGCCGGCAGTCGCCAGCCGTTACCGAGGCCACGAACGCCGTCGACGACCACGATCTCCGCATCGCGCTCGAGGGCGTAGTGTTGCAGGCCGTCGTCCGAGAGGATCACGTCACATTCGGGCTCGAGCAGCCGAACCGCCGCGCTGCGATCCGCGCCGACTGCCACGGGCACGGCGCCCCGCCGCGCCAGCAGGGCCGGCTCGTCACCGACCGCCGATACCGGATCGGTTGCCGATACGCGCCGCACCTCGCGCGCCGCCCGGCCATAGCCCCTGCTGACGACGCCGGGCCGGTGACCCCGCAGCCGGAGTTGTTCCACGAACCACAGGATCAGCGGGGTCTTGCCGGTTCCCCCGACGGTCAGGTTGCCAACGACGACGACGGGGCGTGGTGACCGGTAACGCTCGAGCCAACCTCGCCCGTAGGCGAGGCGGCGCAGCCAGGCTGCCAGGGCATACAGCCAGGCGAGCGGCAGCAGCAACGCCCCGCGACGCGTCCTTCCGTACCAGGTCTCGAGCAGCCAGTCGTGCATACCATCGGGCCCGGTTCCCCGGGCCCGCCTCAGACGTTGAACTGCATGCGATGCAGTGCCGCATAGACGCCACCGCGCGCGAGCAGCTCGGCATGAGTGCCCTGTTCCACGAGGCGGCCTTCGTCCATCACGAGGATTCGATCCGCGCTCTCGATCGTGGACAGCCGATGCGCGATCACGAGCGTCGTGCGATCGCGCAGCAGCTCGAGCAGGGCTTGCTGGATGACGCGTTCCGATTCCGTATCGAGGGCGGAGGTCGCCTCGTCCAGGATCAGTACCGGCGCGTCCTTGAGCAGCGCCCTGGCGATGGCAACCCGCTGTCGCTGGCCGCCCGACAACAACGCGCCCCGTTCACCGACGCGGGTGTCGAGCCCGTCCGGCAGGTCCTCGGTGAATTCGAGCACATGGGCCGCTCGCGCTGCGGCCTCGACCGCCGTCGCATCGGCTTCCGGCGCGCTGAAGGCGATGTTGTTGCGCACGCTGTCGTCGATGAGCATGACGTCCTGGCTGACCAGGCTCAGCTGGTCGCGCAGGTCCCTGAGCCGGTAGTCGCGGATATCCACTCCGTCGAGGAGCACCTCGCCGCTGCTGGCGTCGTAGAAGCGGGGCAGCATGCCGACGAGCGTCGACTTACCGCTGCCCGACCGGCCGACGATGGCGATCGTTTCCCCGGGTCGGGCAACGAAACTGACCTTGCGCAGCACCTCGCCCTTGTCTGCGGAATAGACGAAGGACACTTCCCGGAATTCGATCTCGCCGCGCGCGCGGTCGATCGCGCGCGCGCCGCCCTCCCCCTCGCCCGGCGTATCGAGGATCTCGAACACGCTCTCGCCGGCCGCGATGCCCTGTTGCAGGGGCCCGACCACGCCGACCAGGCGCCTGAGCGGCGCGGTGACGAGCAGCAGCGCCGTGAGAAAGGACGTGAACTCGCCGATGGTGATGCCCTTGTCGAGAACCTGGCGGATTGCGACGTACATCACCGCGGCCAGCCCGAGTGCCGCGATCATCTGTACGACCGGGTTGGCGACCGCGCGCACGGTGATCAGCTTCATGTAGCTCGAGCGATTATGCTCATTGACCTGCTCGAACAGCGCGGCCTCCTGCGGCTGGGCGTTGAAGACCTTGATCATTCGCTGGCCTTCCAGCGCCTCCTTGGCGACGCGTGTCACGTCGCCCATCGAGCTCTGTATGCGCTGGCTGTAGCGCCTGAACAGCCGGCTCGTGACCCGCATCAGCCCGATGATCAACGGCGCCACCGCGAGTGCGAACAGCGTGAGGCGCCAGTTCATGTAGAACAGCCAGCCGAGCAGGCCGGCGATGGTCAGGGTGTCGCGGATCATCGAGGTGATCGCGGTCGTCGCGGCCTCGGCCACGAGTTCGATGTTGTACGTCAGGCGCGAGAGGAGCTGGGCGACGCCGCTGCGATCGAAGAACCTGGCCGGCAGCTGAAGGTATTGCCGGAAGACCTCGCTGCGCAGGCTCTTGATCACCTGCCGCCCTACCCAGCCCGGCGCGAACACCGACAGATAGTCGCCGATGCCGCGAGCGGCAAACAGGACGATGATGCCGGCCGGCACCAGGATCAGCACGCCCTCGTTGCGTTCGACGAAGGCACCGTCGAGAAATTCCTTGACCAGCCAGGCGAGGCCCGTGTCGACCGCCGCAAACAGTGTCATCCCGACCACGCCGAGCAGGAACATCGGCCAGTGCGGCTTCGCGTAAGCAAGCAGGCGAATGTAGATCCGCAGTCCACCGGCGGTGATCGGCGGCAGCGACGGGTCGAGCTTACGCTTGCTCACTGACGGTCGCGATGTTGACTTGGCGGAAACCGAGCCGTGCAGCGACGTCCATCGCCGTGACGACCGTCTGGTGCGACGCCCTGGCGTCGGCGCGGATCGTGATCGGGACATCGCGTTGCCCGTCGGCGGCCTGGACGAGCGCCGCGCGCAGCGTCTCGCGGGCATTGTTGACCAGTCCCCGCTCGTTCACCCGGTAGCTGCCCTGCGCAGTGATGGTTATGACGATCGGGTCCTGGACCGTGGTGACCGGCTCCTCGCTCGCCCGTGGCAGCTCGACGCGCAGCCTGCCCTCCTCGACGAACGTCGTCGAGACCATGAAGAAGATGACGAGCAGCAGCACGACGTCGATCAGCGAGGTCAGGTTGAGCTCCGGATCCTCCCGTCGCCGCGGGCTGAGGTTCATGGCCCGTCGGCCGCAACCGGGGCCGCCCGCTCGGTCTTGGCGCCCAGCCGGTCGAAGGACTGCACCAGCTTGATGGCTTCCTTTTCCATCTCGATGACGAGCGCGTCCACGCGCCCGCGCAGGTAGCGGTAGCCGATCAGCGCCGGGATCGCCACGATGAGGCCGGCCGCCGTCGTGAGCAGCGCCTCGCCGATGCCGCCGGACAGCACGCGTGCGTCGCCGACGCCCTGGGTCGTGATGGCCTCGAAGGCCGAGATCATGCCCGTCACGGTGCCGAGCAACCCGAGCAGCGGCGTGATCGCAGCGATGGTGCCGAGGGAATTCAGGAAGCGCTCGAGCTCGTGCACGACGTGCCGCCCGGTGTCCTCGATGACCTCCTTCATCATCTCGCGGCCCTTGTCCCGGCTGGACAGTCCGGCCGCCAGCACCCGCCCGAGCGGGGAATTGTGCTCGAGCGCAGTGATGTGCCGGTCGGTGAGCGTGCGTGTCTCGACCAGCTTCCAGACCTTGTCGGTCAGCTCGCGCGGGATGACGCGCTTTTCCTGGAGCGTCCACAGCCTCTCGAGAATGATCGCCGCTGCCCCTACCGAGCAGAGAATGATCGGCCACATCACGGGGCCGCCGGCCTGAATGATTTCCCACATGCGCGCGCATGATACCGTGCCGGGCCCCCGCGGGCATCATTCGGGTCGCCGCCACCAGCGCGGGCTGTGCTCACGGTGCAGCAGGACGGGACCGACCCCGTCAGCGGGCGAGACGGGCACTCTGATTGCCCCGCCATCCGGCGTCTCGAGCACCTCCGCACCCGCCTCGCGCCAGCGCCGGACGACATCGTCCTTCGGGAATCCCCAGCGATTGCCATAGCCGCTCGACACGATGGCCACGCGCGCACCGACCGCCGCGACGAACTCCGGGCCGGATGAGGTGGCACTGCCGTGATGCGGCACGAGCACGACGTCGGCAGCGACCGGCAGTACCGACATCGCTCGTTCCGCCTGCGCCTGCGGATCCGCAAGCAGCAGTACTGAACCACGATGGCCATCGACCCGCAGGGCACAGGATCCGTCGTTGCCCGCGAAATCACTGTCAGCGGGAGGGTGCAGGACCGTGAACAGTACGCCGTCCCAGGTCCAGCGCTCGCCTGCCGTGCAAGGGCGGTCCGCGGCGAGCGGCGACGCCGTATTGCCGAGCACCTGCCCGATGTGGACCGCGCGGCGAAGGCTCTCGATCCCGCCGGCATGATCGGCGTCGTCGTGGCTCAGCACGACCAGGTCGATCGCCCGCGCGCCGACGGATCGCAGGTAGGGCAGCAGCGTGACCCTGGCGGCATCGCCACCGCCCGACCAGCGTGGCCCGGTGTCGAACACCAGCGTATGCCGGGTGGTGCGGAGAACCGCCGCAAGGCCCTGGCCTACGTCGAGCACGACGAGTTCGAAGCCCCCGGGTGCCGGTGCCGGCGCCGTCCGCAACAGCAAGGCGCCGAACAGACATGCGGCCAGCAGCCTGGAGGCCAGCCCGGGAACCAGCAGCGCGCCGAGTGCCGCGGCGATGCCCAGGGTCAGCAGCCAGGCCGGCGCCGCCGGCGGCGCGAACAGGGAGGACGGCATCGCGCCGAGCGCGAGCAAGGTGGGCCAGCAGGCGTCGAGGAGCGCTGCCAGACCGGCCCAGATGAGCCCGGCCAGTGACGGGCTCAGTGGCATGAGTGCCGTTCCGGCGAGTGTCAGCGGCAGGATTGCGAGCGAGAACAGCGGGATGGCCACCGCGTTGACCAGCGGTCCCAGGGTGGAGACCGCCCCGAAGGCCGCGACCAGGACCGGTGCGAGCACCACGGTGACGGCGGCCTGGGTGCGCAGGAACCTGCGCAGAAGACTCAGGGGTCCGTCTGCGGGCTCGAGCAGGCTGACCAGCGCCGCCACGGCCACGAACGACAGCCAGAAACCCGCCGACGTCATCGCGAGCGGGTCGACGGCGGCGAGCAGCACTGCGGCCGCAACCAGAACCTCGGCGCCTGCCGCGTGACGGCGCATGACCCGCAGGCCGACCGCGATGCCGACCATGACGACCGTGCGCACGGTCGGCAAGGACGCGCCCGCCAGCAGCCCGTAGCCGGCCGTGACCGCCAGCACCGTGGCCGCCTGCAGGCCCGGCCAGCGCGCGGAGAGCCCGGGTCCGCCGGCGAGGCTTCTCAGCCTGCGGGTCACGAACAGCACCGCAACGGCGAAACCGGTAACGTGCATCCCGGAGATGGCGATCAGGTGCGCGGTACCGGTCGCGATGAAGGCGTCATTCAGCTCGGGCGGAATACGCCCGCGCAAACCGACTGCAAGCCCCTGCAGGACGCCAACCGATGCCGACGGTCCTGCCTCAACCGCAATGCGGGCCGCAATCCAGGCGCGCGCCGACTGGATGGGCGCGTCCGCGACGCGCCGCCCGAGCAGCCGGGCGGGCCCGTCCCGGGACAGGTAGCCGGTCGCACCGTAGCCGCTGCGCAGCAGCGCAAGCTCGCGATCGGAGCCGCCCGGGTTCGCAAATCCATTCCGGCAACGCAGCCTCGCAGTGAGGCGCCAACGCTGCCCGGGGAGCGGCACGGCTTCCGGCTCGTACCACGACAGTCGCAGTCTGGGGGGCACCCCGGCCATGCGATTCGCCCGGCCTGGTGCAAAGTCGAAATCGATCCTG
>Ga0209536_100008849_pt1 | contig 15030 bp, 12 predicted proteins | sample DeeMarSeWOR28_12_FD_187461 | JGI IMG/M metagenome (GOLD analysis project Ga0209536, IMG submission 187461) | Marine sediment microbial communities from White Oak River estuary, North Carolina - WOR-2-8_12 (SPAdes) (version 2) | ecosystem: Environmental > Aquatic > Marine > Intertidal zone >...
AAGATCCATAAATCTGGTAACAGGAATGTTAAAAAAGGATACCATGGCCCAAACCGTATCTGTAAAGTTATCAGGCCCCCACCGAAATTTATCGGCATCATAAAGGCAGTCGGATACAAGCCCACCTTCAGAAGTGTTTGCTTTTACGGTTTTTTTAAAAGCTTCATGGTTGCGAATCGCCCGACAGATATCATCGACTTCGTTGGATTTAAATGGAAAGACTTTCAGAACCTGCCTTGCATAGACAGCCCCTTTAACTGCATGATCTTCATGCCTTCGCTGAATATCATGGAGAAGACCGGCACATTGGACGATGATGACTCTCTGGTTGATAAAATTGTCGGAGCGTCCGGCAAGCTTATTCTCTATAATCATCAAAGCACCTGCATCAACCGCTACTTTCATTGCATGTTTAATGCCGTGTCCAAAATCATCCTCTAAGTGCTCGGCAACAAATGATTGTAATTTTTCGGTGAACGCGTTTGTCTCAAGATATTGAAGGGACAATTCATTTGCAAAAGAATGGTCTTGATAAAAATCAGGAGATGGATACTGAGAAACAATTTGGCGGGCTCGCTCTCGAATACGAGTATAAATAATGTCCATATTTCTTTGTAAAAAATCGCTCGCCTTAAGTTGAAGTCAACGAAAAAAGATTGCCGCAAACCTTCCATTGGCCGTCTTCTTTAATGACATGAATGATCTTATCAACCTCATGAGTTGCGCCGATGTCAAATAGTTTGGCAACAACCGGGTAAACAGAATTTATCGCAACCCTTATTTTACCGGTTATTCGGATTTGAGCTTCGGTATCATTTTTTGATATGGTTTCGGTTTCTATGTGATAAAGTTTATTTTTCAAAAAATTAATATCAAAACCACGCTCTTTAGCTGTTTTGGCAGCAAAATACAGATAATCATCGACCACATCGGCATCCTCAGAAGCGAGTTGTTTTTTACAGATTCTTTTTGTCATTGATTTATCAAGCTCAAAATATGCTTTGCTGAATTCTACGACAGCTTTGTTCGGTGTATCTCTAGCATCTGCCATAGAAAAAATTAACTGTACCACAAACCCAAAGATTAGAACCAGAATGATACCTACGCTTCTGTTTAACTGGGCCATCTAATTTACCTCCTTTTATCCATTTATTAGAAACTTAAGTATTTTCAAAATAACAGTATAACATTCTAAGGATATTATATTTTAAATATAATGATACAATTTAACACACTCAATTTAGGTTAAAAAATGTCTGATACCATGGAATAAATCTGGAAACAAGGATAAATTGGCCGATTCATTTTTGATGGTAAAAGAAGACTTTTTCTTTGACACATGGACCAGTTTTTTTTATAGTCCAAATTTGATTTGGGTATTATTTTAAAGCTACTTTGGTCGTTTCATAGCAAATCTATTTTCCGTTTTGAGTTTTTGGATTTCCATGAATTATGAAGATTCAAAGGGGCATTCGCATCAGAAAAAATCTTCCAACGGGAAGATAACATCGTTAGGACTGTGCCTCGGGGCTTCTACAGTTTCTTTGGTTCAACTGGAACAAAATAGGAGTCCCAATACATACCATCCGACAAAACGTAATAACAACCTCCGAATTATAAAAAGCTCACTCTATCCCCATGAAGGAGACCCCAAAAAAACCCTTCTTCGTCTTATCAACGGCCTTGATCTGAATAAATTCGATAGAATTGTCGCCACCGGCAGGCGATTCCGTTCGTTTGTCAATCTGACGTCAATACCCGAACCTGAAGCCGTGGAATATGCCTATCAGTATATCAAACCAACGGATATTCTCTGCCCGGCGATTGTCTCTGCCGGCGGAGAGACGTTTATGGTGTATGTTCTGAACCGTTTCGGCCAGATTTCCAATGTTCTAACAGGGAATAAATGCGCATCCGGAACCGGTGAATTCTTTCTCCAGCAACTTCGCCGAATGGACGTAACACTGGAAGAAGCTGCCCAGTGGGGTGCTGCGACCGAAGCGTATCCCGTCTCCGGACGGTGTTCGGTTTTTTGCAAGTCCGACTGTACCCATGCCACCAATAAAGGTGTTCCTAAATCAAAAGTCACTGCCGGCCTTGGTCAAATGATGGCCAATAAAATCTTGGAGCTTTTAAAAAAGGTGGAAAGAAAGAACATTATCATCACCGGAGGAACAGCGCGTAATCACATGATGATCGAGCGTTTGCGCGAGGAAATTCCCGGATTGATCGTTCCGGACGAAGCCCCCTATTTTGAAGCACTGGGCGCCGCTCTTTGGGGATTGGAACACGAAACAAATCCCTTAACCGGCATATCCGGGTTGTTGAGCACCGAAATTTCATCATTTGACACACTGCCATCCCTAAAAGATTTTTACCACATGGTGGAATTTAAAACCATTGAAACAGGAGAAATTCATTCCGGCGACACCTGCATTCTGGGTCTTGACGTCGGTTCGACCACCACCAAAGCCATTCTGTTGCGAAAATCGGATAATGCATTGCTTGCCTCTGTTTATCTTCGCACCAGCGGAGATCCGGTCGGCGCTTCCAGACAGTGTTACCGCATCCTTCTTGACCAGATAAAGCAAAAAGTTCATCCTTCTGAAATAGCCATAGAAGGTCTGGGTGTCTGCGGCTCCGGGAGACAGATTGCCGGACTGCACGCACTGACGAACAGTGTGATCAACGAAATCATCGCCCACGCTGCTGCTGCCGTTTATTTTGATCCCCAGGTGGACACTATCTTTGAAATTGGAGGACAGGACGCCAAATATACTTACATTACCAATTCTGTCGCTTCAGATTATGCCATGAACGAAGCCTGTTCAGCCGGCACCGGTTCTTTTTTGGAAGAATCCGCCCATGAAACGCTGGGCGTAAAAATGGAAGATATTGCAGACATTGCCCTCAAAGGCGAACATCCGCCTAATTTCAACGATCAGTGTGCCGCATTCATCACGTCTGATATTAAGACGGCCATTCACGAAGGCGTCAAGCATGAAAATATCGTTGCCGGGCTGGTTTATTCCATCTGCATGAACTACTCAAACCGGGTTAAAGGGAACCGACCGGTGGGGGAAAAAGTGTTTATGCAAGGCGGTGTTTGTTATAACCGGGCCATTCCATTGGCCATGGCGTCTCTTGTGGGAAAACCGATCATTGTTCCCCCGGAACCCGGGCTCATGGGCGCCTATGGCGTCGCACTGGAAGTCAAAAAGAGAATTGAACATGGCCTATTAAAGAAACAGCACTTTGACCTGGAAGTTTTAATAAATCGGCAGGTAAACTATGGGAAATCATTTATTTGCAAAGGAGGAAAAGAAAAGTGTGACCGCCGATGCAGCATTGCCATGATAGAACTCGAGGGTAACACGTATCCATTTGGCGGCGCCTGTAATCGGTATTACAATTTGCGTCATAATATAAGATACCATGTTAAAAAATTGGATATGGTGCGACTACGGCAGCAACTTGTCTTTGAAAAATATGGTTCTCCATTTGTTTCCGATACGGATCAGGATTTTTTCAGGGAAAAAAGGAAGAACGTCCAAAAAAGAATCGGTATCAACAGAAGTTTTTTGGTCAACACATATTACCCTCTTTATTCAACATTTTTTGCTAAACTCGGATTTAAAATTGTTGTTCCTGATTCCTACACTCAAAAAGGAATTGATCAGAAAAATGCTTCTTTTTGCTATCCGGCTGAACTTACTCACGGTTTTTTTCACACCCTAATTGAAATGAAAAACCCGCCGGAATATATTTTTCTGCCCCATTTCAAGTCCCTTCCAATTTCGGATGGCAACTCCAGTGCACAGACCTGTCCTTTTGTCCAAGGAGAAACTTACTATCTTCAAGCCGCATTTAGCCAAAAACTTGAAGAAATTAATACCAAAGGAACAAAAATTCTGACCCCGCTTCTTGATCTGACAAAGGGCTTGGAGACAGCCAGAACACCTTTGATCGAAACGGCGCTTCAAATGGGGATCAGGCGAAAATCTGCATTATCTGCTTATAAAGCTGCCGTAAAACGACAAGTGGCATGTATGGAGGAAATGAAACATATTGGGAAAAAAATGCTTCAAAAACTCGAGTCCGATCCAAGTCAGATCGCTGTCGTAATTTTTGCCCGACCTTACAATGGATTTGTTGAAGAAGCGCACATGGGTATTCCTCACAAACTCGCATCAAGAGGCATCCCTGTCATCCCTTTTGATTTTCTGTTATTCAACTATGAAACATCAAAACGCCATATGTATTGGGGGATGGGCCAGCGTATCCTTCAGGTTGCAAAATTAGTTAAAAAGCATTCTCAACTTTTTGGCACTTTTGTCACCAATTTTTCCTGTGGTCCAGATTCGTTTATTATTGGATATTTCAGGGATATTATGGGTCGAAAGCCTTCTCTGACACTTGAACTGGACAGTCACACGGCCGATGCCGGTCTGGAAACCCGCATCGAAGCGTTCATCGATATCATCTCTTCATACCGACAACTGACAGCAAAACAAGATATCGCTTCAAAGAAACGGACATTCATCCCTGCTCGCACAAAACTGGAAAACAACATCCCAATGGTCATAACTTCTTCAGGCGAAACGCTGCCAATGACCCACCCGCGTGTGACACTATTGATTCCGTCTATGGGGAAACTAACGACGGAATCTTTTGCAGCGGTATTTCGCGGCCTCGGTTTCAATTCCGTCGCTCATCCTCCGTCAAACGAAGCAATTTTGAAACTTGGAAGGGCAAATACGTCCTGTAAGGAATGTCTGCCCTTGATACTCACCACTGGAACATTGCTCAATTATATTTACAACGAAAGAAAAAAAGACGACATTCTGGTTTATTTTATGCTTACTGGTTCCGGTCCATGCCGCTTTGGCCAATATCGGATTTTCATGGAAGATCTGTTAAAAAGGCAGGAAATACCGGATGTGGCGCTTTTTTCACTATCATCAGAGAATTCCTATGCCGGTTTAGGCAACGATTTTCACTTAAAAGCATGGTGTGGTGTGGTCGTATCCGACATCATGGAAGACATTCGATCAATGTTGTTGACCAATGCTGTTGACGTAGAATCGGCGATCCGAATTTTTAATGAAGAATGGGAGTTAATTCTTCGTAATTTTGAAAAAGGGAATTTTCCCCGACTCGAAAAACAACTTGCCAAAACAGCCGAACAATTTCGTGAAATTCCTTTGAAACATTCACCGGAAGCCGTGCCGACAATTTCTCTTGTGGGTGAAATATTTGTACGAAGAGATGAATTGTCCAGACAATATCTGACAGAACGGTTAGCAGAAAAGGGATTCGCTACGATCTGTTCGCCCATTGCCGAATGGGCACTCTATGCCGATTATTTGGTGGACAAAGGACTTGTTGATTACAACATGTCAATACGTGAAAAACTTTTGTTTTTACTTAAAAAAAGATATATGGCTCGATATAAAAAGCGTATCAAATCGACATTGGCAGACTCGGGACTGGTTCATGCAGAACCGTTAAATATTCGATCCATTATAAGCAATGCCTCCCCTCATTTATCACTCAATTTAACTGGTGAAGCCATTTTGACCGTGGGAAGCTCCTTGGCTGAAATTGCGTCACACTCTTGCGGCGTTATCGCCATCGGTCCTTTTGGCTGTATGCCAAACCGTCTGGCAGAAGCCATTCTTAGTGAAGCCATGACTCATAAAGGCAAACTGGCAACAGACCCAAACAACAAACAACTCCGCTCCATACTCACCAGTCTCGACGACCTCCCTTTTTTGGCCATTGAAAGTGATGGTTCCCCCTTTCCTCAACTTATCACCGCAAAACTGGAAAGCTTTTGTTTACGAGCAGAGCGATTGCACAACAAAATGGTATCTAAGCTGAGCGTTTCAAATCTTAAAAGGGAATAAAAAATCATATATTTTTAATGAATTATCTTCAGTTGAATTTTTTAAATTTGAATCCTCATTTCCGCAAAAATTCCTTGACAGCATAAGCAGATCCATTTAGAGTCTGACGCCTATAGATCACAATAGATTCAAAATATAATGGTATTGAATTTATCCCTCATATGTTTTATTATTATATATTGATTCTAAAAAACGAAAAATGCACCGTTTTTTGCACAAGGAGGGTTCAATAAAATGAACGAATTGCTGGCTCCCGGCGGCAGCCTTGCAATGGTGGAAGGCGTTTTGAAAAGCGGCGCCGATGCCGTCTATGTTGGGGCAAAAGGTTTCAGCAGAAGAAAGTGCGCTTGGGAACTCGAAGATAGTGATATCAGAGAAGCCGTGCGCATCGCCGACATCTATTCCGGCAAGATTCGGGTGGCAATTAATGCAGAAATTCAGGAAAAACATTTTATTCGAGTATTGAGCAAAATCGCGAAATGGGCGCAATATGGTGTAGAAGGGGTTATCGTCAAAACTCCGGATCTTATGCGACTTATCCAACGAAACTATCCCGAACTGGTTATCCATGCCAGCGTGGGCTGTAATATCCAGACAAAAAAAGAAATGGAATATTATCGAGAAGCCGGCGCCACCCAGATTGTGGCCAGTACCGAAATCGATACCGTACAAAAACTGAAAGCGTATAAAATGAATGCGGATGACGTTGGTGTTCTCACCGAAATACTTATCCACGGCAACCGTTGTATCGGGGGTGTGGGCAATTGTCTGTTTCATGAAATAACCAGCGACTCTTATATTAAAAAAGTTCATCACGATGAAAACGGCAATGAAATCGTTGAATATGAAGGCTGGCCGGACAGAAGCGGCAGTTGCTTTCGATTCTGCCTCCTTACCGAAGCCCAGCGGGAAAAACTGATGCGCCGTAAGGGAAAGAGTTCTGAAGAAATCACCCATATTAACGAAACAATCCGTCGTCAACCGAATGTCGCCTTTGCCATTTCCGGTGAAGAGATGAAACAGTACGTTGATTTGGGTTTGCAAACCCTCAAAGTCCAGGGGCGTGAATATCCGGTTGCTTTAATTTCTGAAATGATTCATGCATACCGAACCCTTATCGATGGATTCAGTCAAGGCAAAGATCTCCTTGATCCCAAAATGGCAGATGCCGACAAAAACATCCAACGCCTGGCAAAAGATCGCGACCGGGCCCGTATGAAAAAAACCAAAGAACTTCACCAGAAAATCAAAGGCATTTAAATAAAACTTTTAATGCCTGCACACAAAAGCATCTATATATAAACGGCTCGGTCGAATCTTTTTTCATCCGTGGCATTTTATTTATCACAACTTCATTCAACGATCAGTTGTCGTTGTTGAATTTCCTGTATATCCTTTTGAATTTAAAGCATAAAACTCGTCTACAAATCCACTAAAAGCACCTATTTGGAGGTTTGAATCATGACCAAAGTATATGTGGTACGTCACGGTCAGACCGCATGGAATCTGGAAGAGGTCTTTCGGGGACGCATGGATATTCCTTTGGATGAAACCGGAAAAAAAGAAGTGCACCTGGCCGGTGAGGCGCTAAAAGACGAAACCCTCCATGCCATTTACAGCAGCCCCCTTTCACGCTCAATGGAAACTGGTGAAAATATAGCTAAATTTCAAAATATTCCCGTCACGCCACTTGAACCCATTATTGATATCAGCTACGGTGAATGGGAAGGGGTCAGCCTGGTTGAGGTTCAAAAAAAATATCCGGATCTTTATGACCTGTGGTTAACCCAACCCCACAATATTACTTTCCCCGGCGGAGAAAGTTTAGAGCAGGTCCGGGTGCGAACCCAGAATGCCATTGATTATTTGCTTGAAAATCATGAAAATGAAAACATCGCTTTAGTGGCCCATCGGGTGCCGAACAAAGTCATCTGTTGCAGCCTTCTCGGAATCGACAACAGCAATTTTTGGCGAATTCAACAAGATACGGCAAGCACCAACCTTTTTGTTTATAAAAACGGACAGTGGATCATCTCGTATTTAAATGACACCGCTTACCTCAGAGTTTTGGGAAAACCCGCCCTATCCGATTTTTAGCAGAATAATTTAGGGCAAAATAATTAAAGCTTCCTTTTAAAAAGGGATCACTTTATGAAAAAAACCGGCGTGTTTTATCACCCCAGCTTTAGTCGAAGGAGCTATTTAACCCGGGGTGCCCGGCTTGAAGACTTTCCGGGTGCCATCGATCACCTTCTGGCCAAGGACAATATTATTCTCTATGAATCACCTCCCATTGAGGAGGAATGGATTTTGAAGGTACATACTCCGGAACTCATCCGAGGTGTGGAGGCGGATCATCTATGTTCAACGGCCTGGCATTCAGTGGGTGGTGTGGTTCTGGCCGGAGAAAAGATTTGTACCGGTGAAATCGATAACGCATTTGCGCTCATCGGTGCAGGGGGCCATCACTCCGGCAAAGACTATTTTGGCGGCTATTGCTGTTTCAACGATGTGGTCATTACCATCACCTATCTTCGTGAAATTCATAATATTCAACGCTTTGCAATCATGGATACGGACGCTCACCATGGAGACGGTACCCGGGATCTTCTCAGAAATGATCCTGATGTGTTACATGTATGCTGCTGCGGCATGGAATCCGAATCACCCGACGGCACAAAAGTGGATATCCGGGCACCGGGCAGTTCTTGGGGATTCTGGGGCAGGGGTGATAAAATCGAGAATGTCGACCAACAATACGCCGACAACGTAAAAAACGAATTTTATCCCCGGGTAAAGGATTTCAAACCGGATCTGATTTTCTGGTATTTCGGATTTGACACTCACCAGGGAGATTACGGCAGCCTCGGATTGAGCGGCCGCTGCTTTCAGGAAATTGCCCACTTTATGAAAAAAACCGCCGAAGAAGTAACCAACGGCCGCCTGGAAGTGGTCCTGGGTGGCGGCTCCCAAACAGACATCGCCACCAATGTTATCCCACCCATTATAGAGATACTATCAATGTAGGTGCTTTTAAAAGAATATCTGGTGACTTATGTTACATCAGAACTTTTTCCTGAAAAAGCCGAGATCTCAAAAGTGCCTAAAATTTGGAGTGCCTAAAGTGATCTAAAGTTGTTCAAGAGAGACCAGTGAAACACAATACTGGTTAGAAGTAATAATGGATGCGAACTTATTATCTTAGGAAAATGTAAAACTTGAATATGATGGGTGCAGCGAATTGCTGGCAATGTTCACTTCAATAGGAAAAAGCAAATAAAATTGATAGAATATAATAACTTCCCCGCTTAATACGGGATAAATAGGTATTTTAGATCACTTTAGACACTTTAAACTTGTAAGTTTAATGAATAAAGCCAGGTAACTAAAAATAAATTTCAGAATTTTATCCCACAAAAAGTGCGCTAATTCAATTTACCTACCGTGATCAAATACAACACTGTTTCATCTTCACCATCGATTTCCAGCAACTGATTGATATCATTGTCAAAAAATGCTCCAATGGGACAAGAACCGAGATCCATTGCGGTGGCAGCCAGCTGCATATTCTGGCAGACATGGCCCAGATCCATGGGAATATAGCGCACAGCGCGGTCACGATATTTGACCATACACCTGAGCATCATGGCGGTCCAGATGAAAACAACCGCAGCACGACGCACCATTGGTTGTCCCAGACAGGCGGTGGTCAAATCCCTGCTGAAGCTTCCATCCTTAAGGCGCTCAAGGGCAAAGGATGCGACATCGAAATGGTAAAGCCCCTGAGATACATCCTCAACATGATCAACATAAAGATAGGTTTCAAAGGGATAAAGGGCTCCTGCTGAAGGTGCGGTGCGTAGCAGGTGAACTCCGACCCGCGCCGTAACCCCCTGGGCTGCCCAAAGCAACGTTGAAAGTTCATTTAAACTCAACGGTTCTGCTGTGGTATCACGTTCCGAGCGGCGTTTCGTCAAACATTGCCACAAATTTGCCGGACGGTTCAAGTCAGGCTGGGGCAACTTGAACTTTTCCGACTCCGGATAGGTTTTAAAACTCTGGACAGCCGGAATGGATCCAAGACGGTCTTTTAAAGGTTTGTCCCGATGATATTTTGTACCATGAATATAGCGAAAAGCCAGTCCCTCTTTGTAAATTGCCATATATTGCTCCTTTCATTTTGAGACCTTATGTTAAAGCATTTAAATTTTAAAAGGATTTGCAATTTTGTGTCAATGTTTTTAAATTATAAGCACTATGGGAAACTTCGAAAACAACGCTTTGAAACTGGCTTCGAAAGCTTTAAGTTGGACCGACGAAGCCATTGAAAAATTCACATCCTCAGAGTCTTTGCCTAAACCTCTAGACTGTAAACCGGGCTGCCATTACTGCTGCTATAATCTGCCAATGGTAACACCCCCTGAGGCTCTGCTTATAGGATATCATGTAGAGAAAAATTTTACGAATCAGGATCAAAAAGAGATTTCCGATAGAGTTAATAAGATCCTTGAACGTATAAATGCAATAAATCCTTATGAAATACCGATGATGCGTCATGAACTGCCCTGCATTTTTTTGGAAGATAAAATATGCATGGTTTATTCGGTGAGGCCTGCTGTTTGCCGGACCTGTACCTCAACAAGTTCAGAACACTGCAAAATGATTTTTGAGACTAGAAATCACAGGGATAGGCTTCGCTGTTATCAACAAATACGAGAAATCTTTCAAACCGTCCACTCGCGCTTAGTTAACCATTGTCTGGAAATGGAATGTCAATCTGATCCTTTGCCTTTAGTAGAAGCCACGAGGGATTACTTCAATCACCCTGAACCCATCGATGCATGGTTACAAGGTGAAACCGTTTTTCGAATTTCAAGGTAGCTAACTTTTAGGACCACCTCCCGAATAGTTGCAGCTAATTGAACCCTCGGGGAGTTTTTCTAAATCGTCGCTCCATGGATAATCTTTTTTTAAAACGCGTGAACTCGTGGCAAGGGCTCGTAAAGAAAGAACAGAAACCTATCTTTGAAAAATCAATCGGTTTGCCACATGATCTGCAATTTCTTTTAAAGATACGATTTCGTCATGCGCCTGTTCTTTCTAACGACCCCTAAGCCACTCAAACAGCACCCCCTTTAAAAAAAGATCATCCATTCCACTAATATTCAAGGATTTAGTCTAAAACTCCACGATCCCTCAATTAATTAGTGTCCAATTCAGAGATAAGCGATTTTTGTACTGTTAAAGGCCGCACAAGGGTTTGCCGAGAGGCGTACGCCTATACGCCGCAGCCGGAAAACCCGCGGAGAACACCGAGCAGGGCAAAAAGGGCCATTTCTGGATGGAAACTAAATCGTATCTTGACAAAATCCTTATGAAAGGTCATGGTAGACGCGTTTTATGCATATTTTTATAGGATTTACTTTCTAAAAATCAAATGAATGTGGAGGAACATGACTAAAGCTAAAACTGGTGATAGGGTTAAAGTTAACTTCGAAGGTTATCTTGAAGACGGTGAGGTGTTTGGTTCTACTATGGATGATGAACCATTTGAGTTTACCATTGGAGAGAAAAACATGCTTCCGGGTTTTGAAAATTCGGTCATCGGAATGGAAAAAGGAGACACCAAGACCATCACGCTTCCCCCTGAGGAAGCTTATGGTCTTCATAAAAAAGAACTCGTAACGGTTATGGAAAGGTCAGGTTTCCCCGAAGAGATACAATTGGAACTTGGAAAGAGACTCAGAGTTCGCACGCAAGATGGTAATTATACCGTAGTTACAATAAAAGATTTTACTGAAGACCGTATCGTTTTAGATGAAAATGATCCGCTGGCAGGTAAAACTCTAACCTTTAAAATCGAGCTTATTGAGATTTTATAGAAAACACTTTTAATTAAAATCAATTTTTATAAGAGTTTCCTATGAATTGCATATTCTGTCAATCAGAGATTAATGAAGACGATATTATACAAGAAGGGCTTGATGCTAGAATAGCTGGTCAAAAAACAATCCCCATTGAATACAACTGTCCGCAATGTATCCATGTTTGGGTTACTGAATCCTGCATAGGAAGATTCCCGCTTGACCCTTTCTTTGAGGATCCGGAAAGGAGAATGGCGCTTAGCAGATGCATTCGAAAGCTTTGTGAACAAAACGATGATAACCGTTTGCAAGGACCATTAAGTCTTCAGAAGTTAAGCTATCTTTGGATGAAAAAATAAAATCGTATTACGATTTTATAAAACTCCAGCAGCGCAGCTACGGGATCAATTTGGCGATAGGTTCACCACTCTTTAAAAGCGGAGCTAAAATTCCTACCCAATTTTTGTTTTTTACAGCACAAAAGATTATCCTACTGCCTTTGTACACCGATATTTTGATAAAATTCTTTTTTAGACCCCTCGGGTGCCTCAAATTGTTCATAAAAAACTCGATAGGTTCCGTTTGGAATCTTGATCTGCGAACCCGTCTTTTTTGCTAAAGCCTCATCCATCAGGCTCTCCAAAGGCGTTGGAATATCCTCGCGAACCGGTAACAAAAGTAATGATCCAGAAGGGCAGGAAACGCTCCCGACAACCTCTCCATTATCTATATAACTTCTTAAATTATCTTTTAAATGATGCGACAGTGGAAGCAGCATAAAAGGATCCCTCCAAAAAACCGGACAAGATTCGGGGCGAATATAGCTTTGGACACAGACGCCATGTGTTCTGACATGTGATGCTGATGGGCTGTTGTATGGATTTAGTATGCTGCCTATGTGAGCTAAGTCGACAATCAGCAGAAACTCGTTGTCTATTACGAAGATGTCATCAATCGATGCACCGCAGTCCGGACGCATTTTGGTCAGGTCCTGAATCGTTTTAAAGCGCTTGGAGTCAACCAAATCAAACGATTGTTTGCTTGACGGCATAATATTGGGTATCCTTTTCTAACCTAAATTCTCTGATTACTAATTTTGGTGACGAATTTGTTTAATTTACGGGAATGACACACTGATTCATCACAGTTTGTATTAAATTGCCCGCTAATACATAGAATTTAGATGCTTGCCACTTTGGTTTAAAGACGTTATAGTATATAATCTTGTTTTCAAAGAATGCAACGCAAATGTTTTTAAAGATAATAAGGTTGTTCATACTAAAAAAAGAGGTTTGCTATGAGTAAAATGTGGTTTTATGATGATTTAAACGAAATGCAAGATTTTAATAATTTGCGGGAAGCCGTAAAACGTTTGGAGAAAGAATATCTCGATCTTCGCATCCAGTTACGAGATACGGAGGAAAATCTCAGATCCGATCCAGACAGCGAATATCTGCGGGCCAAAGTGAAGTATTTGAAGAAAAGGCTAAAAGATATCGAGAAAAAAGGGCCCCGACTAGCCGACGATCATCCGCTGGAATTTGCCCTTTTTTCAGCTCCTCACGGATAATTTATAACAACCAGACAGGATAACAGGTTATACATTATTTAAATATCATACCAATTCTGTTATCCTGTCAATAATAACTAAAATATCAAAAATCTTACAAATAAAGAACTAGTGCGGCAAAATAGACTTGACAGACAGCTTCGTATTGAGGGCTGGAATCAACAGGTATTAGAAAATGCTAAAATAGGGATCGTGGGCGACGACGATCTGTTAGCATCCCTTTTTATCATGTCGGCATCAGCACTGGGTATTAACAATATCGTTGTCATCGCTCCGACTCTGAACCACGGGCTTATTGAAATCGCAAACAAACTAAACCTTCATTTCACCCTAACCCACCTGGAAGGATTCTATACGCATCCAGAAATAGATGAGTTGTTCAAAGGGTGCCGCTTAATTGTGGATTTAAGCCATTACGGACTGGCCAACAAGTTGCTGCTGGAAAAAGGATTTCAGGAGAACATACCGATTATTAGAGGTTTTTGTTACGAAAAAAATGGCAAACAAGGCTTCAAGGTGTTTAGCTATGTGAAAGGCCGAGAGTGGCGGGAGCTTGAGCATATTGTTTCGACTTTTAACTTGCCAAATTGTCATTTTGATGATGGCGTGCTGGATATAATTATTACTGGAATCGTATTGGAAGAAACCAAAAATCTTTTAATGGATCAAAACGTATCAGATGATCTCATATCATATATTAGAAAAAAAACAAAAATACAAAATAGTCAACCTAAAATACTGATCGTCGGTTCTGGAGCTTTGGGCATTTTTATCGGCTTGGGGCTAGCCTACTCAGGATTTCAAAAACTGACATTTATGGATCCTGACATTATCGAAGTGACCAATCTCAATCGGCAGGTTTTATTCTATAATGCCGTCGGAGAAAATAAGGCAAAAACACTATCAAAAAAACTCAACACATTATTCGGAATTAAAAGCAACGCTGAAATTGCCTATTTTGATAGAAACAACGACATCGAATGCTATGATGTTGTTTTCGACTGCGTTGATAATTTCGAATCGCGAATCGTTTTAAGTGAAAAATGTAAAGCGCATCACACCCTGCTGATAAGCGGCGGTACCAGTGTGGATGCAGGCCAGGTCGTGATTTACAACCCTATACAGAACGGCGCAACTCCAGCGGAATTGTTGGGATTGTACGGTATTGTTGAAAAGCGCAGCCCAGAAACATATCAACGGGAAAAAGCTGCCTGCATCTATCAGCCGGATCCTTCCGTGATTATGACAAATCAAATAACCGCCGGATTTATGGTCGATGCATATAGAATGCTCCTAAATGGTCAAGAACCCAAAAACATATTCTATGATCTTAATAATAAAGAGAAAATCTAAATTAAAAGGAGGAATGACAAGTGACTGATGCTGAGGTCAAGAAAACGCTTGAGATAGATGAAGCCGAAAAATTGCTGCCGCTCGTCCTTGAAATCATACCGGGACATGCTGCGGAGGGATTAATTGCTATATATGAACCTGGCAGCTACGAAGGTAAATCTCTCCGTAAGCTTTGCGACAGAACCCTGAACAAAAAGAATCTGAGCATAGAGGAACAGCTAATTGTCGAGGATGTCAACCGGCAACTAAAAGGTGGAAAGTTGCTATCGCGGGGGCAAGAGATCGAAGGTACAGCTTTGGAATATGCCGTATCAGAACAAACGGAGGCTGGAGA
>Ga0209536_100008850_pt1 | contig 15029 bp, 11 predicted proteins | sample DeeMarSeWOR28_12_FD_187461 | JGI IMG/M metagenome (GOLD analysis project Ga0209536, IMG submission 187461) | Marine sediment microbial communities from White Oak River estuary, North Carolina - WOR-2-8_12 (SPAdes) (version 2) | ecosystem: Environmental > Aquatic > Marine > Intertidal zone >...
TCCATTTTTAAGTCAAACGTAATTTCATTCACATCATCAATAAAAACATCCTGAGAAACCATCGCTGTATCATTGGCGTCAAAGGCCTTAAACCATAGCGAAGATAGAAACAAGCTGAAGTTGCCATTCGTTGACCACGATGCATCGATACTTGCAGTAAATTTACTCGAAGGAACATTGGGCTCCCATCCGTTCGGTTCCTGTGCTGTGATATCATCTATCCGGCCGTCATCTTCGAAACTCCCATTGACAATCTCACAAGTATCGGCGTTTGTCCAACCGGCAGCGAACATCATCAATATAATTGCCCAAATAGCTATCAAGTTTCTCATCGTTATTTCTCCTTCTCCACATCACCACGTACTTTCGGTCAAAAGAACTTCCGGCGTTGTAGTTCAGGATGCACACTTCTTTTGCCTATCAGACGGCTTGTACTGCTATGGTTATTCTCGATATCTCCAATCGAAATTACAGATATCGTCAGGCGTGCCATACTCACCATCGTAGCCTGCTGAAATCAAAATATACGTATCCACACGATATGGCCTGACCGCCGCTCTTACTGTCGCTAACACTTTATCATTCGTTGTGTTCATGTAGAACCTGTAACCCGGCGCTGTATTGGTTGTATCTATCGCAAGCCTGTGCGGTTGACCGCTAGGCGGGGGATCGAACGGCTTACCAAGCATGACTAATGAATGATTGTCTCTGTAATCGTAAACATTCTGTGGATTATCCGGATTATCGACATCATGCAGAATTTTGGCTGTATCGGCTCTATAATAGAGGATGGGCATGCCAACCCTCTGGCCTGATTGACGGTGTGTAACCCGTCTAAACACATCGCATAAAACAAAGTTATCGCCAGCAAAAGGACCTGTATCTTCATAGAGATCCATCAACTGGAAAGCATTAGCGTTTTCAAGCGGCAGATATGGACCTTTCCTGGCGCTCAAACTATTTGTGTATGTGATGCCTGCCGATGACGGGGGATATAGATTGCTTCCTAAGCTGCTCAAACCACTACTTCTGAATGTCGATTCGGGATGAAAACCCATCAAATCCCGGCCCATCATAGCCTCGCAAAGCTTCATGGCCCCACAGTATGGCTCCCCATCCGGATCCAGGGCCTCAGAAGGAGGATAGTCGTCGAACTCGCTGTTAAAAAGCTCAACGGCCGCGTCGATGCTGTGGAACTGGGCCTGTTGTTTGACTTCGTAGGCATACTGCCTTACTTTGTTCAGCGCCGGCACGAGAAGACCGATGAGTATTACAATAATGCTCATCACGGTCAGCAGCTCAACAATGGTAAATGCCGCTTTTCTATTGAATTGTTTTACGTTTGACTTCATTTTCTTTCTCCTAACATTCTACTTTTCAATTAAACGTTCATTTTATTGGTTTTATTTTTTACGTGGCGCTCAGGTTAGTAATAATACCGATCATCGGCAGGAATATCGCCAGAACGATGGTCATAACTATAGCGCCAAGCACAACGATCATAATCGGTTCGAGCATCGACATCAGTGAGGCGACCAGAACGTCAACCTGCTCATCGTAATTGTCGGCCACCTTCAAAAGCATCTTGTCCAGGTCACCGGTTTCCTCACCGACGGCGACCATGTTGGAGACAATCAAGTCGACGGTTTTTGACTGCCTCAGCGGCCCGGCAAAGGTATCGCCCTGCCGGATGGAATCGTGAACATTGCCGAGCATCTTGGCAAAGACCTCGTTTCCCGCCGTCTCGCGGGTAACGTTGAGAGCGTCAAGAATAGGCACACCGGCACTAATTAATGTCCCGAGAGTTCTTGTCCACCGTGTAACTGAAACTTTGCTGGAAAGCTGGCCTATGACCGGCATTTTCAATTTGACGCTGTCCAGAACAAATCTGCCCCCGCGAAATCTTCTCGCAAATCTCAGTAAAAAAACCATTAAGAACGGTATTCCGACTAAAATCACCCAGCCGCCGATCGGCACGCCTCTTATTCGCAAATCGAAACCGGGCAATATAGGGCCCTTTGCGATCCAGCCGCTTATTCCCAGCACGACCTGGGTTATTTGCGGCAATTCCTTACCTTCGGTCATTTCATGAATGGCGGTCTCGAATGACGGCACTACGAAAGTCATCAGCCCCAGAAGAATAAGAAAAGCAGCCGTCAGAACGACTATCGGATAAACCATCGCACTTTTAACGCGGGATTTTAGTTTCTGGGCCTTTTCCATAAAGTCGGCCACACGCGACAGAATCAAGTCGAGCACACCGCCGGTCTCGCCCGCGGCCACCATACTGACCAGCAGCCGGTCAAAGGCCCTTGGGTGCCTGCCCATTGCCTCCGAAAGGGTCGAGCCTCCTTCAATATCATCGGCAACGTATCCGATTATTCTCTTAAATGTCCCCGACCTCTGCTGCTCTTCAAGAATCCTTAATGACCGCAGAATCGGCAGACCTGCATCCTGGAGTGTCGAAAGCTGTCTTGCGAATTGAGTGATGGCTTTAACTTTAACTCTGCCGGCGGCACCACGCCTTTTAGCAGGTTTCGCCCCGGCTCTTGCACCCGGTTTTTTGGCCCCCGCGGCGGCACGAACCTTCGTGGGAAAATATCCCATGTTTCGTATCTTGCTTATCGCTTCCTTTTGGCTTAGGGCCTCAATTTCGTCTTTTACTTCCACGCCCTGTGCATCCAGTGCCGAATATTGGAAAACAGGCATCTTTAATTACTCCTTTTCATTGGTTATTGGTTTTTATTCCCAATTAATAACGAATAAATGCTCCCTTACACATCCTCCATCATTGTCTCTTTTACAATCTCGTCGATGGTAGTAATACCGTTGTAGATAGCAGTCAGGCCGTTATCGCGAAGCAGTCTCATGCCGGCTTTTTGGCCAGCCGAGCGTAAAACATTCGTCGAGGCCTGATTCATAATCAAATCTCGTATCTCATCATTGAATACCATAATCTCAAAAATTCCTGTTCGCCCCCTGTAGCCGGTACCATTGCACTTGCTGCAACCCCGACCGTAATAGAACTTTTTGCCTTTAACGTCTTCCGGCAATAACTGCAGTTCCATCAGCTGGGCCTCACTCGGCTCGAATTGCGTTTTACATCTTTCGCATATCTTTCTAACCAACCGCTGGGCAATAATCCCTTCGACCGTGGCGGTAATAAGAAACGGCTCGATCCCCATATCAAGAAGACGTGCGACTGAGCTTGGTGCATCGTTGGTATGCAGGGTTGTAAACACAACGTGACCTGTCAGCGATGCCTGTGCGGCAATCTGTGCTGTCTCGAGGTCACGAATCTCACCAACAAGAATGATATCAGGGTCCTGACGCAAAATTGAGCGAAGGCATCGTGCAAAGGTCAGTCCAATATCCGACTTCATCTGGACCTGTATAAGACCGTCAACGTCATATTCAACAGGGTCTTCGGTAGTGATTATTTTCGTCTCTATGTCATTAAGCTTGTTTAAGGCTGAATATAAAGTTGTTGTTTTGCCGCATCCGGTCGGCCCGGTAACAATGATGATACCGTTAGGTTTGTGGATGAGCATTTCGATTATTGCAAGATCTTCCGGCCCCAAACCAAGAGCCCCTAAATCAAACTTTGCCTGACTTCTGTCCAGAACACGCAATACGACGCTCTCGCCGAACATTGTCGGCAGAACACTAACACGCAGGTCAATCGGATTACCCTGGACGGTAAGAGAAATTCGGCCGTCCTGCGGCAGACGCCGCTCGGCGATATCAAGGTCAGCCATAACCTTTATACGAGAGCTTAACGCCGCAGCGATGTATTTGGGGGGAGGCACCATCTCATACAGAATACCGTCAATGCGGTAACGCATCTTATATTCATCTTCAAAAGGCTCAAAATGAATATCAGAAGCCTTGTCACGAATTGCCTGCAGTAAGACCAGATTAAGCAATTTTTTAACGGGATTGGACTCTGACAGCTCCTTCAACTCATCCAGGTCGATACTCTGGTTTCTGCCGTCAAATTCCGCGAGAAAAGTATCGCCCTGAATTTCATCGATTAATTCGTTGATATTGTTGTCTTGCTGTGTCTCATAGTATTTAGTCAGGGCTTTTTCGAGTGCCTCGGGATCGGTTATTTTCGCCGAAACCTTGAATCCCATCAGAGTGCTCAAATCGTCGGTAGCTCTGAAATTTTCAGGATTATCAAGGGCAACGCTCAATTCATTCAGGTCCTGATTGTATTCGATTGGGATAATGTGGTACGTCTTTGCCATTTGCGCCGGCACCTTCTCGACCACATCAGCAGGAATATCAATACCATCCAGACTCACATACTCCATTCCTCGCTGGGCAGCCAGGGCCATCTGTAACTGAGCCTCATCAACGATGCCTAATTCCAGGAAAATCTGCCCTATCTGTACCTTCTCCGGACGCTGACCCTGGATTTTCAGGCACTCATGAACTTTGTCTCTGCTCAGAATACCCATTTTGATAAGTATTCTACCGAGTGTTCTGCCTCTTAATTGCTCTATTGGAGGCATCTTTTGTGCTGTTTGCATTTTTCCCATCAGATTTATCCTACCACTGATTCTGACCAATATCTATTTTATTATACGACACTAAAACCTTTTTGACAAACAAATTATCTGTTGGACATTTAGTTATTCGTACCACTGTCTTTGTATTCATTTTATGCTATTAACGTCAGATAACACACATTTTGAGAGAAATCGTTTTTCTAAAATTTTGTCCATAAAAATAAAAATATAAAAAACAGAAAATATATTCTACCGCCAGATCTATCCTGCCAATGCCTATCAGAATGACACCTTATTACGAACTTTATTCTCCCTGCGCTTTGAATTGTCCAATTCTCGCCAGATTTGAAATGCAATATTACCTCATAATCCAGCGTTTTCCCTGATAAGCAAAACTTCCATTTGTCCTTAATTTTTGGTCGCCTTTAAGGGAATAGCTTAATTCGAGGGTTTTTCTCAGGAAAACTTTGACCGGCTCACCCATCTGGTCTTTTTCCACCGGATGGTCAACAGCAACCGTCTCATTACTCAAACCCGTAATAAATAGCTGTAAATTCTTGGCTTGAGAATCAAAATCCGGCCAAATAACGGCGATATCTTTCGTATTATCCTCACCCTGAAGTATCTTGGTGCCGGCATTGTCTAAAGGCTCAAGAAACGGGTATTTGCTCTTATGACGCATTTTTACTTGATTAAAAAGCATCGATGAAACAAACTTGCCCGCCGGTATAATCTGAAAACTATCCGTCATCAGGTCACACTTAGGATAGAAATCAACGTCTTCACCGGTGTTGTTAGTTAGCGTAATAATCGTATACCAGTACTGAATTGGCTTGTTATCGGAACCTCTCGGCAACGTTACTCGCTGGGGATGAGTAAATTCCATATCCAGGGTCCAATGTCCCGGAGCCGGTACGATAGCCGGTTCAGGTGCGGCCGGACATACACAGGCAATAATTGCCCAGATTCCCATAATTCCATAAAAAAACCTTTTCATCATATCGCCCTCACATAGAACTATATGCATTTTTCTTTGCAAAACTCCAACAAGCATTTCAAAGTATATTTTACACTAAAGCGGCTCAAAAGCCAAGAATATTTTGCCTGTTATTAGAAGTTCTCCCTTAAATCCATAAAATTGTTGCCTGGCATATGAAATTTGGTTATTTTGTCCCTTAGGTGGGTGAAATTTAATTCTTATTATGAGTATTTCTATGGCGGACGAGCAAAAGAAATTGCTGCAACAAATTGAGCACCTGCTCGAGACAGAAAACATGCTGGCCCTGCGCAAACTGCTAAGCGACCAGCGTAGCAGCGATATAGCCGAAATCATCGAACTCGTAGATAACAAAGAAAGGCGCGCTATCTTCGATGTTATGGACAAGCCAATATCCGCCGAAGTTCTGGAAAAAGTAGATGAGGCGACCAGGGCTGAGCTGTTCGAGCTGCTTGAAGATGAAGAGCTAACCAGCCTTGTTTCCGAGCTTGATCCGGATGATGCGGCCGACATCCTTTCAGAACTGTCCGAAGAAGAAAGAGCTGAGTTACTCCAAAACATATCGCCAAGCGAATCAGCAGAGATCAAGGAATTGATGAGTTACTCCGAAGACTCGGCCGGCGGCATTATGGACCCTATTGTAATCAGTGTGTCCGAGGATGCCACCGTAGGAGAAGCCGTCAGTAAAATCCGAGCGGCAGAAATTGATGAGGACTTCTTTTCAGTTTATGTTGTGAACAATACCGGTCGATTTCTCGGTGACGTTCGTCTACGGTTTCTGCTGACCCGACCCGAAATCACGAAGATTGGCAATCTAATCGATCCTGATACAATTTATGTCAATGACGACACCGACCAGGAAGAAGTCAGAAATATTTTCAGCAAAAATGATCTGATTGTTGTGCCCGTTCTCGATGCTAATCACAAACTCGTTGGCAGAATAACTGCCGACCGTGTCATTGAAGTCGCCGAGGAAGAAGCCGCCGAAGACTTATATACCATGGCCGGCACAGATCCGGATGAGCTGGATAACGTATCGATCTTCCATGCAGCCCGCGTGAGAATGACCTGGCTTTTGCCATGTCTGATCGGCACCTTAATCACAGCGCTGGTATTAATGTGTTTTCACAACATATTCGATTTTGAGAACATATTATTTGTTTATACCGCTGCAATATTTTTCGTACCCATGATAGCAGCCATCAGCGGGAACGCAGGCTTGCAAACATCTACTATAGTGGTATCGGGACTGGCAACCGGTCACCTTGCGGCACTAAAACTCAGCCAGGTATTCTCAAGAGAAACCCGCATAGCACTCCTGGTGGCTTTATCCTGCGCTTTTATCGGGGGGACAATTTGTGCTGTTTTTATAATTATCTCAAAAAATCATGCTGACACCGAAAGAGCATTGTCTACTTTACGGCTCGTCTTTGCATTCGGCACAGCGATGTTTTCAGCTATTATGGTCGCAACAACGCTCGGCCTGTTTCTACCGTTTTTATTCCGCCGAATCGGCATAGATCCCGCGATAAGTTCTGGTCCCCTGGTCACAACAGCCAACGATTCGATAAGCGTGACAATCTATATGTCCCTTACTCTACTGCTGGCGACATAACGATAGGTGATTACTACTTTATGAGCTTTGATTCGGACCGGCAGGCAAAAGATTGTCTGTTAATATAAAGGTTTTATCCGCGCGAACGCCTCATCCCAATCCCTCGCCTCGTATCAATTCTTCCCCTTGGCCTTCTTTCATGCGAGATTTCCCTGATTCTCGATTTTTTCGATGCCGTTTTTTGCTTTGCAGAACCGGCTGGAACCTTCTTTCCCAACAGTTGCAAAGCGCTTGCGCTCACCTGCCTCGTGGAACCGTCAGGATGTTTCAGGCCCTGATTGAGGACATCCAGAGCCATTTTCTTCATCCTGCCTCTCATTTTTCTAAGACCATAAGCGGCTGCATTTTTCGTGGTTACATGGTTGTTGCCGGTCAAAGCTTCTGTTAAGACTTCCAGACCGTCTTCCTGCATCCATGATAAGTTGAAGGCCGCTCTGCGTCTGACTGATGCATCAGACGAACGCAATTGCTCTTTCAACTTCTCAAGAAGCTTTACGGCCTCTTCATCCTTTTCTCTACCCGTCAATATCCGTTTTTCTGACTCCATAAATACACCCTTTTTTATATCGGCAAGCAGGTACGAATCGCTAAAGTCGATTTATTATTGGCACCAATTTGGAGGTTTATTAAAGATAGAGAAGTTAAAATCGGAAATATTAGCTTATTTCAGGGGAAAATAAGTATTGTTTGAGCATCAAGCTTGACAACCTGGGTAAAATTTTGTATTATAAGTAAATAGGTTTGTCTTGACAAATCTCATGGTGAGATAAATGCTCTTTTTGTTTAACGACCTATAATCAGGCTGGTCGTGACAGAAAGAGTTGGTTAATAAAAATTGGAGTTAATATTAATTATGGGCAAAGAACAACCGATTGATACTCAAACGCCCCTTGAGCATGAGCCTAAGCTGAACAGGTTTTTCAGAGCCGCTATTAAAACCCGCGCCAGCGACCTGCACCTGAAGGTAGGACAAACGCCTAAACTGCGTCTTTTCGGCGAACTGAAGAAAACGACCGGAGATGTAATGACACCCGAGAAAATGGAAGAACTTGTGTTCGAGCTGCTAAGCCCGGTCCAGAAGGAATTTTTTCTGGAGCATGGGACACTGGACTTCGCTCATGAAGTCGATGGTGAGCATAGATTCCGAACAAACGTGTTTCGCCAGCGAGGTTTAATCAGCCTGGCGGCACGGCGTGTCAACACTGTCATCCCACCGTTCGAAGAGCTGCACCTGCCACAGTCGCTGGAAATGATATGCGCCAGCAGGCAAGGATTAGTTCTCGTTGTAGGCCCTACCGGTTGCGGCAAGACAACAACAATCGCTTCGATGATTGACTACATAAATCGCACTCGTTCATGTCATATCATCACTGTCGAGGATCCCATTGAGTATTTGTTTAAGGACCAAAAAGCAATCGTCTCACAAAGGGAAATAGGGCTTGATACCAGCGATTTCGAAGACGCCTTAACATATCTTATGCGACAGGATCCTGATGTTGTTTTCGTCGGCGAAATGCGAGATGCCAAAACCGTCACAGCGGGAATGAGAGCAGCCGAAACCGGGCACCTTGTTTTCGGCACGCTGCACTCGGCAAATGCTTCTCAGGCCGTTCACCGGCTTTTGGACCTTTTCCCTCAGAATGAACGGGATCTTGTAAGGCAGACTTTGGCCCTGGCGATTAGAGCAGTTATCAGCCAGGTTCTGCTTCCATGCCTCAAGGAAGGCACAGATCGAATACCCGCCGTGGAGATTCTTATTACGAACGCCGCTGCCAGGAGACTCATCGCTGAAGGGCGTGAAGGCGATTTGCCCAACGTGATACGAAGCTCCCAGAACGAAGGGATGCAGGATCTTACTTACAACCTTTGTGATTTGGTGGAAAAAGGGCTCATCGATCCAAAGGATGCATTGAAATACGCACCAAACACTGATGAATTGAAAATGGCACTAAAGGGGATTAGAACCACTGCCAGTGGAATTCTGTAACATTTTACGGAGCATCTTATGCTAGACATGTTATCAGCCTCCGTTGAGTACGGCGGCTATATTTCCATAATTAAACTAATCGGCTTCATAATTGTCTTTTTCGGATGGCTTCCACTGGTTGGCTGGATACACTACGACGCTAAAACAGTAGAAACAAATGATGTCTTCTGGACAGGCATCATTCTGGGAGCGGGAGGGGCCGGGGCAATAATCTGGCTGCTCGTACCAATCTTTCTTGTTGGGATGCTCTTCTACCTGATTACTGTTGGTGCAATATCTCTGGCTTATGTCAAGCACCGTAATGCGAGAGTCCTGGATTTCGATAAAGTCCTGACGGCCGACCACTTGAGAAACCTGTTCGTCAGTAAAGAAAAGAAACTCGAAGCCCTTAAAAGCTTTACTTTTGTCACGTCAAACAAGAACGAAATACCGGTGCCCGAACCCAGAACACCGGACTTTTTCGGGTATAAAACAGCTTATGAAATTCTGAGTGACGCCACCTGGCGAAGGGCAAGCGGTATTGTGTTTTCCCCAACGGCACAGGATTACCAGGTGACTTATAGTGTTGACGGCACATCACTCAAACAGCCAAGCATGGCAAGAGACCAAATGCAATATTTCATTCATTTCGTCAAAGAACTTGCTGGTTTGGACACTAAGGAAAAGCGAAAACCACAAAAAGGAAATTTCAAAATCCGCAAGAAGAAAGATGATATCCCGTGGGAAGTAACAACTGCCGGATCAACCGTCGGAGAACAAATCAGGCTAAAACCAATAGCGCACGAGGTTATAACAAGAATCACCGATATCGGCTTAATGCCCGAGCAGGAAGGATTACTTAATCAGTTTCGTGGGATAAAACAGGGTGTATTTATTATAAGTGGTCCAAGGAAAAACGGCATAACAACCACTCTGTACGCACTTCTTCGAAACCACGATGCCTTCGTTAACAGCATCAACACGCTTGAAAGACAACCTTCAACAGAATTACCCAATATAACCCAAAACGTTTACAAACTTACCGACACAGGCACGACCACATTTGCCAATAAGTTCCAAACCGTTGTTAGAATGGGGCCCGACATCATCGGTGTCGCAGACTGTGAAGATGCCGAAACAGCTCAGGTGGCCTGTGCCGCTGCCAGAGACGGTAAACTCGTGTATATCACTCTAAAAGCAGACAGCGTTATTCAGGCGCTGGGTAAATGGCTGAAATATGTCGGTAATAAAAGTGTCGTCGCCGATACCCTTTTGGGTATAAGCAATCAACGGCTGCTTCGAATACTTTGTAACGAGTGCAAACAGGCATACGCACCGGACAAAGAACTTTTCAAAAAATTTAATATTGCCGCGGAAAAAACAAAAGTACTGTACCGCGCCGGCAAAGTTCAGTACGACAAGCACGGGAAACCTTTGACATGCGAGCACTGTCAGGGAACCGGTCATTACGGCAGAACCGGTGTGTTTGAAATCATTACGCTGAACGACGAGTTAAGAAGAGTAATTAACAAATCGAAATCATTGCCGGAGATTGGAACGCAGTTCAGGCGTGCCAAAATGCTCTACCTGCAGGAACAGGCGCTCAGAAAAGTAATCGCCGGCAATGTAGCAATAAACGAAATGATTAGAGTGCTTTCAGCATCAAAAGTAAAAAAAGCAAATCAAAAATAACTGTCAGTAATAGGCGGATCGTGGATCGAAGCACGAATCCTGAAAACCGGAGACATTGTTTATGGCCAGCTTAGCTGTTGTAGTAATAATCTTAGGTTGTGCTGCTCTGCAGTACTTCAAGGGAACGTTTGTCAAGGCATTTGCCATGATAATTATTGCGATTATCTCAAGTGTTGTCGCGTTCGGTTTTTTCGAAGCATGTGCAAATTTAATCATCAGCCGCGGCATTGACGGCAGTATGCTTTCGCTTATTCCCTGGGCACAAACTCTGTGTTTTATCCTGCTGTTTCTCGTGACATTCGGAGTTCTTCAGACGGGAGCCGTTTTTGTTATGCGCCACGAGGTTGACTTCGGATTTCTGCCTGAGCTTATAGGACGTATAGTTTGCGGAATTATCCTGGGCTTTATTATATCCGGGCTTTTGATCACAGCTCTTCAAATGGGGCCGCTACCGTTGTCCTATCCCTACGAACGTTTTGACAATACCAGGTTGAATCCTGACGACCCGAGCGGGGTACTGCTTAACGCAGACGGTTTTGCCACCGGCCTTTTCGGTATCATCAGTAACGGCAGCCTTAGCGGTAAAAACAGCTTTAAAACTATCCATCCCAACTTCCTGGACCAGCTTTTCTTTAACAGGTTTCAAGGAGGTGTATCAAGCATTAGTGACGTATCAAGCGTTAGCGGCGTCTATCCAGCCATAGTAGTGGGAGAACCGTGTGTCTGGCCGGCCTCCCAGGCAGTGAAAGAGCAAGTGGACAAATTTGTCTCGGAATTAAGGACTCGCAGCGGCAAAGTCGTATACGAACAACCAGGCAAGTCCGTAGCCTTACCAATCTCAACGAAAGAATCTTATAACCCTATGATTGTACGCATTGGAATAAAGAAAAGGGCCATAAATCGACAGGCATCAATCAATGGCGGATTATTTACGCCTTCCCAGCTAAGATTAGTATGTACACGAAAAACCGGCGAAGCAGTCAATACGTATCCCATTGGGTATCTCAAATCAAAAGATGAAATACAGATAAGCCCTGAGATAAAACTCAATACAGGTGACATCGAGGGCAATGCCAGATTCATCGATTTCGTTTTTTGCGTACCAAGCGGCTATGATCCTACGCTGGTCCAGTTCAAGCTTAACAGCATTGTCGAAATACTTCCCGGAGCAATCGTATCAGCCGACCAGGCTCCGGAAGTGGTACCTTTCAGTTATTCGCCTTCTGCGCCTCAGGGCAGCCGCAATAACCAAAGACAAGCTCGGCCTCAAAACCAACAACCACAGCAGCAACAGCAAACCGGTTCCAGAAGGTCCGGGCTCAGTGACATCAGCAGATCTGTCGTTGGCGATCTCGACGAGTAACAACCCATTCAGGCCGTTCGGTAAACAGGGAAAATGATTAAAGATAGACATTAGAAGATTTGTCTCTTCGTCAATCCTTGTAAAATCTATTCGTGGATTTATTGTTGATAGGCTCTGTCCTGACAGATCAGGAAGAAGGATAGGTAGAATATGACTGCAAGTCCTGCAAGCCAGAGCTTCTATAGAGGAGCTGCATCCCCTTAGCTGCAGGCTACCAGTTCTTCCAAATCCAGCTCCATAAGATGCTCAAGATAATCATTCAGCTCTTCTTCCGTAAAAGTGGCGAGAAATTCCGGCTTGGCAGTTTTGTTTATTTTGCAGATGTAATCGATCAACTCCCTTTTACTCATACACACATCCTTCAAAACTTGTAAAATTTTTTGACAACCTACGGAATATCGACAGAGCAAACAATTTTTCTTTAGCTTACTACACCACAACCAAATTAACGCCCCATAACCCAAACCACCATATAGCGATGTTGCCATTGCTTTGACTACCATATGTAGAGCAGACCATAAGACAGCATTAATCAGCCATTTAAGTGTCCAATAAAATCACTCTCGATACCGGCGAATCCAAACTAAAAAAAATATAAAATTTTCAAATTTCCTGCCGGCAGCATTTTTTAGTAAACGAAGTTTCATAGAGAGCCTCTATAATTATAGATATGCGACCGGTCGTGAATTAGATTACCTTAGGCACGAGTACCTTGGGCACAAATTGTGCGTAACTTTGTTTCTTTGAAAGAAAAACAGTGTCAAACAAGGATTTCCGAGCATTAGTCAACGATTATGGTGCACAAGTGCTGAGCACCGCGATGCGGATTCTGGGTAATAGCGAAAAAGCCCAGGATGTGCATCAGGAAGTATTTCTCGCTATATGGAAACGATGGCACAAATACAACGGCCGGACAAACTGGAACGCATATCTGTATCGGGCCGCGGTACGAAAAGCAATCGAGTTTGCAAAAAAATCGAAAACCGAACAGTCTCGCCGTAAGGTGTCCCCGGCGGGACTGCAGCAGCAATCGAAATACGACACAAGCACGGACAATCCGGATGATTCTTTGAGAACCGCCGAACTGCAGCAGATGCTGGCCCGAGAACTTGCAAGATTGCCAAAACGCCAGTCGGATGTGTTCGTATTATCGAGAATTGAAGGATTAAACCATAACAAGATCGCTGAAATCCTCGGTTGTTCGGAAAATACCGTAAGAGTTCATTTGCATAGGGCAGTGAAACAACTTGCCCGGGAACTCGGCGACTATCTTAAAAAATGAAAAATGGTGAATTATGAATAAGCACGAAAAAATCAGCAGGTTACTATCAGCTTCAGCACTTGGTGAACTGTCACCGCAGACGCAAGCAGAGGTAAAAACACACTTGACCGAGTGTCATCAATGCAGCAGCGAATTGAAACAACTCCAAGCACTGCTCGAATGCACCGGACGTATAAGTGAGCTTTCACCTGATACTAAGATGTGCGAATCAGCAAGACAAGCAGTTTTCGCAGCCATGGAAAACAACAAAGAACAAACCTCCCCCAGGCCCAATGCCGGTCTGGAACATATATGGAGAAAAATAATGTACAGCAAAACAATGAAATTCGCCGCCGCGGCGGTGATTGCAATAGTCGTTTTAGGCGGCATAAGCTTCTGGCCCGGCAATTCGTCGAAAAGGCCATGGTATCTTGGCCCCCCTGCCGCATGGGGTCAGGAAATTATGGCTGAGCTGGCAAAAATCGAAGCTCTTGTTTACCGGGAGCAGGCAGTATTTGTCGGCCGTTACGGACACACACATGTTTCCGGTACCTGGAGCAGGAATTACGAAGTTAAAGATAGATCACGTAAAGACCAATATTATGAGCATACCGATGAGGATACCTTCGGCCCCAGCAATCCGGGCAGCGAGCTCCAGCACGTAACGTACAAAATACCTGATGGGCAAGACCTGATACAATATGATGTATCATACGAGTACCAATGCTACACAATCAAAACAAACGAAAGCGGGGCTTACGAGCGCGATCCGGTAGAAAGGTTTCAATCCTATGTCGATCAACTGGATATAGCCAACCGAATACTCGATACGGCAGTATTCGAAGATAAAGAATGTGTTGGTTTTGAGGTAAGTACTACCTGGTCTGGAGGAGAACCAGAGCGAGGTGTTGATCGTATCTGGTTCGACACAAAGACAAAACTGCCTGTTCGCATAGAAAGACACGGCCTACCAATTACTGGTAGATCGGATGAAACAATTACTATCATACAAGACCGGTTCGAATATTACGCACAGGTTCCCGCTGAAATATTCGAACCTGAAATTCCGGCAGGTTTCATCAATGCCGAGCCGGACGAGGTTCGTGCCGCCAAGGAAATACAACAGAAGGGGCAGATGCTTTATGCGGACGTGCCAGCAGGACTGAAAGATGAAATCGCCACAGCCCTGAAGGACATCAAAACAGCTGTTTACCGGCAGCGTTTCGGCGTTTTGAGGGATGAAAACTGGTCATTAAGCGATGGACAAACCATATACATATCCGAGTATGACTGGCGAATAGATTCTCTTTCTTCAGACGGACAACTGAAAAAGACAGTATGGTATGTTACGGACAAAGACGATTGGGGTAAGACGAGCTTCGATTTCAACGACAAAAACTTCAGACTTATCCAGACTACCGTGAATTTCGCCGACCGCTCCTATAAGGAAAATACGTACGGCAGCAAATCACATCCTGATAATCCAATGGATAATATCATCTTTCTGGCGGATCATATTGACAAGGCGGACCGGTTCTTCGAGAGCGAGCTGATAGACGGTATCGAATGTTTCGGATTCGAGCTTAGTGCCAAGAAATACGGCTCAAATCCCGACACACAC
>Ga0209536_100008852_pt1 | contig 15028 bp, 16 predicted proteins | sample DeeMarSeWOR28_12_FD_187461 | JGI IMG/M metagenome (GOLD analysis project Ga0209536, IMG submission 187461) | Marine sediment microbial communities from White Oak River estuary, North Carolina - WOR-2-8_12 (SPAdes) (version 2) | ecosystem: Environmental > Aquatic > Marine > Intertidal zone >...
AATAAGACTTATAAAATAAAAATCAAGGTGAATTGTAATTCCATTTATTCGAAAAACCTGTAAAATAAATGAAAATACATGGATGTTTGACTGTTTAATTTACAATATGAAAGAACAAATGGCTCTGTTTGTAATTGAAAATAATGGAAAAACTGCTTTAATCGACACTGGTACAAGTATAGAAGTCGATAGTTTATTAAACTATCTTCAAAAAATCGGTATCAATCACCTTAATTATATTTTTACTACCCATGTTCACGTAGATCACACTGGAGGTGTAAAAAAATTATCCACTCGATTTCCTGAAGCCAAAATCGTGGTTTCAAAATTTTATCAAAACCTACCCGAAACAAAATTTGCAAAAAAGGGATCGGAATTAGCAGAATATCACGATTATTTGTTACAAAACCTAAAAAATAGGGTAATATATGTAAGTGAAGGGGATATTATTAGTTTGGATGATTTAAAATTAGAAATTTATGCTGCTCCAGGCCATACTCCCGAGCATATTGCAATTTTGGATAGGAAAAACATGAATCTATTTCCGGGGGATTCAATTGGGGGGCATCATCTAGGTTCAGGATTTTCTCGACCAACCACATATCCTCCGTATTTCAATTACGAATCTTATTCTAAAACTGTTAAAAAGTTATCCCAAATTGATAATTTAAAATCTATAAGCTTAGCTCATTTTGGTGTGGCTACAGGTCCTGACGTTCAAGAAGTATTTAAAATTTCAGAAGATGTATTCAAAGCTTACAAAGATACAGTAGTTGAAAGTTATCAGAAGAATAATGGCGATCTCAATTCAATAATAGCTGATCTTCTAAATAAATTTGGTCGTTCTCCAAACGAAATTAAGCATAATCGACCCGACGCCCTAATTTTCAGGACTTTAGGGGGAATATCGATTGGGCTTATAAACGCGTTGGGTCTAAAATCTAAAAATTGAACTTTAATATTTCCTGTAAAACAAGTCAAATAATTAATTTCACTAACTGTTTTTTCAATTCTAAAATAAGTCTTTAAAACTCAAAAAAATAATCTTTTATATACAATTAGGTCAATTTATTTATAGTAATAAAAAGTAAATAGAGAGCGAATCAATATAGAAGGTGAAGGATTAATTACAGAACAATCCTACAATGATCAACTAAAATCTTATAAAACTGGGCAGATGAGTACTGGAAAAATGTTGTGCTATACTCTTCCCGGTATTACTTCTATTTTAATATTCCAGGGAATTTTGAATATGGTACAATTTTATGCTGTTTCGGTGTTATTAATCCCTTGGTCTTTCGTATCAATAGTATTTTTAATTTATTCTATAAATAATGGATTAAATGATCCTTTTATAGGATATTTATGTGATCGTTCCAAGAGATTTACCAGAAAATATGGAAAAAGATTTCCTTGGATATGTACTGGGGCTATACTTTCTCCGATAATGATATTATTGATTTTTGTTCCAGTTACCAATATAAGAGTTGACGCAGGGGGAAATGTATTGAATATGGATGCTGCTATAATCGCATCTGTCTGGTTATGTGTTATTTTATGTATTCAAGAAACCTTTGGTACAGTCAGGACTGTTAATGGAAATGCATTAGGAGTTGATTTATTCCGGGATGCAAAACAGCGAGCTAAGATTGGGGGTATATCAACTATTATGTCGATAACGGGAATGCTAATCGCTACAGGATTCCTTCCTGTTATTTTGGCTTTATTTGGAGGGGCAAATGATCGAAATGCTTATCTTTATATGGTGATTGTAATCGTATTTTTTACATTTTTATTAACCATTCCTTATTTATGGGCTGTTCGAGAACCTGATGAAATGAAAAAATTTCGAGCAGAATTAGATGAAATGGGAAAAAGTAGTTCACCCTTCTTAAAAATGATACCTCGAATTTTAACTGATAAAAATTGGATGGCAATCATCATTGCTTACTTGGGATGGTCCACAGCAATGACCTGTACGTTTACAGGTATTAATTTTTACGTAATGCACGCACTCGGATTAGGAGTGCAATACACTATTGTACCCCTTTTATTAGCTAGTTTAATTGCTATTTGTTCAGCGCCTATTTGGATAAAACTATCGAAAAAAATTGGTACAAGAAAAACATACCTCATAGGGTTAATTATTGCTTGTCCTCCTTATTTTGCTTTTTATTTCTTAGACGACTTTACAGGGGGAGTAATTTGTTTTGCTTTGGGAGGATTTGGATATGGCGCTAATAACACTCTTTTTGGGGTGGTTTCTGCTCAAGCAATAGATAAAGCTAGTATAAAAACTGGATTGAGGGAAGAAGCAAGTTATCAAGGAATATTTCTTGTATTTTCTGCATTTAGTAGATTTTTCCAAACAATTATTTTTACACTTGTTGCAATTGCTACAGGATATGTCGCATCGTTGGGAGCAAACCAAACTCCCCTTGCAAAATGGGGATTAAATTTTCAAATGTCTCTGGCACCTCTTATTATTCTTGCGATAGGAACGATAGTTTATGCCTTATTATATGATATTAGCGATGAACAAGCAAGATTAAATAAGGAAAAATTAATCGATATGGGCTTATAGTACTCAAAATATTGAATTCAGAATGACAACTTTTTATATTTAATACTTTTTTTGTCTAATCATCTTTCTCTAGTTTTATTCTTTTAAAGAGAAGAAATAGTTTAATTAATGAAAAGATTAAGTTATATATTAAAAAAAGGTGGAAACATAATGAATGAAATTTCTTTAGAGATTGTTAAGATCCTCGAAAGGGGAGAATGCCCTCGAGGGCACAAAGTTGGTGATAAATTTAAATATCCCGATGATGTCGGTAAAATTTGCCAGTCTGCGTATAATTCGATATTTCCGTATATAACCACATTAAGATTTGATGGTTCTTTTCCTTGGTCTCAAGATAAGGATACAACAATGCTTTGTTGTCCAGATCCGGATAATCCTGTAGTTTTTAAAATTACTCGAACAAAAAGTGATTCATAAGATTAACTAAACTATTTTATTAAATAATAAGAGGAGAATCCTGGTATTTCTCATTGCCTTAGATCTATTTTCATATAATCTTAGTAGTATCATAATTTTACATAACTGTTAAATATTCAAGAATCTAGATATAATCTACACCGAAATCAAATTCCTTCAAAACTCATATTTAAAGAGAGGTTGAAAAATATGCCCATACTTTTAGTAACAGCATGGTATCCCTATAAACTAAGAATGGAGGTTGGAAAAAAAGCTATTGAAGCTGTGAATAAATTTCCTCCCGATGAGAGCATTTCTAAAACTTTAGGAACAGCTGTAATGAGAGATAAACATGGAATAAAAATCATACAAATGAATGAAGTTATGCCAGGCAAGCTTCCAGAAGCTTTGGAGATTGCGAATCGAAATATAGATTTCTATATGGAGGTTGATGGCTTTAATTTCCGAATGGATATTGCGGCAACAGGCGCCGAAGCTATGGCATCGATAAATATGAAACTCCCTGAATAGCAATATTTTACTAATAAAATCATTCAAATTACAACTCATTTTTTTTTTGAGGTTTTTAAATACAATGTGAAGGAAAATTATGGACTTAGGAAAGAATCAATAATATGATCAAATCCAGTTTAGAACGTAAACCTGATGAATTAATTCAAGCAGGACAACTCATTGTAGAAGGCAAGTTTGAGGAAGCCCATCAACTAATGGAGAAATTTATGGAAGGAGGAGAGAGCACTCTTAAGGACACACTATTATGCTATCTCCTAAAAATTGACATTCTTATTCAAAAAGGATTATTTAATGATGCTATCAAGCTTGCAAACCAAACCTATAAAAAAAGTTTAGAAATACAAGAAAATTTCTTGGCTTTTGATGCTATAAATCTGGAAACTATAGCTCTATGTTGGCTTTATAGATCGGATGATATTATCAATAAAATTAAGCAAGGAGGAGACCTTCTAAAAGTTATAAACAATGATTTATCAGTGGATCACAAACTAAGAGAATCAAGTATTGAATATCTTAAAGCTTGGTATTATTTAATAATACTTGATGGGGATAAATCAGAAGAACACTCAAAACTCTGTCTATCCTTACGCGAAGAATTAGGGTATAAACGAGGCCTTGCTGAAGTTTTAATTTTATGTTCTTATCTATATTCTCAACTAAAGGGTGATCTCGATTATGCTCTAAAAAAAGTGGAGTTAGGGTTAACTTTTGCTAATGAAACTAACTGGCGATATTATGTCGCATTGGGGCTTCGAGCCAAGGGAAAGATATATATGTACAAGGGGGATATTAATCAGAGCATTCTACTTCAAGAGCAATCTTTAGATATTTTTAAGATTCTAAATAATAAACCTATGATGGCACTTTTGTTTAATGATATTGGATGGTCTTATTCTTACGTAAGGGATTTAAATCGTTCTTTAGAATATTTAGAACTTAGTTTAGAGATAAACCGTGAGTTAGGTTTGGATAGGGAAGCTGCTAATAATATATTAAATATAATTATCACCTTGATAGAAAATCATGATCTTGAAAAAGCTAAGCAATATCTTAATGATGTAGAGCAAATGGAAATTTGTTCGAAAAATAAATTTATTAATGCATGGTATCGTTTTTGTAAAGCCTTACTATTAAAAACAAGTCTAAGAGCTCCCTATCGAGGAGAAGCTGAAGTAATTTTGAAACAGATTCTTGATGAGGAGGTTGACGATTTTGAACTCAACGTTTGGACATTCTTTCATTTATCTGAATTACTCCTAATTGAGGTCCGTCAGCTCAATGATTTAGAAGTATTAGAAGAACTGAAATCATTGATTGCTCAAGCATTAAAAACTGCTGAAAAAAGCCAATCTTATTATCTTTTGACTGAAATATTTTTTTTAAAAGGAAAATTAGCCTTGTTGACCTTAGATATAAAAGAAGCAAGAAAGGCTTTAACTCAAGCTAACCGAATCGCAGAAAGATGGAATTATAGTCAATTAGCAACCAAAATATCTCTAGAAATCGATAAATTAAACAGTCAGTTAAGCATGTGGGATGATCTAAAAGAAGAAGAGATATCTTTATCAGAACGTATAAAATTAGCAGGAATGGATGAACAAATTGAACATCTCCTTCGCAATCGTGTTTCTTTGACTACTCAAGTTAAAGAAAAACAAATTACAATACATAAAGAACGGAAAATCTGTATAGTTTGTAAGGGAGATATATTAGGGTATATGTATGCTTGCAATTGTGATGCTCTCTATTGTGAAAAATGTGCTCGAGCTTTAACTGAAATAGAAAATCTGTGTTGGATCTGTAATAACCCAATTGATATAACTAAGTCTATAAAACCTTACGAAGAAGAAATCAGAAAAGAAGGTCTTATTAAAGAGAATTATAAAAATCGTAAAAATAATGATATTAATTTAAAGAAATAGTATTTAAAGAAATTATATTTGACATAAGTGTACAATTTCCTACTTAATTTTTCTAGTGATGATATGATGAATATTTCCACCATGGAATATCCTATTTTATGTTTAAAAGGATACATGTAAAGATTTACTTTTTTTTCAAAATTCTCCAAAACTATCGTTTATATAGCATTAACTTCTCAAGCTGTTTTTTCTGAGATACCAACGGGCTTTTAATCTCTTTCTTCAAGTTCTCATTTTTCTCTATCAAACGTTTCAAGTGTTTTTCTTGTTTACTCACATTTTTCACTTGATGGATCTGATCACGTTCGCTCATGTTATTAATCTCTATACTCGCATTATAGATAAGACCATTTATTATCCCCTTATCAATTATCAGGATCGTAATCATCGGTAATTATGTTTCTACACCGAAACTTTATGCATGGTTTTTAGATGAATTGGGGTTGGAACATCTCTTATGATTGATAAAGCGGTTATAATTTATTTATTAAAAGCAGATAAAATCTCTTCATTTATACGCTCATATAGCCCAGGTTTGGATGGAACACCCCCAAACATGATTTCTTCGACACCTACGTCCTCATATTCTTGAATTCGGTCGATTATAAAGGAAGCTGTGCCATATATGATCCATTCACCGCGAGCTTTGCGAAGTTGTGCGGCTTTTTTCTCGTCACTTTCAAGACGCAATGGAATATGAATTGTTTTCTTGATCTCTGCGGGATCTCGACCAATATCTTCACAGTGGCGTTCAATCACTTCCATTTTATGTTTAAATAGTTCTGGGGATGCGGGATAATTAAAATCAAGGTTGCAGATGTCACCGAATTTAGCAAGTGTGCGTAGTGTTCGTTTCTCTCCATTTCCGCCAACCATAATTGGAACGTGTGGTTTCTGGGTACAAGTTGGTGAAAAATATGCTTGATTAAGTTTGTAATAACGCCCCTTATAGTCAACGGGTCCATCCGCTGTAAACAGTATCTTGATCAATTCAACTGCCTCCTCTAGACGATCACATCTCTCGCGAACACTTGGAAACTCCCACCCGAAAGCTTCATGCTCTTGTTTGTACCAACCCGCTCCAATACCAAGATTAAGACGACCATTAGAGATCTGGTCCACTGTAGCTGCCATCTTAGCGAGAAGCGCGGGGTTTCGGTAAGTATTGCCTGTGACGAGTATACCAAGTCGCAGACGCTTGGTGACGGCAGCGGTAGCAGTAATTAACGACCAACCTTCCAGAGCGGGTAAATCTTCTAGACCTGCACCGGGAGCGGGGGTTAGGAAATGATCCGAGTAATATAGACTATGCCACCGACCTTCTTCGACCAGTTTAATTGTTGAGAGTAATTCTTCCCAAGTGATAGCATAATTAACTAATTGTGCTCCAAATAGCATACAAATTCCTTATTCTATTTAATAATTGATAAATATTGAATTAAAAAATTAAAAGAAAACGGATTTTTAAAATTTCTCATTAGGATTCTAACAAATATCTCTTTGGAAATTATTTTTACGAAAATAGAAGCGATACAGCAAAAAATAAATTGAGAGTGCCTTTATATTAGTAGAGGTGAACCGTATGAGTGAATTTAAGGGCTACGAAGAAGTTCGTAAACTCTTTACAAAATTGGAGAAACAGATAGGAGATAATGAGAAGATGCAGAAACAGATCGAAACTCTGCGAAAGTCTCAATTCGATTTACAAAAGAAATTGGAGCAAAAGATAGAAGAAAATGAGAAACTGAAGAAACATATCAAGCAATTAAAGGAAATTATCGAACATATATAATCTATATCATATTAATAAATCAATGATTACGCTCACTCAGTTATTGTTATAAAATTAACAAAAAGGACTTAATGATATCCTTTTATCTCCTTTTTTCTTTTATATTCATAGAAAAAGACATAAATCTTCACTGAAAACTATTAATTTTATATAGTAAAATAACATATTTCTTTTTAATCCAATTGAAAGTATATTTACTACTTAAAAAAACTATATTATAAAAGTGATAATTATGATGCCTGCTGGTGCCTATACTGTTGGGATTGCTCTTTATATAACTTGCATTGTACTTTTTATTTGTCTTACAGTTTTTGCTCACAAAAAATACCAAGAAAGGAACTTCTTGGTTGGAATTTGCGTATCTTTTGTCATTATGCTAGTATTTTTGTTTATCCCCTATATCAGTTTTGGATACTATGCTGCGCCCATAAGTTTAATTCCTGGTATTGCAACGGGTTTGTTAATTAAGAATATCAAACGAGGGGCGTTAAGTGGTGCCTTAGGAATTCTACTAAGTTGGATAGTCTTTAGTGTGATATATATGTTCGTTATATTTTGGATTTTTGGGACATATATTTTCGCAATGACAGTTTTACCGAGTGTTTTTTGTGGCGCTATAGGTGGGGCAATAGGTGGAGCTGTTGGAAGTAAAAGAGGTGAGAAGGTACATCAAGAAGGAGGAAAATTAAATGAATCTTAAAAATTGGAAACAGAAGAGTTTTATTTTGGCTATTTTTGGATGTGTCCAAGCGTTAATTTTTACCACCATTGCTATGTTTTTCTATACTGGTGGAACATTCAATGATCCAAATACTGTGGGTTATTCATTCTGGGGTAATTTATTTAGCGATTTAGGGAGACTTACCGCTCACTCTGGAGAATCTAATCTTATTTCATCTCTAATATATAACATTTCTCTTTCTTTAATGGGTATTTTATTAGCCTTTTACTTTACAGGAATGCTTCGAAGTTTCAATGAAATAGAGCGAGGAAAAAAATTTATTTATGCGGGTTCTATTATTGGAATACCGATCAGTCTTTCATTTATAGGTGCTAGTCTAACACCAGCAGATCTCTTTTATGGAATTCATGTGAGTTTTGGAATTTTTGTGTTTACATTTACACTCCCCCTTATTATTTTGTATACATTTGGCATCTATATAAATGAAGATTATCCAAACATCTATGCGCTCATCTATCTTGCTCTTGGGGTTATCTTGTTTATATTTTTGTTAATTATGTCTCTTGGATTTACCGAAGAGGGTGTTGAAGCCATTTTCGCAACAGGTCAAAATATCGTTGTTATTGCTCTGACAACATGTTTTGCTATCCAAGCGTACGGTGCTTGGAAGATGTATAAAATCAAATGACCTATTATTTATTGCGAATAATAATTACAAGACCGATTACTATAAGAAACGAAAGTTTCCATTCATTTTTATCATTCTCTTTGTATTTCATAAGCAATTTAGCATTTAATCAAAAATTGGACTACTGTCATCTTATAGTGATTCTTCTGGATAATTGTTATACAAATTTAATCAAAAAAAAAACCGAGGTTACAAACTTATGAGAGCAAAAAAAATTACAATAGGATTGATCTGTGGTTTAGTAATAATTTTCATATTTGGTTCTTTAATCTCGCCAATATCTGCTTATTCTGTTGGAGAAGCAACGTTTAATGGTGGATCGTATGGTTTGAAGGATAAGACCTTTGATGAAGGAACAAAATATTGGTCACTCTCTAGCGGTTCAGGTGTAAACGATAATTCTGGGAGGATAGGTAGTTGTTTAAAGATAAGAAGTTCCTCTTCTTCAACTACAATGAGTCAAGTTTTATCCCAACAAGAATTAAAATTTTCAAGGGGAAGGACTTTAGCATTCTACATCTACTTTAAAGGAACTCAGGAGGGAGATATCGCAAGGGCAAGAATTAGATGTAAGTATCAATTTTGGTATTGGACTTGGACGCATATAGAATATGGAGATTTCATGTCAAAATCCGATGAAAATTCAGAACAATGGGTATTCCTAGTGGTGAAAGGATATATATCAACTTATACAGTTGAAATAAAAGTTGAACTTGAAATAAAAAACAAATATGGTAGAAGTATTGAAACCTATGCTGATGATGCTGAAATTGGGATTTATTCGTGTGCTGTCAAGGAAGAGGATTTGAGCTATTATTCTTATAGCCAAAATAAAGATAAAACTATGAATATAAACTATGGTCTATCAGCATCTATTTATGAACAAGAAATTTTAGCTGGTGATCACTCAAGAAATCAAATGACTCTTGGGTTGGGTGCTTTTGGGAAGAGTGAAAATGGCTGTTTAGAAAAAGTGAACTTAAGAATCGAGATGAGACCTAAAAAATTCCATGAAGGCATTCCTATTTGGCCTTTTGATGATTATCACTATACTACCCAGGATGGAGATATTAACGTTTTAAAATTGACAAGTTTTGATAATAATCCATTCTCATCTAGTAGCGCTGTACATGATGTAGCTTTTCTTTCCTTCGCATTTTCATTTCGAGTTTTGGGTGCATCACTTGCAGGTCTCTTGATTACAACGGGTAATCCTGTTGTAGGAGTTGTAACAGGATATACTATAGGACTTTTAAGCGATGCTGCTTCAAATATTGTGACGGATTATTTATACGGAGAAGAGAAACCAGTAACCAGTAAATTGGATGCTAATGGTGGAAAAGATTATTACACAGAAACAATGTGGAACTTAAAAACCTCTTTTTATTATAATAATAAAAGAATTGATATGGTTCCTTCAATGGCTCATGTAGAAAATTATTTACAATGGACATACAAAAACAATCAAGATTATTCACTCCATATAACTGCTACCTTTTATTGGGGACATTACGATTTAACAAGCAACTATGAAACATTCTACGTTTCTAATGGAAAAACCACAATTTCTATGGATTTAGAAGTATAAATTTTAATTCAACTTTTTTTTTTATAAATTGTATTTTAGTAAGTTTGATTAATTAAAGACAATTTCAACTCAAAAATTCGCAATTAATGGACTCCAACTCTTTAATCAATTATCTTTGAATTTAATATATTAGTTTAATACAATTTAAAATTTGAAAATAAAAATGTCAAATATAAGTGTTAGAAAAGAATTCCGTGATTTTGGGAAATACATTCAAGTTGCTGCAATTTTAACGATTGTTAGCATTACCACAGGAGTCGCAGGGTTTGTTGCAATGATTTTTATTTTTATTGCCATGAATAGCCTTAAACAGGCAAATAATCTCTTAAATAGCTCGTGGTTACATGAATTTCGCTCAAAATACATCAGAGGCTTCATATTACGAATATGTGGTACCGTCGTTTTGATTATCGGAGGCGTGAACCTTGGTTTATTCTTCTTTTTCACAACCCCGTTCCCAGTCTATATCTCGCTCTCTGTACCTATAGTTCTTATGATATCGGGTGTAGTGCTGTTATATATGGGCGTAGCAGCTGAAATGAAAGCGTGGAGAAATCTGAAACTATTTTTTGCGAATAATGTTAAGATGTTTCCAGCTAAAATCTCAGAAGAGGCAATGGAGGGATGTGAGAAGCTAAAAACGGGTACCCTCTTAAGTTCATTAGGATTTTTAATCATTCCGGCAATTATCGGATTTATCTATCAAATTAAAGGATATTTCGCACTCGCAGCATTAAACAAACTGTCAACAACTGATGCCTTAGAATCTTCTGAACTTAAAGTAGACTTACCGAAACCTGAACCTGTAAGCAAAGTTGAACGAAAAATTAATTTTTGCCCAGAATGCGGAGCTAAATTATCTGGACTAGGAAATTTTTGTGCTTATTGTGGAACAGAAATTTCCTAATTTTTTTTTATTAATTATATCTTATATCAATTCAAATTACACAGAAAAAGAATAATATTAAAAAAATATTTAAAAAACTACCTACTTGCTTTCCCTGTTTCTTTAACTGTATGAAGAAAATCGAGTAATTCTGCAATAGTGCGTTCTGGATCTTCAATGGCTGTCATATGGCCAAGTCCTTCCATAATAACATGCCGCGCATCTGGAATTTCCCGTGGCATTATTTCACTTGGTTTTAAAAAAACAATATCGAATTCACCAATCAAAACTAGTGTAGGACACTTAACTTGCCTCAGTAGGTCAACATGGGGATCTGGATCAGTATAGAAACTATGTCTAAATATGAAATTTGCCCTACGGTCAGCTAATTTTCTAATAAATCCCTCATAAATTTTTAACATTGCTTCACTATTAGGATGCTCGAGCATCTTAAACAGATAAGGTCCTGGCTCACTCCGTATTCCTGCCATCCACTCCTCAACAGTTACTTTTTCTTCTGCTGCCCACATAGTTTTTCTCATTTCTTCCTTTTGTTCTTCTGATGCATTCTCCCACATTTTCCGACCCATTTCTCTCTGAGCTTTTTCCTCCTCTGTAAACTCTCTATAATCTGGCTGTTCTATCAGAGTATTAGAACTAGTATCCGTAAGCATAAGGCTTATCAGACGCTCTGACCTAGTCATACCATACCATGCACCCACCATTCCTCCCGTTGCATGAGTTAATAGATGAAATTTATCAATTCCTAAAAAATCAGCAAGATCATCAAAGTCTTGTGCCATCGTCTCGGCATTAAACCCATAAGGTTCCCCATCAATTTCAGTTCGACCATGACCTCTCATATCAATAGAAATCACCCGGTATTCTTCTGCTAACCGTGCAGTGACTCCTGTTTCACTCCAATAGGTCCCGTCTTCCAGCAATCCATGATTTGTGATGATCGGTTCTCCTTGGCCCACATCTTCATAATACAACCGTAGATTATCTTTTTCAAAATAAGGTATTTTTATCAACAATTTTTTTTAATTATTTGAAAAACAAAATCTTTGATTATTATTATTACTATTTATTGGATTCTTCACTTTTTTAATAATGAAATAAAATAAAAGAGAAGTGAGTAAAACAATGAATCAAGATAATCCTTTATTTGACAATATTACTGACCGAAAAGGAACTCAATCTGCCAAATGGAATCAATATGATGAGGATGTATTACCCTTATGGGTCGCTGACATGGATTTTCAATCTCCTCAGCAAATCATTGATGCGATAATTGACCGTGCTAAACACGGAATTTTCGGATATTCCTTTTATTACGCGGAATATTTTGCAGTGATAAAAAACTGGTTTAAACGGCATTATAATTGGAAAATAAGTGAAGATTGGTTAGCATTCACACCGGGAGTAATACCTGCCATCAATATAGCCATTCAAGCATTCACTAACCCAGGGGACAAAATCATAATTCAAAATCCCGTGTATTATCCATTTTTCGGCACGATAGAAAATAACGGAAGACAAATCCATTTCAATCCATTAAAGTTGCAAAATAGAAGGTATGAGATGGATTTGGAGGATCTCAATGAAAAAATTAAGGATCCGAGGGTAAACTTACTTATTTTGTGTAATCCCCATAACCCTGTCGGGAGAGTGTGGAGTAGAAATGAATTGATTGATATAGGAGAAATTTGTGTTGAGAATAAAGTATTGGTTATTGCTGATGAAATCCATTGTGATTTGATATACCCTGGATATAAGCATACAAATTTTGCTTCTATTTCAGAATATTTCGCAATGAATACAGTGACATGCACGTCTCTGAGTAAAACATTCAATCTTGCTGGACTTCAGCTTTCAACTATACTAATCCCTAATCCAGAGTTACACAAACGTTATTCAAATACTATTGAAAGAGTGTTCCTGCCAGAAGAGTATGGGTATCTCCCCAACTCTTTATCTCTGGCAGCCTATACTGCGGGATATGATAGATGTGACGATTGGCTAAACTCTCTTCTGTCTTATCTTGCTAGTAATCTGGAATTTCTAAAATCATTCATAAAAGACAACATTCCTCAAATAGATGTTATTGAACCAGAAGGGACTTATCTTGTGTGGCTGGATTTTAAAAAGCTTGGGATTCCTAACGATGAATTGGAGAATTTCTTACTTCAGAAAGCAAAAATAGCTCTTGATGATGGAGCGAAATTTGGAAAAGGCGGAGAAGGATTCCAGCGGATAAACATTGCGTGCCCAAGAACAACTTTGAAAGAAGCACTTAAAAGAATTGAGAAAGCAGTAAAGAATTAAGATAAATAGGGGCAAAAACTTTATTTTTTGGTACAGCTTTATAATTCTAATTATTTTTACTTTATTACTCAAAGATATCTTGATAAAAAACATAATTTTTGATTTAGGGAATGTTCTACTCAATTTTAAGCCCGTCCAATTTTTAGAACGTTTCACCACAGACAAGAACAAGATAGAACAGTTTAGTTCAAAGATACTCGAAAACAAATTATGGCTAGATTTAGATAGGGGAATTCTTTCAATTGAATCAGCTCGAGAGAAATATTTAGCAAATTACCCCGAAGAAGAGCAATTAATAAACCTGTTTTTCTCCCAATGGATGGAAATGCTTAGTCCAATCCCTGAGAATGTAGACGTTTTAAAGGAATTAAAAAAACTTAATTACAAGTTATATGCCTTATCCAATTTTATTAGGGAGGCATGGACGTATGTGAAAAGGCATTATGATTTTTTAGGGTTATTTGATGGGGAAGTTTTGTCATTTGAAATCAATTTTATAAAACCAGAAAAACAGATGTTTGACCATCTTCTTGATAAATATTGTTTAATCCCTGAAAGATGCATCTTTATTGATGATGTTGAAGATAATACCTCCCAAGCAAGAATGATGAGGATGAACTCAATTCATTATTCAGAAAGTACTGATCTAAGAGAAGAGTTAGAAAGAATAGGTATTATATTTTAAAAAATTCTTATTAATTGGCCTTTTCTATTCGACTATTTTAACATTCTCAAATGGTACCCATCCTTTTTTGCCCTCCTTATTAAAGGCCCAAATCCAACCACTCTCTAGTTTTTCAAAGTATAATTCTTCTCCAATCGATACTGTCAACTCTGTAGCATCGTAATCTTGCAGTGCTAAGCAATTTTTTCCTTGAATTTTAAGATAATTTGTTGGTACCCATCCACTAATATTCTGCTTATTAATACACCAAATCCATCCAGGCCACTCACTCTTTTTTTCTTCAATAATAAGACTTTCACCTTTCTTAATTATTAATGGATTAGAAAAAGGAGTTTTATATTCAACAATAACCTTACAAGTTTTCCGCATGATTCCAATTAAAGAAAAAGATTGATTATCTAATATTTTTAATTCCTTATATCTAGCAATTATTGAACTCGTTAAGAAAAGATTCTTTACTCAGTTTTTTGAAACTTAAAACATATACATAACTTTGAAAGGAACATATCTCAGAGTTTCTTCGACTTTCTTCTTAAACTCCTCTGAAACAATTTTATATCCATCTAGAGTATAATTACTAACAGAGTAATGATCAGGCATTGCTTTTAACAAAAAATCTTTCATTTTTTCTACAGTTTTCATATTATCATTGACACCATTCAAAAATAAGGTATAAATCCCAAGTTCTCCATCAAAATTTCTCCTAAATTCTATGATTCCATCAAGTATATCCAAAGGATTCACATTTAGAGGACATTTATTGATTTTAGCAAAATTGTAGAAATCAACACTATTCAAATTAATAGCTACTACATCGCATTGATAGAAATGAGCTCTTGTTTCTTCATCTTCAAATAGAGCACAGTTTAGATACATTCCAACTTTTTGATTTGGATAGTTCTTCTTTATAGTTGCGATTATCTCTTTAGTATTTGCATTTTTG
>Ga0209536_100008853_pt1 | contig 15026 bp, 13 predicted proteins | sample DeeMarSeWOR28_12_FD_187461 | JGI IMG/M metagenome (GOLD analysis project Ga0209536, IMG submission 187461) | Marine sediment microbial communities from White Oak River estuary, North Carolina - WOR-2-8_12 (SPAdes) (version 2) | ecosystem: Environmental > Aquatic > Marine > Intertidal zone >...
CGTACCATTACCGAGCCATTAGCTTGCCGGGCGTATCTTCCGGTTTCTATCGAAAATATTTTACCACCGATTTCGACTTCCTTTTTTACTATCATTTCAATTTCCCTACTTTCTAATGTTCAAATCTTTAATTAAAGCTCTGTATCGCCCTATATCTTTTTTAGCCAGGTAATCAAGAAGTCGTCTTCTTTTACCAACCATCATCATTAATCCTCTTCTTGAGTGATGATCTTTTGCATGCATGTTAAAATGCTCTGTCAAATCGTTTATTCTTTTTGTAAGAAGTGCAACCTGAACTTCAGTTTTACCAGAATCGTCCTGATTCGAGCCGTACTTTTTTATGATGTCGTCTTTTTCTTGTTTTGTCATTTTTTAATCCTTATAATTTGTTATACGATATAATCCCAGAAAAAATCCGTTTTGTTCGGATAAACCAGAATTAATTAATTAGTTTACTTAAAATTTCTTTTCCTGCCTCTTCATCCTTTTTCATACGGATGATCAAATCCTCTGCCGAGTTAAACTTTTCTTCGTCTCTTATTCGCTCAATTAAAATAACCTCTAGAGATTTATTGTAGATATCCCTTTCAAAATCAAAGATGTAAAATTCAGGAATTAGCTTTCCGTCACTATGAAAAGTTGGTCTGGTGCCAACGCTGAGAAGTCCGTAACGTTTTTCACCTTCAATAATACATTCAGCAGCATATATACCTTTAGCGGGTATTAATTTATCTTCATTTTCAATTAAGAGATTTGCAGTAGGAAAACCAAGATCCCTGCCTCTGCCATCACCTTTAATTACCTTTCCTTTAAACGAATAAAATCTGCCAAGCATTTTGTTTGCCTTTACAATATCGCCGGCAAGTAGTGCATTTCTTATTTTTGTACTGCTAATTGTATCTCCTTCAATTCTAAATTCAGGAACGATAGTTACAGCAAAGTTAAATTTCTGTCCTAAACGTTGAAGAAGTTCAAAATCCCCATCTCTTCCTTTTCCAAAATGATGATCGTATCCAATTACTATTTCTTCAAGCCCGATGCCTTCAACGAGATATTTTTCCACAAATTGTTCCGGGGTTTGGGTTGAAAATTCGTTTGTGAAGTTTAGAATTAAGAAATTCTGAATACCAAGTTTACCGAGGATTACCATTTTTTCTTCGAGCGTACTTAGAATTTTGATGTCGTTCCGGCCCGGTACAATTTTCCTTGGATGTGGATCGAAAGTAATAAGAAAATTTCTACTCCCAGATTTTCCGGACTTTTGCAATACAGTATTAACTATACGCTTGTGACCTAGATGGATTCCATCAAAAGTGCCCAACGTAACCACTGTTTTTTCATCACGTTTAATATCCTTTAAATCCTTAAATATATTCATCGTAATAGTGTTGTCAAAAGAATGCAAATTTATATTAATCCCTTTGTAAATAAAAGTTTTCTAATTATTATAAATTGTAGTGTTCTTACCAGAAAATTTTGCCGATGCATTAATTCGATTTGTGAATTGCTCAATTGTAAACGCATTTTTTACTTGAAATTCACCTATTTTTTCTCTGCGCAGATTCATGAGCACTCCTCCCGTCCCAAGTGCTTTACCAAATTCATCAGCAATAACCCTTATATATGTTCCTTTGGAACAAGATATTTTGAAGCAAATATCCGGAAGATCAATTTTTTCGATATGGAATGTCTTGATTAAAACTCTTCTTGGTTTCCTCTCGACAGATTTACCTTTTCTTGCCAGATTATACAACCGCTTCCCTTTAACTTTTATAGCAGAATACATCGGTGGAGTTTGTTCAATTTCTCCTGAAAATTTTTCTCTGGTTTCTAATATGTTTTGCTCATTCAAATTTTCTGGTAATGGCACCTTTGATAATTCACTTTCAGAATCCATCGAGTCGGACCGAAATCCTAATCTAATGATTCCAGAATATGTTTTATCAAGATTTATAAAATTATCCATCTCTTTAGTTTTTTTTCCTGTGCAAACAATCATCAATCCACTAGCAAGGGGATCAAGAGTTCCTGAATGACCAACTTTTTTAACTCCAGTAATGTTCCTAATCTTTCTTATGATCTGAAAAGAAGTCGGACCGGAAGGCTTATCAATAAGAATTATTTCTCCTTCGGAGAAATCCGCGTTGGAAAGATCAACCGTTTGATTTGTTAATATTCTGCTTGTGAACTTCATTAATCAATCCTTCGATCTTCTCAACGTAATCAAGAGTGTCATCAATAAAGAACTTTAATTCGGGCACAAATTTTATTCTAATCCTGTGGGCAAGCTCTGTTCGAACATAACCTAACCTCAGATTTATTCTATTTAGCACAAAGTCTCTTCTTTCTTTTTGAAGCACAGAAAGATAAATCCTGGCGATTTTTAAATCGGCACTTACCTTTACATTGGTTACTGTAATGAAGCCAAGCTCTTCATCCTGCATTTTATTAAGCAGTATAAAACTTATTTGTTCTTTTATTAATTGTTCTACTTTATCTACTCTGTGTGAAGACATGTTATTAGCCGGAGTTTTAGAATGATATTTATTAAGCTAGAGTTTTTTTCGTTTCGATTAGTTTATAACCTTCAATTATATCACCAACTTTAACGTCATTATAATTGGCAATATTTAATCCACATTCATAACCAGCATCAACTTCTCTTACATCATCTTTAAACCTTTTCAGACTCCCTATTTCACCTTCAAAAATAACTATACCTTCTCTCACCAAACGTATTTTATTACTTCGGGAAATTCTTCCCTCGAGCACATAGCAGCCAGCAACAGTGCCGAATTTCGGTACTTTGAATGTGTCTCTTATTTCAACAGTAGCTGTGACCTCCTCAGAAATAATTGGAGATAACAATCCTTCCAAAGCAGATTTAACTTCATTTATTACGTCGTATATTACATTATAAAGACGAATATCGACAAGCTGTTTTTCAGCCAGTTTTCGGGCATTGAGATTTGGTCTTACATGAAATCCGATAATTATAGCCTTTGAAGCATCTGCAAGAAGAACATCGCCTTCAGATATTCCACCAACTCCTTTATGAATCACTTTTACAATAACCTCCTCTGTTGAAAGCTTTAGCAAGGAATCTGCAAGCGCTTCAACAGAACCATCAACATCTCCCTTAACAATAAGAGGAAGTTCTTTTACGCCGCCAATACTGATCTGTCGTGCAATTTCATCTAAAGTAATCTGATGAATTTGCTTTTGACCCTGTTCACGTTTAAGCTGTTGTCTTTTAATACCAATTTCTCTCGCCACTCTGTCGGATTCTACAACCACAAATGAATCTCCAGCTTGTGGAGGACCCTCAAATCCAAGAACGAGTGCAGGAGTTGCAGGTGATACTTCAGATAGTTTATTACCTCTTTCATCAAACATAGCACGCACTTTCCCCTGGTAAATCCCTGCTATAAAAGGATCACCAATTTTCAAAGTTCCTTTCTGTACTAGTATTGTTCCTGTTATTCCTCTTCCCTTATCGAGTTCCGACTCTACAACCACACCACGTGCTGTTCTGTCTGGATTAGCTTTGAGATCTAAAATTTCAGCCTCAAGCAAAATCTTTTCCAATAGCTGCTCAACATTTGTTCCATGTTTTGCAGACAGTTCAACAGATTGATATTTTCCACCCCATTCTTCAACAAGAATATTTCTATCGGCAAGCTGTTGTTTTAACTTCTCCGGATTAGCACCGGGTTTATCTATTTTATTAATTGCAACCACAATCGGAACACCTGCAGCCTGAGCATGATTTATTGCTTCAATTGTTTGTGGCATTACAGCATCATCAGCAGCAACTACAAGAATTACAATATCGGTTAATTGAGCACCACGAGCACGCATCGCCGTAAATGCTTCATGGCCCGGTGTATCAAGGAAAGTAATTGAGCGGCCATCATCTAGTTCTACTTTATACGCTCCAATGTGCTGAGTAATTCCTCCCGATTCGCCAGCAACAACATTTGTTCTTCTTATGTAGTCCAGGAGTGAGGTTTTTCCGTGATCAACGTGCCCCATTATTGTAACAACCGGAGGACGGAATTGCAATTCCTCAGGTTCATCCTCAACATCTTCCACAGCATCGGAAGTGTACTCTTCCTGAAGTTCAATGTCGAATTCAAACTCATCTGCAACAAGCGTAATCGTTTCTACATCCAATCTCTGATTAATAGAAACCATCAGTCCAAGTTCAATACACTTGGTGATAACATCACTAACAGGTACGTTCATCAAGTTAGCCAGTTCACTGACCGAGATAAATTCGTTTACCTTTAATTTTTTCCCCTCGAGTGATTTTTCTTCAAGCCTTTTTTCTTCCAGAGCTTCCCGTTCTCTTCTTTTTCTTTTCCGAACCGAAGCTCGACCCGGGGCGGATGTATCATCCATACTTAACAGTGTTTTCCTGATAGCTTCTTTAACTTGTCGTTCATCTACTTCAAAACGTCTAACACGTTTCTTCTTTTTAGCTTCCGGAGTCTCTTCTGCTCCAGCTTCAGCTTTTTTCTTTCTCACTCTGGGTTTACGTTTTTTCTTGGGAGCCTCTTCGGTCTCTCCTTCAGTTTTGGTTTCTTCTGACTTTACATTATCTTTTTTCTTACCTTCATCAAGATCTATTTTACCAACTACTTTTAATCCTTTTGGCTTAGGACGTCGCGATTCCTTTTCAGATTTAATTTCTTTTTCTGCTTCCTGTTTCTGGGTTGATTTTTCTTCTATAATTTCCTGTTCTGATTTTTCAGATTCTATCTGAGCTGCTTCTTCAACGGCTTTCTCTGTGGCTTTTAGAATTGATTCTGTTTCAACAGGTTCTTCAGAAGGAAGTGTTTCCTGAACCTCAATCTCTTTACCTTCTTCCCTGGCATCCTTAATTGCTCTTTCGGCACGTTTCTTATGAAAATCAGCTAATTTTTTATAATGATGCTCTGCTTTTTCAATATCCTTTTTATAATGAATATTAATTGCCTCAATCATTTCATCTTCCAGCAAAGACATGTGATTTTTAACTTTAAAGCCCTTGCTATTTAAAAACTCCACAAGCGTATCAGCTGAAAGATTATATTCAGTCGCAAGTTTATAAATTCTTATTTTTTTTGCTGCAGTATCTGCCATAAAAATATTTTAACTATTTACTCTTCTTCCTCGAATTGAGCTTTAAGAAGCTCCATAATGCTATTAACTTTTTCCTCATCGAAGCTCTCTATCTCTAATAGTTTATTAGCACCTGCCGTTAAAACTTCCAGAGCCGTATCGTAACGGTTATTTATCAAGGTTTCATAAACAGCTTCACCCAATTCCTCCTTGAGATCAATTAGTTCTATATCTTCATCATATTCTTCGAAAGCTTTTTCTTCACGCAGCACATCGACTTCGTATCCGGTAAGTTTCATTGCAAGCCGGATGTTTACACCATTTCTACCAACAATTAGAGAAACCTGATCAGAGTCAGCAGTAACAGTAGCTTTTTTTGCTTCTTCATCTACTTCTATAAGCTTGATTTTTGCGGGCGCAAGTGATCGCTGGATGTATAATGTCGGATCATCAGTAAAATTTATAACGTCTATATTTTCATTATTTAATTCACGTACTATTGCATGAATCCTGACACCTTTCATCCCAACACAAGCACCAACAGCATCAATGCGTGTATCTTGAGACTCAACAGCAATTTTAGCTCTTTCGCCGGGTTCACGTGCAATACCTTTAATTTCAATAATTCCATCATATATTTCAGGAATTTCAATTTCAAATAATCTTCTGAGAAACATATTATCAGCTCTTGATACAACTATCTGCGGACCACTTCCGGTTTTCTTTACCTCTTTAATAATTGCTCTGATTGTTTCACCCTTTTTATATTTTTCATAAGGTATTTGCTCATCACGCGGAAGAACAAGTTCATTTTTATTATGGTTGATAAGTATATCATTTTTCCTAATTTGATATATGTCTCCAACAACAATTTCACCTACCAGTTCTTTATATTCATTGTAGACTATATCTTTTTCAATTTCTCGGATTTTCTGGTTGAGACTTTGCTTTGCTAATATTATAAGTCTTCTGCCAAGTGATTCAAGCTCGATCTTTTCCACATAATCTTCACCCACTTCCAGTTGATCCTCATTTCCTTTTCTATTGACTTCTTCAAGACTAATCTGTGTTGCTGGTTCAGCTACTTCTTCAACTATTTGTCTTTCAAGATAGATTTCAATATCTCCACGATCCATATTTACAACAACATCGCATCTTGCATCTTCACCATATTTTTTTCTTACAAGGAGCCCAAAAACATCTTCAAGGATGCCGGCAAGTACATCCTTATCAATACCTTTCGTCTTTACCATATCGGCAAAAGACTCAACTATTTCACGATTCATCTAATTAGATCTCCTTTAAATTAAAACTTACTAAAACTTTCGCTTTAATAATATCTTCAAATTTCATTTTTATTTCTTTGTCTGCCTGAAAAGTAAGTATATCTTCGTCAACAGCAATTAACCTTGCTTTAAAATTTGATTGTGATCCTGAAGATTTAAATTCAACCTCGAACAATCTGTTAACATGTTTTTGAAACTGCTTCAGGTAAATTAACGGTCTGTCTACTCCCGGTGATGAGACATCCAGCCGATATGATTTTAATAAATCACCTTCATCAATCTTTCTGGATATTTCTCTGCTAACCAATGCGCACTCTTCAGCCGAGATATTTTTTTCACCATCAATAAATACCTCTATCACTCTGCTGCTCTCCGAACCTCGAATAATCAAATCAACTAGAAAAAGATTGTTTATTTCTGCAACCTGTTGAGCAATTTTTCTGATATTTTCAAAGTTTTGTTTCATACAAACAAAAATCGCCCAAAAAGGGCGAAAATGAACATTCAAAGATACAGTTATTTACCTAATTACCAAAGCAACTTTATTTATACCCTATTTCATCTGCGTTTTATCAGAAAGGTTATCCTTTTCTGCTTTTTTCTTCTTCATTTCAACTTCTTCATTCCTTTTCCTCTTTTCGTAAGAACCGCAAAATATAAGTCCGATTACTAAACCCAGAATAAAAATAATCACAATCATCACAATTAAAGGAGCCTTGACAGACCAAACCAAAAACTTAAGCTCGGTTGTTATGGTGTTTTGAGATGCTATTATAGCAAACAACAGGAAAAGAGAAGAAATGATAATTAGTTTTATTCGCATTGTGACCTCATTAAATAAAATTTAGTTCCTTTAATATATGTAATTTCTATCATGGTGCGAGTCCGTAAATAAAAAAGCGATTCGTAAGAATCGCCTTTAAGTAAATTCCAGTTGAGCAGATTAGTCATCTGCATAACGGACATTTTATTTCATCAACAACATCTTCTTCGTATCTACAAAAGTTCCATTCTGTCTACTAGCCTTTAGCTGATAAATATATGTTCCGGAAGGAAGATTGTCTGCATTAAAACTAAAACTATGATAGCCAGCTTCAAGAGTTTTGTTAACAAGACTTGAAACTAGTTCTCCCACAACATTGTAGATTTCAATTGTAACCTCACTTGATTGGGGGATTGAGAAACCAATTGTTGTTGAAGGATTGAACGGGTTTGGATAGTTCTGTAACAGTGCATATTTCGCTGGTGCAGATACTTCAACAATAATAGCTTCGCTGTATTCAAACTTACCATCAAAATCTATCTGCTTTAGTCTGTAACTATATGATCCCATATTCAGATTTTCATCCGTGTAAGCATAGCTTTTTCTTTCGGTTGTTGTTCCGAAACCAGGTACGAATCCAACTTCTTTCCATCTTTCATCAAGAGGTATTTTTCTCTCAATAGAAAATCCGGAGTTATTAGTTTCCGTAGCTGTTGACCAATTAAGTGTGACCGAGTTCTGATTTGCTGATGCTGTAAATGAAGAAAGCTCAACCGGTATCATCGATGCGGCTAATAGGTAAGCCTCATAAGCATCTATTCTTCCGGCTCCGTATCTGTTGTCTTTTCCCGGAGTTCCTTTCTCTACTGCTGTGGTTTGGATTATCATGCTAACTTCTGCAGGTGTTAAATTAGGATTCACCGACAGAACTAATGCAACTGTACCACAAACGTGTGGTGTGGCACCTGATGTTCCGCTAAACGACGAATAACCTCCCCCGTCTGAAGTAGAAGTAGTACCATTTCCGGGTGCTGATACGTCTGGCTTTAATAGTCCCATTGAACCAGGTGAAGTTTCATAAGGATAATCCTGATACTCTAACGGCATAGGAAAGGGATAAGATGGGTGATTTATCTGGAAATCTTCCCAGGTTGTAGGACCATAGGGTGAACTGCTTGCGATTACATCAGTTGAGGCAACAACATTCCCCACCCCAATCACTGAACTTAATCCGCCAACCAAAGTTTGATCAGGATGAATCCAGGATGGAGGTGTGTTGCCCGGTGCGGAGATATTAAATGGGACTCCTACCGAATTACCATCGTTACTGGTAGAATTGGTGTGAACAACACCGGCTGCTAATTCAAAATCATTCATTTGTCGGTGCATTGGATAGTTTGGTTGAGGTGAAAAATACCATTTATAACTATGCGAACTGGTGATTACATCAACTCCGGCTGCTACAGAGTATTGTATGGCAAGCCAGGAAGTTGATTCACCACTAAGTTTGCAATTAATTAACTTGGCTCGCGGTGCGACACCAGTTTGTGTACCATTTGTGCCATCTCCACAGATAATCCCGGCAGTACTGGTACCATGTGTACCATTGGGACCAACATTATTATCATTGCCCTGAAAATCCCATCCAAGAAAATCATCAACATAACCATTTGCATCATCATCAACATTGTTAATATCACCAGGATCAAATACCCATGCTGAACCAGTCCATTCAATTGTATGACCATCATTATCAAAGTCTTCACCTAAATTATTCCATATATTGTTTATCAAATCAGGATGATCCCAATCGCAACCAGAATCGTGATTTGCTGCAAGAACACCCTGACCGCTGTCGCCTGCCGCCCAGACAGCCGGCGCATTTATCAGTACTAATCCCGGTTGAGGAGCCAGCACATCTCCCGGAAGTACCTCAGTAGGTGTTTCTGTAGGATCCGTTACAAGGTTTTCATCAAACACTGGATCGAACCTGATCTCAGCAATTTCATCAAAATTTTCTGCCATCGAATAGATTACAGAAGGAACAGCCGAAAAAACAATTGTATTTGCTGCCCAAAGAATATCAATTTTACTTACAAGATTTTGCTGTTTTGCATTCTCAAGATAGCTACGCACTGCTTGCTGTTTTTCATTAGCAAATTCTCTTAAGATCCGGACAACTTCTTTTTGCCTTTCTTTTTTAGGAAGGAATGAAGTCTGTTGTCTTAAATCATCATATGAATATTGCTCTTTCAAGGTTGCATACACATCTATCATTTCACTGCTTGCCGCCTCAAGTAAAACTACCTGAAGGTATGGATGAATTTTAGATTGAGCTACCTGTGCATTTGAATCAATCGGAAGAATGAATGTAATTGAACAAAGAAAAAGGATGTTAAAGAATTTTATCATAAATCAACCTCTAAGATTATTGGGTAAGTAATTTGGTTTTGAAAGGTTAATCTGTTTATTTTTTTGATTAATAGCAACCCCCAAAGAAAATTTTTATGGGGCTATTTAGGAATTTAATATGAGGATGTTTTTTTATTCAGAATTGGAATCTTAGACTGAGACATACTTAAGAACTTACAAAAATGAATCAGTCCCTTAGTATTACTAAACAAGAAATACTATTAACTACGAAAACTATTTAGTAAGATTTTGTTCTTTAAAATAAGTGTTTAATTATTTAACAGAATTTTATTGATAGCATTAACTTGTGATTCCACTTTGATTCTTTCTTCGTTACTTAATTTGAGCTTTTCAATTTCAAAATATTCTCCAAGTGCTTCATCGTATAAACCTTTTTCATTAAGAATATCTGCAAAGAAAATTCTGTATTTTGCCATCTGTTTGGTATCAGGATACTTACGGTAAGTTTCCTTTGCAAATACAACCGACGATTCCTTTAATCCGCTTTTTGCAAGTTGTACTGCACCATTTAGTCTCATAGCACCAAAGTCATTAGATGTAACTGAAACGACTTTGCTATTTTCTTTGTTTCCGTAGGTGGCCGTATTACTTGATGAACCTTTCCTATTTGTTTTTGGTGCGTTAATCATATCTTCCATGGCCAGCGCAAGTAATAATTCATCAGTGCTAATTTTTTTTATGCTTCCAACAGATAATGCTGATAGTTCATTCAATGTGACGGTATTGCCTGATTGTGTCAACTTAACAGAAGAATTTTCACCTGTAGTAACGAATGCATCGGATTTTAGCACCGCTCCTTCTTTTAGTTCGAGCCATTTTTCTGATGTACCGGTTTGATATTGAACATCTCCTTTAACATTTATGGCTTTGTACTCCTGAGCGATAACAGAGATTGTTAGCATTGATAATATTAAAATAATTTTCATTTCTAACTCCAGTTTAATAAACATCTATTATTTGAACCTTGCCGGTAGCTATACCCAGTTTTGCAATGGCTTCGAGATTAAACTTCTCTACTCCAATATTCCATGCTTTATTAAAATTTGTTAGTGATGTTGTTTCCACAGGAATCCATACTTCATCTTTTCCCGATGAACTCTGTCTGATAAAATACTTTGAATCATTTTTTGTTATAAATTTTGCTTGCTCTGGCAACAGGGTTGTGTTGAAAAGAATATTTACGTGCCTGACCTCACCATTACTTCGATAATCTACAAGTGCAGTCTGAATACCTACACTTTCTAGTAGTGAGCAATATGCAACACTCAAATCATCACAATCACCGCCTTTTAATTCGATTGTCTGCTTAGGGAATTGAACGTACTCAGCAGTAGCTCTAGGATCAGATGTGTAAACAAGTTTTTCCACGAAACTATTAAAAATAATTTCAGCTTTATAGAAATCTGCAACCGCATCCGGAATTGTATCCAGTAGAGGTTTATTAACACTCAGAATATTCTTTGAATAATTCATCGAAAAGTCCGGTTCTTTAAAGACGAAGTAACGAAGGTTCGCTACGTTTCCATCCCAGGCATTTAAACCATTAATTAATAATGCTTTCTGCAATTGATCATCAGGTTCAGCAGATGATACAGCTACATAAAAATCGGCATATGACAAAATAGTTTTATCAAGAGCATATTTCTCCGGTATAATAACATAGAAAGGTATCGTAGTTGTATCTTTTGGTGCGATCATTACCTGTGGTGATTGTACTTTTTCCTCTGTAACTCCTTCAATCCTGACTGAAGGTCTTACACTAACTGGCTCATTAGAAATATTGACAACTTTTCCATAGGCAAATGGCTGATCAAGATACATATCATAAAATGTAGGATATATATCTTTTACGATCTCAACATCAATTAACTCAACTTTCCTCTCAGGCGCACTGCTGATGTTAAGTGAAAAGGAAATAGCAATTCTATCAAAGCTGTACGGATTATTGATTATATTTTCAATTCTATCTTCAGCAAACTTTGAAAAACTCTCGCTACTACTTCTCTCAGAAAAATACTTCACGCCACTTACAAGAATTTCAAAAAGATCTGTCCTATACCCAAATGCAGGAACAACACCTGCGATGAACGGTTCCTGATAAATATCATGAAATACAGTTAAGCCATAAACAAACTTGTTTTCAAATCCTATAGTACTTAACTGAAAAGAATTATAAGTTTCATAAATAAAATGAAGATTAAGGAAATCAAATGGCAAATAGCTGGCGGAAATGAGTGCTCCTTTTTCCTGCTTCATCTCAAATCCCTGGAATTCTTCAATAGTTGGTTCATCACCAAAGTTTAGAAGATTGATAGATGCCAGTCTAAACTGGAGTTGATCATTAAGAATATAATCAATACCAAGATCAGCTTTCCAGAAATTTACTTTTTCATTCAGGCTTTCACGAACTAGATATAAAGTATCTCCAAAAACGGGCTTAACAATTTCCTGGTTAAAATCCTGATTAAATAATCTGATTGTAAAACCGGCATTAAATTGCTCGTTAAAACTATATGAATACCCCAAACCAAAAAGTTCTTTATAGTTGTATTTTGCTTCAAGCGATTGAGTCGTTGTATCATTAATAATAATAGATTCACCAGTTGCAAACAAAAATTCTTTCTGATAACCCGGAGTATATCGTGCGGACATTGCATGATTTCCCAACCTTTTGGAGAGTCCAAGTAAAAAAAGACTTGAATTGATGCTTTCAGAAAACTCAGCACCATACTGCAGAGATATTCCCCAATCGATTAAAGAGAAATAATTTGAAACATTACTTTCATAAGTATAATAGGGAGTTGAGAACAATTGCGGTAATCCCCAATAACCATTCAACCCAAATGAACTCTGGGACAATATTTCTGAATTCAGTGTCATTATCGATATAATAATTAATAAACTATATTTCAAGGAATATCTATTACTATACTGTGAATGCTTTGTGATGATGCTAACAACTCATCGATTTCGTTTCGGTGGTAACCTTCATAACTTCTAACAAATGTAAAGACTACTTTCTCAAATCTCTCAAGTGGTAGTTCATTAAAATATCTTCCGGGGATTCTGAGCAAACCATCGTCTGCAGTTTTGATTTTGTAAATTGGTATAGAGGATTTCTGACCAGGACGTATAACACCAATTATTATTGAAATTCTTTTTTTAGTTCCCGGATTCCATGTCAGTACAGCTTCTAAATTCTTTTGATGACGATGTCCAAATAATGCGACCTGCCCTACAATTTCGGGAGGAGTTGGTATGTTAAATGCAAAGCTTTTTCCTGGTCCGGAAGGATCAAATTCAAAACTCACAGAAGCGTTGTAACTGAAGTAGAATGGGTCTGGAATTCCTAAGGGTCCAGCAAAATTATATAACTGATACTTGTAGCCAATCAAAGTGTCTTTTAAAACGAGCATATCTCTGTATTTAATTCTATAGGGAACCACATTGGCTTCAATCCCATTAAACTTTACTATCCCCAGGGTATCAGTACGATAAGCCAATATTCTCCCATCGGAATATTTTATTGGTTCCGATTTGTTAAAAAACATCGTTTGAGCTAATGATATAAACCCTGTTTTGTTATTTGCCGTAATTTTAATGCCGCTTACAGATATAAGATTTGTTATTCCTGTTAAATCCTGAGTAATTCCGGAGGTATCTGCTCCGGTGATTATATTATAATCATCTAGATCTTTATTCAGCAGTTCGACTTCAAGTTCACCATCCACATCATCAATTAACTCTGTTGGTGCAGGCTTATCGCAGCTATAAAAGATAGTACCAACACTAAAAATCATCAGATATATTAAAATCTTTTTCATTGCGGTTAAAATTTATATTTGAAACTTTTTATTATCAATTCTTTAATTACTTAATTTTTCTTCCCTTTGAACAAATCTCCCCCTTCCACGTTATCAAAGGAAGGGGGATGTGGAGAGGACATGTGTAGGGAAGCTCAAATCCTCTTTATCAAATTATGGATGAACAAAATATGGTATTCCCCAGGATTCTGTTTCAACGGGTGTACTATCATCAAAAATTACCTGCTTCGGTAATGCATTAATTATCGCATGATAAAATCCAGGCCATTGATGAGTAGTAAATGTCTGTTCATATACTTTATCCCAGCCATTACCGTTAGGTGTTGAAGATACCAGTTCAAATAATCTTTTTACACGATGCTTTACCCATCTGTTTGCACCCCAGGTAAGGGAAACAAAATCATCTTCTTCATATGCACTGTAAAGCTCAACTTTAACTGTTGCTGAATCATCACGACCCAGAATCGGTATTGAGTGCCACCAGCCCCAGCCTCTTCTCAAATAGTAATCGTTTGGTGATTCTACAACGATTACATCATCATTGGATAAAGTTATTGTCATTCTATTGATATCGATGTTTGGACTTTGCGTACCACCTTCCGGAAGAGATATTGCTGCTATTATCCAATTTCGTCTTGGATAGGGTGAGTTTCCTATTTTCTTAAAAATTATATTTCTTGTAACAACAGCGGTGAATGATTTTCTTATTAGTGTATCAGGTTTGTTTGCAGCAGAATCATATGAGGCAGCTATCAATAATATTCCTTCGAATGTTTTGGTGAGCGTACCGTAAGCAATTGTATCCTGAATATCTATACTTAATGTTCTGTTGACAAGTCGCATCTTTTGACCAACCCTGAAAGGATATATTTCGGTATTAACTTTACCGAGATATTCCATTACTCCTTCTTCATCATAATTATAATCGAATGAAGTAAGTGAAGAGTCTTCATCAACCAGTTTTTCAAGTGCACCTTGAACTGTGGTCGGTTCAGGATCAACCGATTCAACAATCGACTCATCCTGACAACGAACGAACAAAGCCAGCATTGCCAAAGCAAAGAATGCTAGAATGTAACGCGAAAGGTTTTTGTGCTTTTCCATATTTGATCTCCCTAAAAATTTGTGATTATTGATTATTTATTTTCCCTGTTCCTCTCATTTTCCTGCTTATCAATTATAAACTTTTATGCCATTCGTTGATGATTTTACTAAGCCTTTATGTTTCAAGTAATTACTCAAAATGAGAGTTGAAAAGAAAAGCATGGAAATCTATTAGAAATGCATGGAGCTGGAAATCCATGCGAAATTGGGGTTCAACTTGAAGGGTAACTTTGACTTGTTAAGTAAATAAAAAAGGCGATCTTTTGATCGCCTTTAATTAAAATCATTGTAAAACAGAATAGGAATCTGCACTACTGATTTTTTATTTTAAAAGCAGCATCTTCTTAACACTAACAAAATCATTCACATTCAGCCTATAAATATAAACGCCGCTTGCAAGTCTGGCTGCGTCAAAGTTTACTTCATACCTTCCTGTAATTTTCTCTTCATTAACCAACGTCGTAACTTCTGCACCGAGTATGTCGTAAACCTTCAAAGTTACCATTCCAT
>Ga0209536_100008855_pt1 | contig 15025 bp, 12 predicted proteins | sample DeeMarSeWOR28_12_FD_187461 | JGI IMG/M metagenome (GOLD analysis project Ga0209536, IMG submission 187461) | Marine sediment microbial communities from White Oak River estuary, North Carolina - WOR-2-8_12 (SPAdes) (version 2) | ecosystem: Environmental > Aquatic > Marine > Intertidal zone >...
TTAATCCTGTTCTTTTAAGGTTTTTCCAATCAAAGTAAATTGATTTGTATTTCTCTGAAACGCGAGCTTTAATTTTAATCTTGTCATATGTAATGAAGTCTTTAATCATAGCCTTATAATCAGAATAAATATTTAAAGCTTTCAGAGTATTCATTGCAACTCCTATAAAAGCTGAGTCTTTTACAAAGGGAACAGAAATTTCCGAATTTAACACATTCGCAAGTAATTTAATAAACTCTTCTGATTTAGCCATACCTCCAGCACAAAAAGGTCTTGTATCTAAATCAATAAAATTTTTTAGAGCAATATAATTTTCAAATATTCCAAAAGCGATATTTTCAAGAACGCTTCTTGCAAAATCTTCAATCTTTGGAACTACCTCAGATATCATCATAGGAGGTTGAAATGCGAACACGCCTCTTTTTATTGAAGTTTGATTTTTTATATTCATATTTTCGGGGCCTAAGTACGCAAAAGTTGATGAAGCTCCAGGGGGAGACTTTTTTAAATATGCGTCCATTAAGAAATCTGGATTATACTCCGAATTGGATAAAAAGCACTGTTTAAACCAATCATAAGAAGCTCCTGTGTTGCCTGCATTCCCTTCTAATAACCACTTTCCTTTAATCGAATGACAAGATGTCCAATAATTGTTGGAGGGATCAATGATCGGGTTATCTACTACGAGATGAACTGGGGCTGTCGTTCCTAAACTAATACCAATATCTCCTTCTTCAATAACTCCCATACCTAACAGGTTTGCTTGAGTATCCCCTCCCGTTTTTACTACAGGAATTTCATTCTGATTAATCTTGAATTTTTTAACTAATTCTGGCTTTAATTCACCAACTAAAGCTCCTGATTCCACTATATCTGGGAAAAAATCTGGATCGAAATCAAAAGTTTGTATTATTTCAGAACTCCATTCCCTTTTTTTTATATCTAAAAACTGAGATTCAGCAGCAGATGAAAAATCACTGACATAGATTCCAGTAAGACGGAAAATTAGCCAATCATCCAATGTAAGCACTTTACTTATTTTTGCATAAGTTTCTTCATCTTCTTCTTTAAACCATAATAACCTAGCTAAGCAAAATAACAAAGAAGGACTATGACCCGTTATTTGAAACAGATCTTTTTCTGAAAACTCATCCTCTATTAGATATGCGGAATCTACTCCACGAATATCTATATTAGGCCCCCCATAAACAACATTTCCCTTTCTATCTAAAAATACAGATGCAATCCTTTGAGCACAAGTTGATATTCCTATAATTTTGGTATTTTGTTTTTTAATTTTATAAAGAACTTGATTTACTCCATTGATTAATTTATTCCAGATATCATCCATTTCAAATCTTTTAACAAAACCATCTACATCCTCATTAATAATTTTAATTTTTTGATTGTTAGAATGAACTAATTTTAAATCCTCTGAAATTAAACCAATTTTTATGGAATTAGATGAAATATCAATTGCAAGGATCATATTTCCATTATTTTCCATGATTTTCACCATTAAAAATTGAAAAATTAGGATGAAGTAATATGTTTCCGAATAATTTTTCCTCTTGGAGTTCCTTCTTCAAATAGTATTGCTTGAAAAGAATATATTTTAGTACTTTTTATATCTCTCCAAGCTTCAGTAGGTAGCCATGCTTTGTTACATGTATGTTGTAAGAAAGTTTCCACATCCCAATTTCTATCATGGTCAACGGGAACTTGTGGAAGTAATAAACCTCTTCGCATACCCTTCTCTACAATCAATCCATCTCTTCCTATTACAATTTTTTCGAGATATTCTTTAGGATCTTTTACTTCTATTAATTTGGGAGGAGTAAGAATTGAAAGCTCAATAACAATATTATTCATTTCTTCAAGAGTAACGGTCGGAAAGCGTGAATCTTCTGTAGCAGAACTTACTGAGACTTTATGAACAACATCATATAATGGGAAACTAGGCTCAATATATCCAATACAACCTCTTAAGGAATTGCCCATAACATTATAAGTATTCAAAGTTATAAAAGCGCCGTATTTATCCGTAAATTTACTCTTCAAATCATCCGGAATTATAATCCTTTTACTATTTTTAAGGAAATACTCGATATTTTCTCTCGCAAATTTAATTAAAAGTTTTCCATCTTCTAGTGTAAATATTTCTTTATCTATCATGTTCACAATCCTTGAATTTGTATTCAGTATATAATAGTAGACGGTTAATTATAATAATAACTTAATTAGAACATTTTATAACATTACCCTTCGGTTCAATCTCGTCATTATTTATTTCTTCTCCGTTCAAAAATACTTTCCATATATGAACAGTACTTTTATAGTCCTTAAAAGGAGAAAATTTTGCTTTTGTTTTGAATGCTTCTGGTTTAATCGGATACTCTGGAATCCTATCAACGATGATTAAATCAGCATCATAACCTGCTTTGATTAATCCTTTATTCTTAATTTTGAAGATCCTTGCGGGATTTTCTGATGTTACTTTTACAAATGTTTCAAGAAAAAGCTCATTTCTATAAACTTTATCTAATAATGTTAATGCATAGGTTTCAAATCCAGGAAAGCCCGAAGGTGCGTCTAAATAATCTTGAGATTTTTCTTTCAGTGTATGAGGTGCGTGATCCGTGCCTAAAAGGCTTATTTTCCCTTCCTTTAGTTCCTTAAATAAAAATAAAGAGTCTTTTTCGTCTCTTAAAGGAGGTAAAACTTTCCCAAAATTAGGATTATTCAGTTGTATTGTGTTTGCTAATAATAGGTGATGTGGAGTTGTTTCAAATGTAATTTTTAAGTATGGTTTCAAATCTAAAGCTTTCCGTATTAAAAAATAACTATCTTTACAACTAATGTGGCAGAAATGAACAATCGGATAATCTTCCACACTTAAATCCTTATCTGTAATGATTTTATAATAATTATCGAGAATAAAGGAAACATATTTAGCTTCTTGAGAGACAGGGTACATATTATTATGTAATTTTAATATTGGTATATTTTCCAACGTTCCAGTTCTGTGAATTTCTTTTTTTTCTTCAGGAGAAAGAGGCCAATCTGGATGTATAAATATCGGAACTTGAAATTTGGACGAGATATTAAGAATTTTCTGAATATTCACACAATTAGTCCAATCGATATTATCTAAAGAGTCTAAGGGATAAATTTTAAAACCTATAACCCCTAATTCAATAATTGAGATAATTTCTTTGAAATTAATATCCTTTGGGACTCCTGCAATAAATCCTACATTCACGAATATTTTATTTTTAGCTTTTCTCATCCATTTCTTAATTTGAATTGCGTTTGTAGCGGGAGGAATAGTATTTGGCATATTAAAAACTAATGTTATTCCAGAAAAAGCTGCTGCTAATGTTCCAGATGAAAAAGTCTCTTTTTGACTCTGTCCCATATCTCTTAAATGAGAGTGAATGTCAATGATACCGGGTAAAACTTTTCTTTTTTCGCAATCTATTTCTATCCCATCCTTATTTTTACTTTGTATTGATTTTATATCATCTTGAGAGCTATTATTAATAATAGATTTAATTTTCCCATTAAGTATTAATAAAGCCCCATCCTGGAGCGAGCCATCAATATATAATAACGCGTTTTTTAATATCATAGATTTACTTTTCTAACTCAATTCTCTTTTTGATCAATTAAAAAATTGACATACAAAATTTTATTTTCAATTCCTTTAATATTTAAAAGATTAATGTATATTAATTTGTATTTTTCGTCTATTTTTTCTAAAAAATTGACTGTGTTTTGAGTATTTAGCAGAAAAGGAAAAATATAACAATAATGGCCGATATTATCTAAATCTTCTAAGTTGATGATACTCACATCTGTATTTTCTTCTTCAGATTCGGTTACCACTATTATTTTATCGTCATGTAGATCATTAATGTTTTCTAAAATCGATTCACCATTTATTAATCTCTTAACAAAAATCCCTGGAGTAGATTTTAGCATTCTTTGCCCTGTTGTTTTTTCAAGCCCATTTGCCTTGTCAAACGCCTTATTTAAGAGTATAGCTTGAGATCTCTCATCAGAACCTAAATATCTTAAAGAAATACCTTCAAACAATATTAAAATATGACTTGAACAAATGTAGATGTATAAATTATTATCCTTTCTTATTGAATAAGAACAACAGAAGGATTCTCGTATAATTGAGCACAATTTATAGATATCGACTGGAGTTTTTCCTTTATCGATTGCGTTTTTGGTAAATTTAGAGATTTTTTCAATTAATATTAAAATATTAACCAAATTTATCAAATTAATTTTATATTATTAAAATTTAAAGTCTTTTCCTAATTTATCCATGAATTGAGCCCCTGCTTTTCCTATTCCTGGAAGGCCTGGTATTCCTTTACCTTTCTTTTGCATTTGGAGGGCCTTCTTCATAAATTTCTTCATTTGATTATATTGATCAAGCATTCTATTTATTGTAGTATAGTCTGTTCCACTCCCAATTGCAATTCTTCTTTTTCGAGTTTTTTTAATAATTTTGGGATCATCTTTTTCTTCCTGAGTCAAAGAATTCAAAACCACTTCCCATTTCCCTAGATTTTTTTCAGCATCATCGGTTAAAGCCTCTGGAATATTCCCTCCTCCCATCATTGCTAAGATTTGTTTCATTTTACCAACTTTTTTAATACTTTTCAGTTGAATATAAAGATCATCCAGTGTGAATTTACCCTTCATCATTCTTTTAACTAAATCTGGATCAACATCAATTTCAGCTTCTTGTACGCGCTTAACCAAGCCTTCTATATCAGGCACACCTAATAAAGAGCCCACAAATGCTGTTGGATTAAACTCTTCAAATTCCTCTAATTTTTCTCCTATACCTATAAATCTTATTGATTGATTAGTGGCAGCACAAGCAGAAAGTGCTCCTCCTCCCTTAGCAGTTCCGTCTAATTTAGTAACAATAATACTCCCTATATTAGTAGCCTTTGCAAACTCTTCTGCTTGTGAGTAAGCTTGTTGTCCCAGGCTTCCATCGATTACTAGGATTACTTCGTTAGGTTTTAAACTAGCCTCAATTTTTTCCATTTCTATCATTAATTCCTTTTCTTCCTTATGTCGACCGGCTGTATCAACAATTATAATATCATGTTCGTCGTTAATTGCTTTCTTAGTTTCTCTAACAGCAAGTTTAATGGCATTTTTTTCAGTAGGATTTCCATAGCATTTTACTCCAATTTGGTCTGTTAGCTGAACAAGCTGTTCATAAGCTCCCGGTCGCCACGTATCTGTCGTAACTGCCGCTACCTTATATCCCTTGCTCTTATAAAATCGCGATAACTTCCCAACAGTCGTAGTTTTGCCTGAGCCTTGAATTCCAACGAGTAATATTACATTGCTTTTACCCGGTTTAATTCTAATAGGAGCTGGTTTTCCCCCTATTGTTTTAACTAATTCGTCATGTACAAGTTTAATTATAAAATCTTTTCTTCTTGCTCTTTTAAGATCAGTGTTCATAGCTTCTTTTTTAATATTTTCAGTCATTTGGAATACTAACTCGACTTTCACATCAGCACTCAGTAAAGCTCTTTGTAAATCTTGGATAATTGCATTAATAACATCTTTATCAATTTGAGGTAAACCTCGCAATTTCCGCATTATTGATTCTAATTCTTTCCCTAGTTTCTTAAATGCCATAATAAATCGATTTTTACATTTATGTTTTTATTATAGAAATAAACAAAAACTAATATTCTTTTTTAAATGATTATAATATTATATAAAAAAAGAAATGTGAAAATAAAAAATATTACTTATTAATACCTAGAGAATATTAAAAGGAGAAAATAGTTTATGTCAATCCGTAGAACTGAAATACAAAAACTGAAATCAGGTCAATATATTATGGTCGAGGATGAGCCATGTATTATTAAAGCGACTGAACGATCCAAAAGTGGCAAACATGGACATGCGAAAGTTCGAGTTGTTTGTGTCGGGGTGTTCGACAATAATAAGAGATCTCTCACGATACCATCGGGTCATATGATTGAAGTTCCAGAAATAGTCAAAGGCACAGCTCAGATTAATTTTATTGAAGAAAATTCAATAAATATCATGGATTTAGAAACCTATGAATCAGTAGATGTTAGATGGCCAGCAGAAGAAGAATTAAAGACGAAATTAAAAGAATTACAAGCAGAACCAAAAAAAATGTCATTAGGACAAGTGGAATATTGGCAGCTCGCTGGAAAGACTTTGATAAACAGAGTTATCATTAATTAATTGTTCGTTATAGCGACTAAAACGAAGTATTATCATAAGTTTCAATTTCCCAAATTTTATTATTTTTTAAACATATTATTCTTGAGAAAAACCTAAAAAAGAAGCTTGAGTTTCATGGATAAAAAACCCATTTCATTAGCTTGCAGAATGGATTCTGAAAGAGCGATCATTTTAACCAAGAAGATTTTCGAATTTCTCGTGAAAAAAGGCGAAGTTGTTCAAATGGAAACCAGAATCGCTCCAAAGATTTTTCCACATAATGCGAAAGATTTAAAGGAAATGACAACTGAAAATACAAGATTTTTAATTTCTATTGGCGGAGATGGAACAATATTAAGAGTAGCGGGTAGTTTACCCCAACATAACGCACCACCTATTTTGGGAGTAAACATTGGATCTATAGGTTTTTTAGATGAATCTAATGAGAGAACAGTTTTTAATGATATAATCCGCGTATTGAATGGAGACTTTTTGGTAGAAACATGTTCTAAATTAACTCCCTTTTTAATTAAAGGTTCTGAGGAAATTAGATTGAGTAATGCTTTAAATGAAATTCTAATTATTTCATCAAAGAGTTCAAAAGTTTTATTAGCAGCTGTTAAAATAGATGGGTGTTTCCTAAATCGAAGTTATTTAGACGGAATAATTATATCTACCTCTGTGGGCTCTACAGCGTATAATTTAAGTGCAGGAGGTGCGATTGTTAAATCTACGATGGATTCGATGCAATTAACCCCATTAAACAGTTATGCCAGATCAGGATTGAAACCAATGGTACTACCAATCGATAGTGAGATCGAAGTCCAACTTTTAAGACAGCGTTTAAGTGCAAAGATTATTATTGATGGCCAAATAACCTTAAAAGAAATTCAACCAAAAACTGTAATTAGAATACGCAAGGCAAATTCTCAAACAAGTTTTATTCGTCTTTCCAAAAGTATAAGCGATAATTATATTAGACGCTTAAGAAAAAAAATAATAGGAACTATAAAGGTGCCTTTAGACGACAGTCCAGAAGAAGAATTCAATTCTGGTTTTTGATACTAATATATTTCTAACTGGGATAGATTTTAATTATTTTAATGAGACGATAATTACAACCCCAGCAGTAATTAATGAAATTAAAGTTGAAAAATATAAAGATAAGAATAGAAATATATTGCAACGAATTGAGCTTGCTAAAGAATCAGAAAAATTAATTATTAAAAACCCTAATGAATATTATGTCAATTTAGCTGTAGAAAAATCTAAATTAACTGGTGATATTAATGTTTTATCAAAAATTGATGTAGGTTTAATCGCTATTGCTTTAGAATTGATGAAAACTACAGATAACGAGATCATAGTATATACAAACGATTATTCCATGGAAAATTTATGTAGCGTATTAAATCTCAGATTCAAAACTTTATTCAAGAATGGGATAAAATCTAAAATTTATTTTGAGGTGTATTGTCCATACTGTAAGATAATATACAAATCTGAAGATTTAAACAAAAACTGTGAAAGATGTGGGCTGAAACTCAAAAGGCGTTTTTTAAAAGAAGAAAAAATATAGTGCAAAATAAATAGGAGAAAAATTAAATTAATATTGGATTAAAATTTTAAAAGGTAAACCATGGGCACTAAAATTAACGAGCTAGTAAAAGGAGTAAAAAAAACTATAACATTTGAAAACCTATTAAATAAACAAATTGCTATAGACGCTTTTAACACGATCTATCAGTTTTTAGCCATAATTCGGCAGAAAGATGGGACTCCCTTGAAAGATTTTGATGGAAATATAACTTCTCATTTATCTGGATTATTTTATAGAACCATCAATTTTTTAGAGCATAATATTAAACCAATTTATGTGTTTGATGGAATTCCTTCTGAGTTAAAATTCAAAACAATTAAAGAAAGAAGGAAAGTCAAAGAAGTAGCTAAGGAAAAAATGGTTATTGCTCAAGAGAATGAAGATTTTGGAGAAGCAAAAAAATATGCTCAGATGACTTCAAAATTAGATACTGATATGATTGAAGAGAGCAAAAAACTAATAAGTTATCTTGGAATCCCAATTATTGAAGCTAGTTCTGAAGGTGAAGCCCAATCTGCTTTTTTAGTTGAAAATGGTGATGCTTGGGCGTGTGCTTCTCAAGATTATGACACATTACTATTTGGAGGAGAAAGGTTATTACGTAATTTTGCAGTAAGTAGGAGTAAAAAAGTTAAAAATACTACAATAACTCTTGATATAGAATATATCTCGTTGTCAAAATTTCTTGATAGTTTAAATATTTCTCGAGAACAATTAATAGAAATGGGGATTTTAATTGGAACAGACTTTTTTCCTGGAGTAAAGGGAATTGGTCAGCATAAAGCTCTTGATCTAATCAAAAAATATGGTTCGTTAGAAAATATTATGAAAAATAATGTAAATGTAGGTAATATAGAAATTAAACTTGAAAAAGATCTAATTGAAGAAATAAAAGAGATCTTTTTAAACCCTAATGTTAAAAGAAAATATCAAAAGATAATCTGGGAAAAAATAAAATATGAAGAAGTTGAGGAATTGCTTATTGAACAACATAATTTTTCAAAACAGAGAGTCCAAAATGCGATAGAGCGTTTAAAGAAGCAAAATTCTTTAAAAACACAAGTATCTTTAGATAGTTTCTTCAAAAAAAATTAATTTTTATTGTTGAAAAAAGCAAAAATTTTTACAAAATTATTATTTCATATTTATAGATAATCATATTTTATTATAACGATTGAAAATGTCAGCTAAAGAAAACGACGAAAGTGGAATTAATAATAAGGTTATAGCTTTGCGGGTCCAAGAAGCAAAAAAAAGGGATATAGGCCGAAATATTGCTAGAATCGATCAAGAGACTATGGAGCAGCTAGATATTAAAACCGGCGATGTCATAGCTCTTGTTGGAAAGAAGGAGAGCGCAGGGATTGCTTGGCCGAGTTATCCTCTAGATAGTGGTTTAGGGATAATTCGCATCGATTCTAGATTGAAAAAAAATACAGGAACAAGTATTGACGAAACGATACAAATTCGGAAAGTCAATGCACAACCCGCTCAGAATATAGTTTTAGCACCGATAAGCGTTAAAATCAAATCCAATCCTCGATTTGAAACCTTTGTTAAGCGAAAATTACACAATTATCCGGTTACAATTGACGATTTTATATATATATCTATTGGTATTAGTCGAGAGATTATGTTTAAAGTTATAAATATAAGACCAAACGGAGTTTGTATAATCAAACCGGAAACAGCCTTACATATTAGCGAACATATTACTGAAGATGAAGAAAAAGGGGCAGATTATGTTACTTACGAAGATGTTGGTGGCTTAGATCGAGAAATACAAAGGGTTAGAGAAATGGTTGAGCTCCCACTTAGACATCCCTCTTTATTTAAACGATTAGGTATTGATCCCCCTAAAGGAGTATTATTGAGGGGACCTCCAGGTTGCGGAAAAACTCTTTTAGCAAGAGCAGTAGCTAATGAAAGCGAAGCTTTTTTCATTTCAATAAATGGACCAGAAATTATGAGCAAATTTTACGGAGAGTCTGAGAAAAAGCTTAGAAATATCTTCATAGAAGCTGAAGAGAAGAGTCCTTCTATCATTTTCATTGATGAAATCGATGCAATAGCTCCAAAAAGAGAAACAGTAACTGGAGAAGTAGAAAGGAGAGTTGTAGCCCAACTTTTAGCTTTGATGGATGGATTGCATAGTAGAGGTAGGGTAATCGTTATAGGAGCCACAAATAGACCTAATAGCTTAGATCCGGCATTAAGGCGCCCTGGTAGATTCGATCGTGAAATAGAGATAAAGGTACCTAATGAAAAAGGGAGAAGAGAAGTTTTTCAGATTCACACGAGGAATATGCCCCTTGATAAGAAAATATCCTTAAAAGAGTTTGCTAACATCACTCATGGATTTGTAGGCGCAGATATCTCTGCTGTCTGTCGGGAAGCAGCAATGTCTGCGCTTAGAAGATATCTCCCACAAATTGATTTGGAATCTGAAATTATTGATCCTGAATTGTTAGAACAAATTGAAGTTACTAAAGCTGATTTTGAAGAAGCTTTAAAAGAAGTAATGCCCTCTGGAATAAGAGAAGTATTTGTAGAAGTACCAAATGTAAGTTGGGATCAGATAGGCGGATTAGAAGACTTAAAACAGAAGTTAATAGAGTCTGTTGATTGGCCTTTATCACATCCTAACATGTTTGAGCGTATGGGAATAACCCCTCCACGAGGAATATTACTTTATGGCCCCCCAGGATGTGGGAAAACACTTTTAGCTCGAGCAGTTGCAAATGAAAGCAAAGCTAATTTTATATCTATTAAAGGTCCTGAGTTATTATCCAAATATGTTGGAGAAAGCGAAAAAGCAATTCGTGAAGTTTTTCGAAAAGCAAAAATGGCTGCCCCTTGTATTATCTTTTTCGATGAATTTGATTCTATTGCTCCAAGTAGAGGCAGACATACATCTGATTCAGGAGTTTCAGAAAAAGTTCTCTCACAATTTTTAACTGAACTTGATGGATTAGAAGTAAAGAAAGATATAATAGTAATTGCTGCTACTAATCGACCTGACATTTTAGACCCTGCTTTAATAAGACCTGGAAGAATAGATAGAATTTTACTAGTACCCGCTCCGGATAAAAAAGGAAGAGAAATAATATTGAAAATATTTACTAAAGATATGCCACTAATGAGTAGCATAGATTTAAATATTTTAAACGAGAGTTTAGAAGGCTATTCTGGAGCTGATGTTGAAACTTTATGTCGTGAAGCAGGTATGATTGCGTTAAGAGAAAATATGAGAGCAAGAAAAATTTCGGAAGATCATTTTAAATTGGCTATAGAATCGATGAACCCTAGCATTACTCCAGAGATAATTAAATTTTATGAAGGTTTTGGAAAAAAAATAAAAAATCTAATAATAGAACAAACGAAGGAAGATCGAATGGTTATCTAATATTCATAAAGTTAATTTGGAAGTAATAATTTCTTTTTATTGAAAATTATTTTAAAATTTATCTAATTAGAAGGTGAATAATTATCGAATCACAAAGATGGAATCAAAAACCAATAGTGAATTCAGTAATCGACATATTAATAAAAAATAAGGGAGAAATATTAGACAAACGATTGGAAGAACTACTCAAGAAGGAATTTCCTTTTATTAATCCATTAGTGTTAGAAGAATTACTGATGAAGTTAGAAAGTCGAAGCATTATTAATGTCTTTCGAGTTTCAAAAACAAAGAAAATGATTGTCCTCAATAAAAGAAATCAAGAAATTAAAGCCGAGGTTATGGAAGAGTTAAACTGATTGGAGCTTTTTCCAATTTACACATTCTTGCGATAAAGATATATTTTCAGTTTGAGACTTAACTTTTCTCTCCCTGATATCTACAAAGATAGGATAATTCACTGCATTTCCCATTAATAACATCTCTCCTACACCTAAACTTGAGATCATGTCTGCATAATCTTTAGTAATTGTTTCTGAACTATCCATTAAGTGCTTTAAATCATATGGATTTTTAATATTTAGTATTAGCTTTGAATTTGTCTGTGATAAAGCTGTAGTACTTAGTTTTTTAGGTCTTTGGCTAATCAAACATAAACACGCCATGAACTTCCTTCCTTCCCTTGCGATTGTTTCGATAATGTATTTAGATAGTGCCTTAGAATGAGCCGCTTCAGGACAAAATTGATGGGCTTCTTCAATAATCAACAAAAATGGAGGTATTTCATTTTTTCTTCTTAAATAAAAAAGCTGATGACATATATAATCCACAATAATCTGTTTTTTGCGAATGGATATTTCATTTTGAAGGTTAAAAATAGAAATTTCACCTTGGTTTATGACATTTTTAATAACTGGATTTTCTTGTGGTCCAAACAGATTAAGTCGTTCTAAATCAGACAACCATCCAATTAAGGCTTGCTTTGTGCTTTTTCCGCCTTCAGTTTCTTTTTCAATTAATTCTACAATGCTATTAAGAGTAAATTTATTTTTTGATTCCTCCACTTTTCTTAACTTTTTAATATATTTAGATAACTCTCTTACCTGAACATTAGAAATTTGCTCTTGATACTTTTTATAAGCAAACGCATTTAGTTTGGGGACTGAAATCTGAAAATATGAAGTATCAATTACTTTAACCCTATTTTTTAGGTTAGGAGCCTTGTTTAGATATTGATATTCACCATGAACATCGATCAATATAATTGCTGGAGTTCCATCAGTTTTTTCACGTGTTAGTAGTTCCTCAATAATGATTGATGTAAGATAGCTTTTACCTCCTCCCGAAATTGAAAGAATAGCAAAGTGTTTATTCAATAGTCGATCCATATTAATATAAGCATCTAGATTGGATACCTTCACTTTACCCAAATTTAACCCCCGTTTTTGATCAAGGCCAATAAAACTTTTGAGAATTTCTTCGTCAACTAAATACACTTCTTTACCTGGACTTGCGGGATACATCATCCTTTTAATCGTCTTTATTTTAAATTCACTGGATTCTTTGAATTCTATAATCCCTAAATTCCTAACTATTGCAACAGCATATTCAAAATCATCGCTTGGAAATAAACCTCTAAGAATATTTGGATTATTTTCGTTGCTATAAGCTTTAATTGTTAAGGCATCAGAAAAATATTCGTTTAACAACACGATTTTCTCAACTATGCCAATTAAATATCCTTCAATCGATTTCGTAGACACAAATAATCCTTTTTTAACAAATAACCCATCAGTCCGTTTGTTTATTACGAATGGATATTTCATAACATCAGGTAATTGAAGGAAATTAAATACAATCCCAAGCTTTACAGACATTAATTTAAGTAAGAATTAAAATTTATAAAAAGAAGACTAGTGGTAAAATTTACTGATTTAAAAAAATCTAAATTTATTATAAAAATAAAAAAAAAAGCTCTATTTCTCCAATTTTCCCATAACCTTTAATATTAAATAATATCCATTTTTCCAAAAGTAGATCATAAATAGTGTAACAGCCAAAATTGCAAACAGCGAAATTCCTGCGAATAAAATCCAGTTTCCAGTTGAAAATGAAGCTAATAAAGCAGAAAAAGGGGTACTTTCGCTAGGGCCAAGTAAAATCTCTTGAATTATAGATATTACAATACCTATAATTATTGCCATTACACTCAGTAACAAGCCCCCAGCACCAATTTTAACATCAATCCTATTTTTGTATTTTTCCTCAATTTTCCTAACATTGAAAATGAAGTGTAACACCCATTTTCTCCCTTTTTTAAATAATCCGAAGAAAAATATTAAGAGAAAAAACAACCCTGCTAAAATTCCGGCGATTATTGCGATTTGGTATCCCAAAGTTAATCCTAAGAAAGATTCTAGCTTCCCAGTTGGCATAATAAAATCAAATATTGACCAGATACCTCCCGTAATGCAAGTTAAGCAAGAAAGAACTATAAAAATGTAAAAGATATCCCCTACTACTCTTTGGTTTGAAGGATAATTTTCTTCAGAACTTGAATATGATTCTTCCATTTTTTTCACCAATCTATTTTATTTAAAAAATTTATAACATTCTAAATATATAAAATTGAGTATTAACGCTTATATTTAAAATAAATAGAAAAAAGTGAAAGATTTAATTAGAATCTTTATTTTGGAGTTTATTGATATAAGTTTTATGAAAATTCTTTTCATTTAGAATTGAATATAGCTCATTCGATAAATTATATATATTATTATAAACATTCTGGTGGTCTTTGTCGGGAATCCATTTTTTATCCACTTTACATATATTCTCAGCAGCGCTAACGACATCTGAAAACAACCCTGCACCACTTGCGGCTAAAATTGCCGCTCCTAAAGATGTGGCTTCTTCGATTACATTTCTAACACAAATGATTCCTAATACATCAGCATAAATTTGATTCCAAAAATCTGAGCGAGAGCCACCTCCAGTTAGCTTTAATTCTTTTGGAGCAATTCCTAATTCCCTAAAAATTTCGATATTTTTTTTGACTTCAAAAGCTACTCCTTCTAAAATAGACCTGATGATATCTCTTCTCTTATGTCCTAATGATAATCCATATATCAAACCTCTCGCATATGGATTCCAATATGGTGCTCCCGCACCGACTAAATGAGGAATTGCTAATAGCATATTAGCACCAACGGGTGATTTTTCAGCTTCTTCTGTTATAATTTCGTAAGGATCTTGATTATGTTCATCCGCAATTTTGCATTCTTCAGTTCCTAATTCGTCCCTAAACCACCTTAAAAAAGCGCCAGTAGTGAAAATACTTGCCTCTTGAACCCATGTACCCGGGATTGCATGACAACTGCATAAAACTCTCTGCTTTGGATCATAATTAGGTTTTTCCAGAAATGCTAACATAAAACTTCCAGTTCCAGTAGTTAATTTTACATTTCCTGGAGAAACTACTCCTACTCCTAACGCCGCTGATTGTTGGTCTCCTGCACCTGAAACAACTAAAGTTTTTTTATCAAACAAAATTTCTTCGGTTTTAATTTCTCCTATCTCAACTCCACTTTCGATCACCTCTGGCATTTTATCTAAATCTAACTCTAATTCTGAAGCAATTTCTTCCGAGTAATTTAAATTGTTAATGTCAAATAACATTGTTCTTGAAGCATTAGAGTGATCTGTATAAAATTTCCCCGTTAATTTATAAATAATGTAATCCGAAACTAGAAGAAATTTATGTGCCTTTTGAT
>Ga0209536_100008856_pt1 | contig 15024 bp, 11 predicted proteins | sample DeeMarSeWOR28_12_FD_187461 | JGI IMG/M metagenome (GOLD analysis project Ga0209536, IMG submission 187461) | Marine sediment microbial communities from White Oak River estuary, North Carolina - WOR-2-8_12 (SPAdes) (version 2) | ecosystem: Environmental > Aquatic > Marine > Intertidal zone >...
GATAAAGTGTTTATAACCTTCAACGCGCTCAAGACTAAGTTTGATGTCGCGTCCTTGGGCTGTCATGATGGCCAGGGTAAAGCGCAAGGCGTCTGCCCCAGACTTTGCAGAGACATCCAAAGGATCGATTACATTGCCTTTGGTTTTTGACATCTTCTGTCCCTTCGCATCACGCACCATTGCATGCAGAAAGACCGTCTGGAAGGGAACGTCTTTCATGAATTTAATGCCCATCATCATCATACGCGCAACCCAGAAGAAAATTATATCAAAACCGGTTTCCATCAAAGTTGTTGGATAGAAAGTCTTTAGATCCTTTGTGTCTTTAGGCCAGCCAAAAGTAGAGAATGGCCAAAGAGCCGAAGAAAACCAGGATCACAAGTGCAAAAAAACCTGTAAAAATATTAGCCCATCGTGATATTCCACCGATGGTTTGCAGGGTAGAAGTTCCTGACAGGGATCCACCGACCGAGATACCACTGAATAACCCCGTAGCGACATTGGCAACGCCTTGACCACGAAAGTCTCCAGAAGGATCCGGGTATTCCCCATCGGGATTTGGAGCACTCTGACTGACACCTGCCCCTTGTACAAGAGCTATGATGGCGATCGTTAATGCTGGCAGCAACATTTGAGGGACAAGCGCGAGATCAGGTAGATTCGGTTTGGGTAACCCTCTTGGAATCTCCGTGGTATCCCCAACCAGTAAAACCGAAGTAAACATAGGGAGAAATGCCAGCAATGTGACACCCACAACTGCCACGGCAAAAGCATATCGCTCAAACCTGGTGCGGGAAACCAAGACCACGACAGTTATCGTTATCAGTCCAAGCACCAATGTTGCAAGGTCGATCTCCCGCCAATTGAGAAAGGTATCTATTGCTTGAAAGACCTTATTGGGTGCTTCGCTGTAATACCCTGTCAGGTCTCCCACCTGTCCTAAAATGGTCAGCACCCCCAGTCCGCTAAGGAAACCGGTCATCACGGAATTTGATATAAATCGCACCAGGAAGCCGAGTTTTAACAAGCCAAATGCAAGCATCCACAAACCGACAAGAATTCCCAGCACCACCAGGTAGCCCTGCTGCTCAGATGAGCTAAACCCGGCAAGGAAATCACCGGTTGCAAGGGAAGTCGCGCTGGTGGAATCAACATTCATGATCACTGAGCTGGTGAAGAGCGCGGCGACAGTGGTACCGGCGATCATTGAATACACCCCAAAGATTGGATTTATCCCGGCTAATATGCCATTCGCCAGCGCACCAGGCACGGTTACGATCGACATTACCATCCCGGTAATCAAATCCTTGGTGAGCACTTCTCTGGGAACTCTTAATCCCATCGAGGCTTGAACCCGTTTGTCTGCAAGGTCACTCATTGGTAATCCCCTGTCGACCTGAATTGGAAGTGATATTGCCTATCCGCAGGAACTGGTATCCCGAAACAGAATCAACGGAAGGCGCTTTTGGCCAACCTGCTGAGAATGTTTCCAAAGCCATGAATTGATATCATCCCCGGATAATTCGAATAACAATAATTTTACTTGATTCTGATTAACCAAGCTTATCATTCGAAACAACCAACCGGATTTACTCACTCATATTTTTTACATCAATATTTGGATTGCCTAAACCGGCATAGATTTGTCTTGATATGAAACAGGATGCCCACCGGGGGATCCGATGGGCATATTAGGAAGCTGATAGGAGAGAGTTACTCAATTCTTGTTTACCAAGATCGCCAGGAAACGATCCACATCATACAGCGCTGACTGGGCTGGTGGGGAAATTTGTGGGAACATAAGGTCGAAACCGTGTTCGGTCCAGGGAAGCACAACATCCACAGCAGGGATGCCTGATTCAACCAGTTTGGCGTAGAGCTGTTCATTGCCTTCCAGGGGATTCAGGCAATCCCGGTCCCCGCGCAGGCTGAGCGTGGGTGGTGAACCATCGTGAACATGGCTCGTTGGGCACGCCATCTCGTACATCTCGGGAACGTCCTCGGGGTACCCTCCTAAAAGGATATCCAGCCGGCCAGCATACTGCCATGGTTTATCCGGATCGGTTGTCGTACCAACAGGCACCCGGGGTTGGCGGGTGTCATTATAGCGTTTAGAACCAGCCACCAGGTCCGTGGGAGGGTAGAAGGTAAGCAAACCGCAGACAGTCAGATCACTGCCGTTAAGCTCCTGTGGGGTTAACTCGGCATTCTCTGCTGTATAACCTGCCAAGAGGGCAATATGCGCCCCTGCTGAACCTCCACCCAGTACGATCTTTTCTGGGTCCACACCATAGTGGTCTGCATTGGCTTTCATCCAGGCGACAGCCCGCTTGGCATCCCCGACCATACCATAGAGGTCCACTTCTGGAATGAGCCGATAAGCGATATCCATTACAACATGACCCTGCGCAACCAGATGGCGGAAGAAAGACCTGGTGTACATGTCTTTATCACCGATGGCCCAGGCACTACCATGCAGGTAAATATAAGCCAGGCCAGAGGTCTGACCTTCAGCTGGATGCCATACATCACACAGCAGCTGCCTGTCTGTACCGGGCACTTTCCAGAAGGGAATGTCACGCTCCCAGATCGGTTCAGAAGATCCGTTCATCTTCAAATATAATGACCAACGTCTCGGGACCATATTTTTTTCCTGTTCAGGCGTGATTAAGTCCTGCCATCCCGAACCAAAGGCTTTATCAAAACCGCTGTGATCACGGGTAGACCGCCAGATGTACCAGGTCATCCAGCCTGCACCGATTAGCCCCATGAGTACTGCCCAGGTTCCACCATATAACCAACCCAGGTACGCGCCAGCCATACCCATGATCGCCCAAATTGGCGAGAAAGCGCTTGCAGTCAAAGGAAGAAATAAAATAAGCAATAATTGGACCTTAGGCCGAACCAGGAAAAGTGCACTCATTAACAGGGATAAGCCAGAGAGAATGTAAGCCAGAGCGATCATGATTTCCTCCAAATTTTATACAAAGAATAACTCAATCCTACGTTGATTATTTTCCAGATACCTATCTGGTTTTCAATTCTTGTTCGCCAATATTGCCAGAAATCGATCCACATCGTACAGGGCAGACTGGAATACCGGGTTTACCTGGGGTAACAGCAGGTCAAATCCGTGGTCTGTCCACGGAAAAACCACGTTAACCGCTGGAACACCTGCCTCAACCAGTTGGTTAAAAAATGTGTAGGAGGCATCCACGGGCACACTCCGATCATGCTCACCTTGAACGAGCAGCGTAGGTGGGCAATCAGGATGAATATAGGCATTTGTAGAAAACAATTGGTACATATCTGTCACTTCTTCGGGATGACCACCAAAAATTTTATCCAAACGGCCTGCATTGCGCATGTCCTTGTGGGCATCCGGATCCATGGATAATGGAGGATAGTATCTATCTCCTTGATGCTTTACGCGCTGTTGACCAGTTTGGCGATAAAAAGCAATTAAGTCTGTGGGACCGTAATAGGAAATCACTCCACGCACAGATAAATCAGCGCCATTTAATTCCTCTGCAGTAAATTCCACGTGGTTCGGGGTATATGCCGCCAATATGGCAAGATGTGCACCTGCAGAACCACCACCTAACACTACCTTTTCCGGGTCTACACCATACCGGGATGCATTTGTTTTCATCCAGGCAACAGCTCGTTTCACATCTCCGATCATGCCGTACATATCCACTTCGGGAAAAAGACGGTAAGAAACATCCATCACGGTATGTCCCTGGACAGCCAGGTGATTGAATAAAGGTCTTGTGCCGAAATCTTTATCCCCAATATGCCAACCGCTGCCGTGAAAGTAGATAAATGCCAGGCCTGAAGCTTTGCCATCCGGTGGGCTCCAGATATCACAGAGCAGTTCTCTTTCCGTACCGGGAATGGTCCAGAACGGGATGTTATGTTCACAGATAGGCAGCGGAGAGGCTTTCATCAAAATTGGTGTCCAGCGCCGCTTGAGCATGTGCCCAGTTTGCTCAGGGGATATCAGGCTTTTCCAGCCAACACCGAAGGCGTTTTCAAAACCCTTGTGATCCCGGCTTACTCCGATGACATACCAGATCATGATGCCTGCACCAAGGAGCCCAATGGGTACTGCCCAAAAAGCGCCATAAACCCACCCCAGGAGGGCACCAACTGCGCCTATGACCGCCCAAAAGGGCGACAACGCTCCTGCGAAAAGTTTAAGGGACCATAATAAAAGTCCTAACAAAGTCACCTTGAGTCGAATGATGAGCAAGAAGCTCATGAGCAGTGATAAACCTGAGAGAATGAAAGCCAATATGATCATGATCTTCTCCAAAGAGTATAAATAGGAAGGTCCGTTATGCAGAGATTGATTTTCACATTCACCAGCCAGGTCATCAATTCTTGTTGACTACCAAAGCCAGGAATCGGTCCAGGTCGTGAAGTGCCGCTTGGGCAGGCGGGGCAATTTGTGGGAAGAGCAGGTCAAAGGCATGATCAGTCCATGGGAAAACGACATTGATCGCCGGAACACCAGATTCGACCAATTTTGTGTGAAGATCACAGGTAGCATCCACCGGGGTAATGAAATCTTGTTGACCTTGGATCAGCAGCGTGGGCGGAGAACCTGGATGAACGTGGGTAATGGGAGAAGCCAATTTGTAGATATCCGCGGCATCCTGAGGATAACCTCCCAGCAAGAGGTCCAACCGGCCTGCATAAAAACGCAGGATCTCCGGATCGAGATTTAAGCGATTCGTGGATTCGAGTCTCTCGCCAATCGGCACAGGGGGTAGACCAACAAATAGCTGCTGATTCTCATGTTCATAGGTTGCCTGCATATCCGTTGGTCCATAGTAGGAAAATATCCCGGAGACGGATAGATCTTCACCATTGAGCTCATTCGGTGTGAAATCAGGTAGATGGGGTGTATATCCAGCCAGCAGGGCAAGATGTCCACCTGCAGATGCACCGCCCAAAACAAGTTTTTCAGGATCAATACTATACCTCTCAGCATTGGCTTTCATCCAGGATATTGCACGCTTGACATCTCCAATCATGCCGAATATATCCACTTCGGGACAAAGCCGATACGCGACATCCATCACGGTATGCCCCTGTGCAACCAGGTGGTTGAATAATGACCTTGTACCAAAGTCCTTATCCATTATGAACCAGGCCCCCCCATGTAAGTACACAATCCCCATCCCTGATGACCGCCCATTACCCGGGCGCCAGACATCACACAACAAATCTCGATCTGTACCGGGAATCGTCCAGAAGGAAAGATCACGCTCCCAGATTGGCTCAGAAGAACTCTTCAAAGGTAAATAGAACGACCAGCGCCTCTTGACCATATGATTAACCTGCTCAGGCGAGATGTGGTTTTTCCAATCCGCACCAAAGGCATGCTCAAACCCTTCATGTCCCCGAGAACATAGATAGACATACCAGGTCATGATAATCGCACCAACAATCCCAAGGGGAATGGCCCAGACTGCGCCATACAGCCCTCCAAGAATTACACCAACCACTCCCATGATAGCCCAAAAAGGAGAGAATACTGCCCCGAAAAGTTTGGGAAAGAGCGTGAACCATCCCCAGGGATTTTGTGCCCGAAATGAGAAAAGCAATCCCATTAGAAATGATAAACCTGAGAAAAAGTAAGCCGCAACTATCATGATCATCTCCAGTTTACTTAATGGGCAATTCGTTCCTGTCGAATATGTACATCAACTCACAAATCAAGGTTTCAATCCCTATTTGCAATCAGCGCCAGGAATCGGTCAACATCGTACAAGGCGGATTGGGCAGCAGGGGAGGTCTGAGGAAGAATCAGGTCAAACATATGCTCTGTCCAGGGAAAAATTACTTCGATTGCAGGTACACCGGATTCAACCAGTTTTGAGTAAAGCGCGCGGGTGGTTTCCACTGGAACAAGGAGGTCTTTATCCCCCTGTATGAGCAGCGTGGGTGGGCTTCCAGGATGAACATGGTTCGTTGGATTGGCTAATTGATACACTTCAGGTATGTCCTGGGGATAGCCACCTAACAAGATATCTAAACGGCCAGCATAACGGTATTCTTCCGGTCGATTTGAGCTTTCAGCTTGTTGCATCCACTGATCATACGAAGCCAGCAGGTCTGTGGGACCGTAGTAAGAGATAATGCCCAAAACGGATAGATCGGACGTTAGAAGATCCTCTGGCGTCAATTCGGGAAGTCCAGGTGTATAACCTGCCAACAGGGCTAGATGAGATCCTACAGAACTACCTCCCAAAGCGAGCTTCTGTGGGTCGACACCATAACGGGTTGCATTGGCTTTCATCCAGGCAATTGCATGCTTGACATCTCCAATCATGCCGTAAATATCCACTTCAGGGATAAGTCGATAGGCGACGTCCATCACAGTATGCCCCTGTGCTGTCAGGTGGTTGAATAAAGGCCTGGTGAACATATCCTTATCCCCTGCAGCCCAGCCGCTTCCGTGAAAGTATATAAATGCAAGACCAGAAGTAGTACCATTTCCCGGTCTCCAGATGTCACACAACAATTCGTCATCCGTACTGGGATCAGACCAATAGGGCACATCGCGTTCCCAGATTGGCTCCGGAGCAGCTTTAATATTCAAAAAAGGTGACCAACGTCTCTTGGTCATACCTTTGGCTTGCTGTGTATTGATTTGCTCTGACCAACCACTACCAAACGCCTTTTCAAATCCCTTGTGGTCCTTGGTGCAGCGCCAGAGATACCACAGCATCATACCGGTACCAACAGCCCCCAGTGGAACAACCCAGATCGCCTGGTAGATCCATCCGATGGCAGCTCCAGCTGCGCCGAAGATTGCCCAAATCGGAGACAAGGCCCCCGCAAACAGTTTTGCAAACATAACTGGAGATGGCTCCTTCAGTCTAACCAGGAAGAGTACACTCATCAGAAGTGATATGCATGAGAGAATGGTTGCTAGGATAATCATGATTACCTCCTTTTGACCTCGACTTTCATTTCAGGTATTGGTTATTGGGAGCAGCGACGCTCATAATAATTTCAGTGAGCATTTGTTTCTAGGTTATTTAGATCCCGTATCCACCACAGGGTTGACAGAAATGATCTTTAAACCCAGGTCGCGGATTTTCACAAAGACACCTTGCATTGCGGACTGGTCAAGCATGCCGCTCATCACCGTATCCCCTTCAGGCTCTCGTCGTATGGACAATCCCTCAAAGCGTGCTGCCCAGTTCTCGCTCAAATGACCCGCTACGCGGATCTCGTACAATTCTGGTGTATGCGTGTTCTGTTTTGTTTTCATAATTCGTTCATCCATCAATGATTTGATCTTGGAGCTGGTATTTCAGTTCGTGCTTCAAATTTACAGTGGTGATTCCACTGAGAGGCGTAGATGTCAATCACCGGCCTGCCATCCATGGAAAGAACCGCTGACCTGTCCTGTGCACTTGGCTGGTATTTCTTACAAAATGGTCTCTGAAACTTCCATACCTTTCTTTTCTCCTTACTTCCCACGGGTTTTTCCAGCCCTTGCTGAAGATTAGTATTCATCGTTAATCAGGTAGAAGCGCTTTTACGATATCTTCAGAATGGTTGGCGATCGTCGATATATGCCCATCCTTCGGATAAGTAACTAACTGGGCATCGTGTAGTTGATTCGCCGTTTGCTGCACGCGTGTCAAAGGCATATTCTTGTCCAGTTCACCATGAAACAACAAGATGGGACTCTGGATCTCATCCAGGTCAAAATCCCACTTCCTCACATTCATACGAATATCCCAGGCCGCGCCTTTGACACCCTGTTTCACAGATTCCATCAAGGATTTCTGGAATATTGCCATCCGTTCAGGATTCACCATTGCAGCATGATCCACTGCCGGCATAATATCATTTGGCGGTGGAGAATTCTCATCGTAATCATCCTTTGGATCCTGGCTCATCCATTTGACCATTATTTTCACCACGAATTCCAAGAGGAAAGGCATACGCAATGCCACCTGCCACATCATATTCATTGGGAAACCAATCTCCTTGATCACTTCTTTATCAATCTGCCATGATCCAGAAACAAGCACAGCCTTAGAGATCTTTTGCGGAATCTTTGCCGCACATACCGCGGCATAAGGGCTGCCTCCCGAAATTGCCAGAATTGAAAATTTCTCTACCCCCAGGTCATCCGCAAGAAACACGATATCCTTCGTGAAGTCTGTATACTCCCGGTTTGGTTGGTAGTCAGATTCCCCCATTCCTGGCCGGTCAGTAGCAATGACGCGCACACCGTATTGGCGAAAAACCTCTTCTCCGATTAACAGGGGTTCCAGGCGAGAGGAGTAGGAACCATGACAATATAGCACAGGATGACCACCTGGCTTGCCAACCTCTGCATAGGCTAGTTTTCGTCCATCTGGCAAGGTCAATACATGATTGGTTCTCATTAAAATCTCCTCTTGCTGTCTTTTTCTACTCTGCAGTATAAATATTCCGCATCGTTTTGTCGCCATGCGAAAGAATAATCTTGAGCAATTTGTTTCAACGTTCGGTATTACTCAAAAGTAGTATATGAATTTGAGGATATGGGAATTAAAGCAGGTTCAATTCTTGGGCGCGGGCGATTGCCCGGGTTCGGCTGCGTACCCCCAGCTTGCCGTAAATATTGCTGGTGTGTTTCTTGACCGTGTTGAGGCTCACCACCAGCTGGCTGGCGATCTCTGGATTGGAATATCCTTTACTGATTAGGCGCATGATCTCCAATTCCCGCGGGGTAAGCTGATCAGGCAGCTCAACTGGCCTGGCTTCAAGTGTCTCCTCATGAGCATCCTGGATGGCTTCCAGCACGGAACGCAGGAAGAGCTGGTTCTTTTGGGGTATCTCGACATCTCCACTCAAATCCTGCAGAATAGGGATTAGCCCCTGGCCAACCTCAAGGAAGCGCCATATGTACCCTCCGGCTGCACCTATAGACAGGGCTTCATGCAAGGATTCGCGGGCAGGATTTCGTTCTCCCAGTTGGTCCAGGACTACAGCCTGGAGTCCCAGTAGACGGATCAATTCACCAGAGCTGTTCTGGGCACGTGTCAGGCTGAGGGATGGGTCCAGCACTGTGAGTGCTTCCTCGAATCGTTCCTTGGCACACAGGAGCCGAGGGGATAACCACCGCTGCCATAACAGCAGGTTGGCATGCTGTGTGGTCGCAGATACACTATCCAGGATCTGCAGCTTCGCAGATGCTTCGTCCAGGTCACCTGATTTGATGAACAGCGTGACCCATTCCCGGTGAAGCTCACCGATCAGGTAGGGATCTCCGATAGCATTTACGATATTTTCTGTTTTCCCTAATAATTCCATCGCCCCATCCAGGTCGCCGCGAGCAGCAGCCAGGTTTACCCGTAGATAACGACCAGTTCGCTCTGCTTCGCTGAAGCCACCCGGACGGGCGATACGTAATCCCGTGATAAGGTTGGATTCTGCTTTGTCCAGCTGATACTTTTCCAGCATGATCCTGGACATGGCGGTATAGAGTGATGCTGCTGCAGGGAATTCAGCATGCCTTTCCCTCTTGGCTCGATCGATGGACTCACGGCAGATCTGCTCAGCCTCAGGTAACCGCCCCTGAACCAGCAGGTACATGGCCTGTCCATAAGTGCACCCGTATGCACCGATCAGGTTGCCTTCTGCGCGTGATAATTGAATGCCATTCGCATAGGCTTCAATGGCACCTTCGTAATCACCGCTTCCGGCGAGCGCTCCAGCCAGCATATTCCATGATGTACCGATGCCTTCCACATATTCCGTCGGAAAAAGACGGGCTGCTGTCTCCGCCTGGGCTACGGACCTGGCATGCTCACCCCGGCTGCGAGAGAGCACAGATTGCATCATTGCTATTTGGGACGCAATCATATCTTTCTCTACATCGCTCAAGGCACCTTCTACCACCAGCTGTTCAAAAGAGTTTTCCACCTGTTCCAGGTAAGGCTCGATCGCTGAATTCTGACCACTGATGAAGAGCACCCAGCACCTGGCCAACGGGATAAATGGATCTGGTCCATACCTGCTTTCAGGAAGCTCATCCAACCAACGCTTCACTGTGGCAATTTCCCCGCGATGCAAAAAAGGCATCCAGTGTTTGAGCACCTGCTCCTTTGCTTGAAGCCCATCTCCTGATAGCAGGGCGTGGTTCACGGCTTCACCTGGATATCCTTCGCTATCGAACCAGGTCGTGGCCTTAAGGTGCAAATCACTAATCTCACCGGGATGATCACGCTCCAGCAAAGCATTTAATACTTCTGCAAACAGGTGGTGATAACGAAACCAGGTGCCGCTCGCATCAAGGGGAATCAGGAACAGGTTCTCATTGCGCAGCTCGGTCAACAGCTGCGGGCTTGTGGGATTGCCAGTAACCCCGGTACACAATGCGGAACAGAACCTGTCGAGAATCGAGGTCCGCAGCAAGAACTGGCGCAGCTCTTCAGGCAAGGCATCAAGGATCTCTTCGGTCAGGTAATCCAGGATGTACTGGTGGCTGCCGGTAAATCGTTCAATGATCTGTTCCGAAGCAGGCTGCCCTTTCAACGATAGGGCTGCCAGGTTCAGGCTGACAATCCAGCCCTCTGCATGGCGGTTCAATGCCTCTACCTGCCTGGGTGTGAGATTCAGGTTTACAACATCATTGAAAAGCGTCTCAGCTTCTTGCGAAGAAAACTGGAGATCACCAGCCCTGATCTCAGCCAATCCACCATGGGCACGCAGGCGAGCCAGGGAAAATGGTGGGTCGACACGGGTAATTAGAATCAGGTGAAGATTAGGTGGTTGGTGTTCCAGCAGATAACCAAGACCGGCATGAATCTGGCTCTCCTGGATGACATGATAATCATCCAGGATCAGGGTGAGATCGTTTGGATATTGGGAAATATCATTGATCAGGTTTATTACCACCGGCTCGCTATTCCGCAGCTGCGGGGAACTGGCAATCTGGTGTGCTTCTACCCCTATCTGCTGATTAATGGTTTGAATGGCGGTGATCAGGTAAGTCCAAAACCTGACTGGATCGTTATCCCCCGGATCAAGGGAAAGCCAGGCAGCCTGAATGCCATTCCCGGCAAGCCAGCTGGATACGAGGGTGGATTTTCCAAAACCTGCCGGCGCGGAAACAAGGGTTAATTTTCGTTTTGATCCCTCATCCAGGCGCGTAAAAAGAGTTGGTCGTGGAACGAGGTCCGAGTGCTGTTGTGAAAAATAAAATTTGGTGGTGAGAAGCTGTTCCAATTTTGACCTTGTTTACCTGGCTCCGCTCACAAATTAAAACGAATTCGCGATTGGTCAATCAGCAGGTCTTTTATGAAGAAATCGATCTTCTCGAGCAGGGATCAAGATTAATCAGGCAATGAACTGGATAGCCAGGTACGGTGTTAATCATTATAGCATGCTGGCTCAGGACGCGATTTATGACTCCCAAGAAGATCTAACGATACCTTGTTATTGTTTTGAAATGCATCATGGGTGCTTAACCATTAATGCAGGAATACTTAAAATTCCGCGATGTAATCAATCTTGGAGGAAAAATAACCAGCATGCTATAATTCGGCGATGGACGAACAAACACCTCCAACCCCTGAAATTGAAAAACGTCACTCAGAAATCTGGCACACATATTTGACCACCGGCGCCACGCTCAAGGGTATGCAGCTGCCGTGGTTTGAACACCCTTCATTGAAGCCAATATACAGGGCTTTACCCGCTGAACCACGCTGTCAAATTTGTTATATTCCCTTCGAGGGAATCGGCGGATTTATATCAAGAAGATTGCTCAACGTCAAACCTTCCGCGTTGAATCCCCATATGTGCGATGAGTGTGAGCGTTTTGCCGAGCGATTCCCTGGTGGAGCCGAGGTGGAAGTTTCGATCCTCTTTGCAGACATACGCGGCTCGACTCCCCTAGCAGAGAAGATGGGAACGCGTGAATTCAGCGAATTAATCCACCGCTTTTACCTGGCAGGCACAAGAGCCCTGTATTCGAACAACGCGATGATAGAAAAATTTGTCGGTGATGGCCTGGCTGCTTTTTTCGCGCCTGCCTTCGCAGGACCCAATCATGCGCAGACAGCAATCAAAGCAGGTAAAGACATCCTGCATGCAACCGGTCATGGCGAGGGGAAGACACCCTGGGTTCCCGTTGGCATCGGAGTAAACACGGGTGTCGCATATATCGGGTCGATGAAGATGGAAGGGGGGCGCACGGATATCACCATCCTTGGCGATGTGGTCAACACGACTGCCCGACTGAGTTCTGAAGCGGGACCTGGGGAGATCCTGGTTGCAGAAAGTTCGATGGACATGTCCGGTCTATCCAAGGATACTCACGAAAACCGGCATTTGGTATTAAAAGGAAAACAAGAGACCTTCGAGGCGTGGGTGGTTGATTAATCCAATAGTCAGTTGTATTTGTAGAAACGAAAATAGCCAATAAAGCCTTGGTTCGTAATTTATCGTAAACATATTTTTCCCCAATTGAATATAAATCTCCCTATTTCGACAAGCAAAAGAAAAACTGCTTGACAATTTAATTCAAGCAGTCTGATTTGGGCGTTTGGACGAGAAAAGACCCAGGTCCAATACGTATTCCCATCATTTTCATTAAGAACAACACCTGAAAATTTCAGGCATTGATCTTGGTTAAATTTCTCAGCCGGTCTTGACCGGTATTTTCTTCACTTTTGCAGAGTCTGCTTTAGGCAATCGCAGACGCAATTCACCATTGGATACCATCGCTTCAATTTCATCATGCTCGATATCGCTTGTTATCCGAAAGCTGCGCTGGTAATCACCTGGTTCGTATTCCGCGTAGAGCAGATTAAATCCCTCGGGGAGGGTTGGATTTCCAAAAGCAGCAATTGTCAGGATATTCTTCTCCAATGTGATGTCTATTGAATTCTGATCGACTCCAGGGAGGTCGGCAACGACTACGATATCTTCCTCGGTCTCATAGATGTCCGTCTTTGGAATAAAACATCGCCTTTCTCGAGTTCTTTCCATTTCCTCAGTAGGGACGAGCTCCTGTTCGGGAACTTCCATTGCTTTTTCTTCACTTTTAGCCATGATATTCTTCTCCATTAACGAGGTAATTTCAATTTCTATGCGCTCTGGGCTGCTATCTTTTTGGGTTTATCCACTTCAGCTCGTGTCAGTGAGATTTCCAAGATGCCATCCCTCAATACTGCGTCCACCTTATCGGTATCTACAATAAACGGCAGCTGAATTGTGCGGCTGAATTCTCCAAACTTGCGTTCCCGGCGATGAGGTTGCATATCACGTTCAAATTGATCAGGGTTACGCTCACCTGAGATCGTCAATGTGTCTGCGGTTACTTCAATATCAATATCGTCGGCACTAACTCCAGGCAATTCAGCCGTGATCACCTGACCATCATCGCTTGTCCATACATTAATTGCCGGGAAACCCAGGGGCCTTAATGTGCGTGATCTTAGTGACGATTCAATGAGGCGGTTCATCTCTTGTTGGAGTTGATCCATATCACGCCACATACTTGGTAATCGATATCTCCGATACATAACGTGTTCCTCCATTCTGATAATTAGGATTTGAAATTACATTAACCAGTAAGTTAACAATTAATTGTATGAAAAACATATTCTCAAAATATGAATTATGTTAACAATCACTCTTCGGCATACGATCTGTGCCCATCACTCCTGGCAGTGCAGCATGAAACTTTAATTTTCTCAAGTTCGATATGTGATCCGCATTCAATAAATGCCAGATCCTTGGACCTGATGTTTTGCCTGGTTCCCCCAAACACCATCATGATGTATAAAGATACACATTTTGAGTTTTTCTTTGTTGTGACTTACCTGATTGTTCACAAGCTAGGAAATAATAATTTTTTCAATGCATGGAGAGCACTGGAGATTATATTAGGAGGGATTTATCCGGTTTTTCATGATAATAAATACTGTCCTCCCCCAATCCACCCTCAGTTTGTCTCGTTGTTCCCGCTACTACAAGTAAATTAATGAATGAACTGCTTGATAGGCAATTCAAGCAGTCCATTTTCGACGAATTGGAGGGAAGTTACAAAGTATTTCCCCTGCTGTGCATATACACCGCGCTCAACTGCTTCTCCGATAGATTGATATATAACCCCTCAGAGAGAATTAGGTCATCGGGGGATGAACTAGATGTCGAACCACTCCCACTTGGCTTGACTTCGAAACCTCAAAACACCACCAAATGCAAGAATTCCACATTTTGAATAAATTCATCATGTCGTCAGCGCCGGACGGCGCGTCTGCCGTATTTTCTGAATGATGACTATGAGGACAATTATCGCTACGATGGCTGCCGCCAAATAAGCTGCATTTGCTACCTGTTGAGTATCGGATTGTTCGGCCCCAATACCGATGAATGCCCAGACCAGAACCAACAAGTAAGCGAAATCCTGCCGGGAGAATGCCATGAGTCCTGCCACAACGATTGCCACTACCAGCATAATATAGGTCCACATCTCAGGTGAAATACCAAATCCATTCCAGTCGATGAAATCCAGGTAGGCAGTGATGTTTGCGATCGTAGCTACCGTGATCCAGCCAAGATAAATACTGAAGGGAAGGTGAACTAACCAGCGCTCACCCGTTGGAACAGTTTCTCTCGCTACACCCAACCGCAGATAAATTACGATCAGGGAAATTAATAAAGTGGCCATGGCGACAACGGTCAGGGCAAAGTAGCCGTAATGCCAGAGGTACAGCCAGATACTGTTTGCCGCACAACTCAAGACAAACCACCACCCAGTTTGACGCAGCCTGGGGTTTTCCCTTTGCGCGGGGAGCAGCTGAAAAATAGCATATGAAATCAGTCCCAAATAAATTAAGCTCCAGATTGAAAACACATACCCAGCCGGCACAAAATAAACATCGAAGCTATCCGCAATTTCTGGTGCGGTCAAATTATTGAAGGGAAGCGTGTTGGACAGTATATTGACAACAATTGTTATGATTAACGAGACGACAACACTTACCTGGC
>Ga0209536_100008857_pt1 | contig 15024 bp, 16 predicted proteins | sample DeeMarSeWOR28_12_FD_187461 | JGI IMG/M metagenome (GOLD analysis project Ga0209536, IMG submission 187461) | Marine sediment microbial communities from White Oak River estuary, North Carolina - WOR-2-8_12 (SPAdes) (version 2) | ecosystem: Environmental > Aquatic > Marine > Intertidal zone >...
ATCCGTTCCCGGAAGCCAAAGGGTGTTGAAGCCGCTCATTCTTTTCCAGCGCACAAGGATATCGTGGAGCGTATGCTGCAACGCATGTCCCATATGTAACGAGCCGGTTACATTTGGAGGCGGAATGACTATGGAAAAACGTTTTTTATCTTCTGCAGCGGTGGCAAGGAAATACCCTTGCTCTTCCCAAAAAACATACCACTTTTTTTCGACTTCATCAGGATTATAGGACTTTGCAAGCCTTTCAGAAGACATTTTAAAACCTCGATTTCACAAATCCGTCGAATACAGGATATGAATAAAATGGAGAATTTTATTCGAATTGACGCACTTCGTCTAGCCCGTATTTCCGGCCTTGTTCTCCGGTAGACGGATATGCGAAGGCTATTCGGGATATTTTACCTATTTGAAGGATGGAACGGCGAGATAAAGCAATACAGTCAGGGCTTTCGGTGTTCTTCTAACGAGCGTTTGATGAGAATTTCGGAAAGCTCCGGAACGATTTCCCAGGCGATTTCATTGATAACATCCACAGACATTTTTTCGACAACTCTTTCGACGATCATATCTAGAACCTCCTCGGGCACCTGATCTGCCGTTATAGCAGGCGGCATGGCGAAAGAAGGCTCTGCCCTGTCGACAGATCCAAAAGATGCGGAGAAAGATTCTAATTTAAGATCCATTTTCTCCACTGCGTTTTCATCGAAAAGATCGAGGATCCTGTTGGATCCCAGAAAAGAATCAATCGATTTTTTGCTGACAGGAATTCTTGTATTCCCCACATTTTCATTCATGGCAGCAGTCTCTTCAGAATAGGCCATTGTTTCTGAATCTTTTTCCTGCGGCATCGTATTCCTCCCGACCAGCTTGCGGATAACATCCATAAGCTCGGATGTATCAAAAGGTTTTGTCAGACGGGCATCATATCCTACACGAGACGCCTCCAACTCATCGAAAGGCTCAAACGTCCCCACCAAAAGGACTACGGGAATATGGGACAGATCCGAATTATGCTTTATTTGGTTACAAATTTCGTAACCGTTTATGCCCGGCATACACACATCGGCCAATACAACATCAGGACGTGACGTCAGAATGGCATCTAGTGCAGAATCCCCGTTTGTAGCGGATTCAATGAATGTATCTGTATCCGCGAAGGCCAGTTCTATTACCTTCTGTATCGTAACGCTGTCATCGACTACAAATAATTTAAGGGCCATTTGAACTTATTCTATTCAACCCCATTTATAGTATTCGACTCGAAGGGGCGTTTTCTTTAGACTCTACTCGTTCGCAGGTTCTTTTTCATCAGAAACCGGCTTTTTAATGACATCTTCAATATCATAATCGCCGGCTTTTTCCTCGCGAGCCTTTTCTTCAGCTTCTATAGCAGCTTTCTTAGCCTTGATTTCTTCCTGCGCTTCCTCATAGGCATCTGGAGGACCAATAAATCCCAGGGCTTTTATAAATTCCGAAAGCGGGGTTAACGGGGAAAAACCTTCAGGCGCTCTCATTTTAGCCTTATGTTCCTCTGCAAGCTTTACATTCACCTCGGGAACCGGCTTACCCATATCGACGAGTCGCTGTTCCGCCGCTTTAGCATATTCGCTGAAAGGGTATTCGGATACAATTTTGCCGAAATAACTTTCCGCTTCATCCGGGCTACTCTTTTTCTCCATCGTTTCCGCCATTAAAAAGAGGGCTTCCGGAACCTTATTGGAGTCCGGGTAATTATCCAGGATGGTTTGGAGGCGTCCTAATACGGCCGTATAGTTTTTATATTTGTCATAAAATTTGGCGACTCCCAATTCCTTTAGAGCGAGCTTATCCCGAATAACCACCAGATTTCTTCTCACTATCGGGGCCAGGTCGCTATCGGGATATTCCTCTAAAAACTTCATTCCTGCTTGTTCGGCCTGGAATGTGTACTGTTGGTCACGGTCGGGCGCCCCCATCATTTTCATGCTCGCCGACATTATTTTAAACTGAGCGTCCGGGGTTTTCAGTGTATCCGGGAAAAAAATAATATAATCCCTGTATTGCTCGATTGCCTGCAGAAGGTTCTGGGTTCCACCTTCTTCGTAATAGGAATCTCCAACAGCAAAGTAGGCATCGGACATCATTTCACTGTCCGGATATGTCTGGATCATGTTCTGCAGCGCCAGTCGGGATCGAATATAATGCCCATTTTCCAAAAAATCGATGCCTGTTTCAAAGAGCGATTGATCCGGAGGCACAACGCTTCTCTGAAGTTTGGCGCTTTTTTGAGCGCATCCCCAGGAAAGCAGCAGGAAACTGCACAAAAAAATTAAACGTACCTTATATGGCATCACCAGAATCCCTCAGTTTCGGGCTATAGCATCGAAATACTGCATGGGAAGGCTTGTTTTATGCACTTTCAGGGATTTCGACACTCTGTTCGGCAATCTTTTTCATCTCGAGAAACGCTTCGGAGACACTTTCCCGGCCGAAAATTGCAGATCCGGCCACAATCATATCAGCTCCGGCATCGAGAATTTCGGGTAGGTTGCCGGAATCGATACCTCCGTCCACTTCTATCCGCCCGCTATAGTCGCCGGACTCTTTCAAATCTTTTAGCTTTCGTATTTTCTTCAAGGTAGACTGAATGAATTTCTGTCCGCCGAAACCCGGATTCACCGTCATGATCAATATATAATCAAGCATGTGCAATACTTCATCCAAAGTAGCGACCGGTGTTGCCGGATTCAGTGCTACCCCCGCATGGACTCCCTTTTCTTTCAAAAAGTTCAGGGTTCGGTCCAGGTGCATATCCGCTTCGACATGAACTGATATCCAATCGGCACCTGCATGAACGAAGTCCTTAATAAACTTTCCAGGCTGCTCGATCATCAAGTGTACATCCAGCATCATACGTGTACATTTCCGAATGGATGCAACCACGGGGGGCCCTATTGTAATATTCGGCACAAAGTGGCCGTCCATTATATCGAGATGAAGGATGTCGGCCCCGGCGCTTTCAACCTTTTTAATCTCAACGGCAAGTTGAGAAAAATCAGAGGATAATATTGACGGTGCGATGTCTATTTTTGTTCCCAATTTTCAAATCCACCTTCACAAATTTTATCCGCTGAAGCGTATCACAGCAGAAATACCGATTCAAGCTGCTTGCCTTCTAAAGTTCTGTACAACAACAACTTGTGTAATTGTCTCGTATGGACAGATTTCGTATCTGATTGAGTTATTATTCTACATTCTAACTATTTCATGTGTTCTCCATTACAATGCACTTCAGCCGTCGCGCACCATCAGGGCGGCGAAAAATCCATCCCATAAACGTGTTCCAGGAAATGTGCGAATCATGGAATCACTACCGGTCCAGGCGTGAATTCCGTTTGGATTAGCCGGCCGTTCAATCCGATAATTCGGATGCTCCTTAATAAAGCTTTCAACAACCTGTTCATTTTCTTCAGGTTCGGTGGAGCAGGTGGAATAGAGCAATCTCCCGCCTGGTCGCACATTCTCCGATACGGAGCAAAGGATATTCAATTGATTTTTTTGCAATGATGGAAGATCAGATTGGCAAAAATGCCATTTGATTTCAGGATTTCTTCGCAGTGTACCAAGGCCGGAACAGGGTACATCGGCAACCACGGCATCAAACTTTGCCTTGAAAGGAGATGGAACACCGGCATCTGCTACCAGGACAAGCGGGCGGGAGCTTTTCAGAGTCTGCGCCAGACGACTGGCCTTCTCCCGACTCCTGTCGCTTGCCACCACTATCCCGGATTTCCCGCTCTTATCGCATAAAACCGCAGTTTTACCTCCCGGCGCTGCACATGCATCCCAAATTCTCCATCCCCGAATAGGGCCAAGCAAATGCGGGATTAACTGAGACGCTTCATCCTGGAAAGGGATAGGCGCAGGATCCTCCCAGCTTGTTTCTCCAGCTTCGGTAGTTCGAATATATGCCCCAGGCACCAAATCCGAAGGCCAGACTTTGAAGGGTAATTTCCCAATATCCGGATCTGATCCAAGTCGCAGGGCTGCACGCGGCGGCGTGTTGAGAGCTTCGGCATACTTCATGGTCATATTTTCTCCATACCTCTCTGCCCAGCGTTTCCAAAGCCACTGTGGAAGAGATACCCGGACCCATTTAGGTGCATCCTTAAAATTCCTTCTATCTTCCCAAGGACGATTACGTGTGAGATGTCTCAAAATCCCGTTCAGAAAACGATCAATACCACGTTTCATATGTTTCTTTGCCAATTCCACCGCATCGTTGACCAAGGCATGATCAGGTATTCGATCCATATGCCACATCTGGTAAAGGCTCATTCGAAGCAGAATCCTCGCTTCCGTTTCCACATCTGACCATGGTCTGGAACTCACACATGCCAGGATATAGTCCAGTCGGGATTGCCAACGGAGTGTGCCATATACGATTTCGGTTATCAGATGACGATCCCGATTATCAGCCGTCTCCATTATTTTTGAGTTCAATGCAGCGTCACTGTAAACTCCACGGGATTCGATTTGGGAGAGTAGTCTGAAGCAGATCCGTCTTGCCGGTGAAATCACAATGCTATATTTCCGAGATAAATAAGTAGAAAGCTTACCGACGGTTTGTTCTTTTTATTCCCTGACAGAAAGTTTGTGAGAAAGATGAGTCAATCGTGGAAAAGAGATTCATTGCGCCGCAGTCGCGCTCCGCTGGCAAATTCCCGACCATTTATACGCTTTTTGGACGGTTTCTGAAGCTCCCGTATCTCCAGGACGCTCCCTTCCCCGCATTGCACACGCAGACCGTGTTGTGTGAGTCCCAGGAATGTTCCCGGGGCTCCAGCAGAACCCGGATCCCCTTTTCCCGGCATGCTACGCCATATGTGCACCTGTTCTCCGCGAAAATTCGTATAAGCACCCGGCCATGGATTCATGGCTCGTATACGGTTGTGAATTCCGAGAGCGTTTTCTCTCCATAGAATCCGAGCATCAACCTTTGAAATACGTGGGGCTCGGGTTGCGAGTGTTTCATCCTGCGGAACAGGCCGGATTTCATCTTTAAGATATTTGTCGATAGCCTCAACCAGTAATGTTGAGCCGATTTCAGAAAGCCTTGTCTCCAATTCGCCCGTAGTTGCCGTCACAGGAATCGCCGTCTTTTCCTGCATCAGAATAGGCCCGGAATCCAGCAATTCCTGCATGATCATAATCGTAACGCCGGTTTCGACATCTCCGTTGAGAATTGCATAAGCGGCAGGTGCGGCCCCACGATATTGCGGTAGCAGCGAGAAATGAATATTCAGGGGTGCCACTCGAGGAGATTGCAATAGCCATGATGGAAGGATCTGTCCGTAGGCGGCAACAATGAGAAAATCTGGATCAAGCCTGTCGATAATCTCTTTGTTCTCTTCACTCCGAATCTTCTCCGGCTGAAAAACGGGAATCCCCTTCTTTTGGGCGAATATTTTTACAGAACTTGGTTTTGGTCTTTGACCGCGTCCGGAAGGACGATCCGGTTGTGTAAATACACCCCTTACATCATAAGAATGATCGAGTAGGCTTTTCAGGGGTGGAACGGCTATTTCCGGGGTGCCAAGGAAAACAACTCTCATGACCTACCATTCCCCGGCTTTTGCCAGTTTCTTGATTTTATTCCGGATCAATCCACGCTTCAAGGAGCTGAGGTGATCGATAAAAAGTACACCATTAAGATGATCGATTTCATGACTGAAAGCCCGAGCAAGCAGCCCTTCAGCTTCTATCCTGATTTCCTCGCCTTTGAGATTCCGCCCTTTAACAACCATCTGCATGGGGCGTGTAACAGTCTCACTGAAATCAGGAATGCTTAAACATCCTTCATCCCCCGATTGTTTCCCTTCGGCTAAAATTATTTCCGGATTGCAGATTACGATAACTTGTTCCTTGTCTTCGCCTGCTGACGGGTCGATGGTCGTCAGCCGGATATTGATCCCGATCTGCGGTGCGGCCAATCCGACACCGGAAGCACCATACATAGTTTCCAGCATGTTTTTAACGATTTCTTCAAGTTCACCATTGAAGGATTGAATGGTATCGCTGGGTTTCCTAAGTTCGGGTGCACCGTATTTCAATATCGGGATAATCATGACTACTTAATTTTAAGGAATAACTTGTTATTTGCAAAGTGAAAGAATATATAGTTCACTATTTCGGTGATCCCGATTCCAAACATGTTCGCGGATCCAACTCAAAAAGCTGCATAAAACCAGGTTGTTTTCAAAAGGAAAGGGAATGCAATGCTCCGCTTCATGACAGCAGGTGAGTCCCACGGGAAATCACTTGCAGGTATTTTAGAAGGATTGCCTGGTGGTCTGACGGTTGATAAGGACCTTATCAATCTTTATCTCTACAGGAGGCAGCTCGGGTACGGACGCGGCGAACGCATGAAAATAGAGCGGGATCAGATAGAGATTCTGTCGGGCATCCGGCATGGAAAAACTCTCGGCAGCCCTATCTGCTTCCTGATCCAGAACAAAGACTGGGTGAAATGGCAGCTACCAATGAATGAGGCACCGGTTCCTGAAGGAACGGACACTAAGGCCGTCGTCCGGCCCCGCCCTGGACACGCGGATTTGCCGGGAATTCTAAAATACCAAACGCGTGATATCCGGAATGTACTAGAGCGTGCCAGCGCCCGTGAAACCGCCTCACGCGTTGCAGCGGGATCTCTCTGCCGTATATTGCTGATGCATTTTGGTATACAGACAGGCAGCCATGTTCTGGCTGTAGGAACGGAACGTGTTGCCAGAGAGTTCGAAGATACAGATTGCACAAATATTCTAAAACTGGATCCGGAATCTCCCATGCGGTGTGTCGATTCTGATGCTGCCCAACGAATGATGGCGGCGATTGACTCTGCCAAAGAAAATGGAGATACACTCGGAGGAGTTCTTGAAGCGATTGTCGTTTCAGTACCACCGGGTCTCGGCTCTCATATTCAATGGGATCGCAAGTTGGATGGAAGGATTGCACAGGCTTTGATGAGTATTCCCGCGGCGAAGGGTGTAGAGATAGGAACTGCTGTCAGCGGAACACTCTATCCGGGATCTGTCGTGCATGACGAAATCTTCTACAATGGCAGCAGGAGGCAATTTTACCGTAAAACAAACATGGCCGGCGGTGTGGAAGGAGGTATCAGCAATGGTGAGGCTATCCGTGTTCGAGTCCATATGAAACCGATTCCAACTCTGCGCAAGCCGCTACAGTCTGTTGATATAGATACCAAGGAGGCTGTCGATGCCGCTTTTGAGAGAAGCGACACGTGTGTCGTTCCAGCGGCCGGAGTCGTGGCAGAATCGATGCTTGCCTATGTTGTGGCGGACGCTTTTCTGGAGAAATTCGGTGGGGACTCGATCCTAGAGATAGAAGGCAATTATGCCAATTATAAGCGTCTTTTGGATGAGTTTTAAAATCTCTATTTGCCCTTGACTTACCGAAGTTTCCACCAATAAACTTCCCCGTGGTAACTCAATTGATATGAACAATGTCCTAACTAGTTTGATGGGGGCCCCTTACCGCTTTATAATCAAGGCGCTTTGGGAAATTCAGTCCTTTACCCTCCTGTCTCTCCGTGCGATTGCGAATCTCTTTACACGGCCTGTTTACTTGAGAGAATGCATCCTGCAGATGGACCGCATGGGTATCGGATCGCTGACAATCGTAATTTTAACAGGCTTCTTTACCGGAGCCGTTTTGGCAATTCAATCCGAGGGGGCCTTACGCACCTACGGCGCTGTAAGCATGACGGGACAACTCGTTTCTCTGACGCTGATACGTGAACTCGGACCGGTTTTATCCGCGCTCATGCTTGCAGGACGGATCGGTTCCGGCATCGCTTCCGAATTGGGGTCCATGGTCGTTTCTGAACAGATCAGCGCCATGCGTTCACTCGGAACGGACCCGATACGACGTCTTGTGACTCCGAGAATGATTGCACTGGTTATTACACTACCGATGCTTACCATCGTCTGCGATGCAGTGGGTATGTGCGGTGGATGGATCATTGCAGTCTACAAACTCCTTATAAGTTCTAACCAGTACTGGACCGATGCTATGAATGCGATACAGTTTTCCGACATGGTTGGAACCTTCGTGAAACCGGTAATGTTCGGTTTTATCATTTCCATGACCGGTTGTTATATCGGACTTCGGACCCATGGAGGAACAGAAGGAGTCGGCAGATCCACGACCCAGGCGGTTGTAAGCAGTTCCATTTTTGTTATCGCAGCCGATTTCATGTTAAACAACCTTCTTATATATCTAGCTCCTTTGATGAATTCATGATCGAATTTCAGAATGTATACATGTCGTTCGAGGACGAAGAGGTTCTAAGCAATATCAGCTTTAGAATTGACCAGGGAGATACCGTCGTCATATTGGGTGAGAGCGGATCCGGTAAATCAACTATTCTGAAGTTGATGCTCGGCCTTATAAAGCCGGATTCCGGGCGAATCATCATAGACGGACAGGATATTACCGGCATGACGGAGAGAGAACTCGTGACCGTGCGCAGCAATATAGGCATGGTCTTCCAGGAAGGGGCCCTGTTTGACTCCCTTCCGGTAAGAGATAATGTGGGTTACCGGCTATACGAAGAGGGGCGGTTGCCCGAAAGCAAAGTAGACAGTGAAGTCCAGAAACATCTGGGATTCGTTGGACTTGAAGACGCGATCGACAAAATGCCTGCAGAACTGTCCGGGGGTATGAAGCGCCGGGTAGGCATTGCGCGTGCTCTTGTCGGCACTCCCAAAGTTATTCTGTATGACGAACCGACCGCCGGACTGGATCCCATCACCAAGCGAACCATCGTGGAATTGATGATCAAATTGCGGGACCTGGAAGGAGTGACCAGCGTATTTGTGACTCACGACCTGCACGCCGCTTCGATTATGGCCAGTGAATACGCGTCTGCCTCAGTAGACGGCCAGGTCCGCTTCAATAATGAAAGGGGAGCGCCGCTTTTACAGAACATCGGATTCATTATGCTCCTGAAAGGAGAAATTTGTTTCACGGGCAGCTTCCATGAGTTGAATAACTCAGATCTGCCTTACATAAAATCATTCGTTTCATAAGAATACGATCCGGAGAGTCTTTCGATTCTGACGCTCTTCGGCGATTATTTACGGAGCACCGTTCGCAGTTCCATGCAGTGAAAGGAAGCGATATGCCTCAAACAAAACAGTTGACACTGGCCAAGTTAAAGATTGGAATCTTTGTCCTGGTCGCATTTATCCTGCTTTCGGCGCTGATTCTGCAACAGAGTTGGGGGATCAACTGGTTTTCAAAATCAGCCAGGATTCTCACCTATCTGCCGGATGTAGGCGGTCTCAAACCCGGCTCTCCTGTATGGTTGGCCGGCATGGAAATCGGCAAGGTGCGCAAGGTTACAATCGTCCCGCCTGATACCTATGAAGGAAATTCTGAAATATTCAACAAGATCGAAGCTATCAGAAACCGGATGCAGGCGATTGAACCGAAAAGTCCTTCTGATGACAGATTGATTACGGAACTTCAGGGCGATATCCGCAATCTTAAACTCGATATAAGAATTGTGGAAGTTTTGCTGGATATCCGCATGGAATACATCGATAAGATCGATCCCAATTCAGAAGTCAGTATCGATTCCAGGGGATTAATCGGGGATACCTTTATCGATATTTCTCCCGGAACCTCGGGAGAGCTTCCCCCTCTCAGAGGTGAGTATTATTTCATTGACAGCGTGACGCAACCGGGTTTTCGTGAAATCATGACCGGCGCCAACGACGTAATCGCTAATTTCGGTGTGCTGTCGGAACGGGTCCAGGATATCGCGGCCAAAATAGTTCCCGATAACATCGGAACGGACATTTCCGACACAGTCAATATGCTGCACGATACAATCCAGGCAGCCAATAAAACTTTTTCTGAAACAACCGCCCTTATCCAGCAACTGCATTCGGGAGAAGGCACTTTCGGCAGAATGGTCAACGATCCCGCTGTCTATGTCCGTCTAACCGAAGCTCTGGAAAAGTTCAACACTATTGCCGAAAACATCCAGGGCGGTTCCGGGACACTGCCCAAACTCATCAACGATCCATCGCTGTATGATTCTGCAAACTCGACTCTTGCCAATACGGACAAAATCATGGAACGAATGGAACAGGGTGAAGGAACACTGGGAAAATTATCGACAGACGAAGCGCTCTATGAGAGAAGCAAGCGTGCGCTTGAAAGCTTCGCTTCTCTTGTCGAACAGATAGAGCGCGGAGAAGGAACCCTGGGAAAGCTGCTGAAGGATCCCGGGCTTTATAACAACCTGGAAGAGTCCTCTTCCGAAATCACCAAATTTATGTATGATCTGAGGCAGGATCCCAAAAAATTCCTGACAATCCGTTTCCGTTTGTTTTGACCTTGACAAGGATTTTGAATCTGTCTAGCCTTACGCCATGTTAAGCAACGCTATAGGTCGTGGAGGAAAGTACATCCTCGATAAAATTGTCTCGCTTCTGACTCTGATCAAGATCAATCCCAATATTCTCACATTTATCGGGGTTCTGATCAGCCTGTGGGCGGCCTTTATGTTCGGTTACGGGAGTCTCCTTGGAGGCGGTCTGGTTATTATCCTTGCCGGCCTTTTCGATATGCTCGACGGAGCGGTTGCACGAGTCAGTAGATCAGAAACACGGTTCGGCGCTTTTTACGACTCTGTAATCGACCGCTACTCGGATGTCATCATCCTCGAGGGACTCCTGGTTTACTATGCCCGGCATCAAATGCTGGGCTATGTGGTACTCGTCGGCGTGGTTATAATGGGTGCTGTATTGACCAGCTATACAAGAGCCCGAGCCGAATCCTTGATCCCATCCTGCAAAGTCGGTTTCATGGAGCGACCTGAAAGGATCGTACTTTTGATTATCGGCGGCCTGTTCAACCGGATGGAAGCGGTTCTGTGGATACTGGCCATTCTCGGCAATTGGACCGTTATCAGCCGGATATACTACACATGGAAAGAATTACCGAAACCGAAGCAATCCTCCGATCCCGCATAAGAGCAAACAAAGCAAATATTGATCCTGCCATTCTGACAAAGCCTGTTCGTCTGTCTTTTGGTAGTGTTTCTATATAAAGGCAGGGTAACGCCTTTTAGGATCTTACCTTTGTCGGGAAACAGGGGGACAGTTTCTCTAACGGGACGTTACTTCAACATCCCCGGGCAGGTCCTGCTTGAATATGGAATTGTCGATTTTACTATTCAGCTTCTCGTTTGAAAAATTCACAAGTAGATAATCTTCGTAAGGCTCCACTAGCTTCATCTGTGTTGAGATACCGGAAACGTCTTTAACCCAAACAGTAATGGAAGAGAACGTCGAGGCGACTTCGGGATCTTTCGGCCTGAACTCAAGAATCGAACAGGCATCTCCGTTTATGGTCTCTCCACCCTTAAAGGTTATATGGTACTTCTCCTTCAGATCTGATGGAGCCTGTCCGAGACCCAAGGCCAGATATTCTGTTTTGTTCCTGTGTTTTCCAAGCTTGTAGATATTTGCGTATTTGATCTTCGGCTGATAAATCGTTACTTCATCATTCCGGATGGTGGTTATTTTTTCAGCGGGATCCTTGATCTCCCAACGGACGAGGGCGGATCCGTCTCCTGCACGTTTATAAAAGTATAGTCCGTTTTCAGGAGGATCGAACTCTTCCAGAACCGCCGTATATTTCCTGGTTGAAATATCCGCCTTAAAGCTTTCGAAAGTCCGGCTGGCTTTGTCCATCTTTTCGAAAACCAGTTCCAGCTTTTCACTCTGATCCTCAAGTTGCGCCATAACAACAAACACAGGAATCAACAGCAACAGGACTGCGGAAATCAACAGAATTCGGCTAGTTTTTCTCATGATGGAAATCCCCTGGATCCTCAAAGGTATCCTCATCTGCAGGCTGAGAAATTTCGGAAGGCTTGTTCAGCGATCGTGTCAGGACGTCGTGTCGCTTATTGAGCCAGCGGGGGGGAACAAAGAAAATAAACGCCAGGATCAAGGCACAGATGATATCGTATTGCAGCGTACCGCGTTCGTACGTCCATATAAGAATTTTTTGCGTAACCGGGCTGGATTTAGTCATGAATTCTTACTGCTGTTCTCAATTCCGATTCATATTCAAATTTTGACACAGGAGTACGAATCTGCCCGTCCTTCATTTCTATCACACGGCCGGCAGTCGAAGCCGCTTCCGAGTCGTGTGTAATCATAACAATTGTCTGTTTCAGTTTTTCATTCAGAGCCTTGAGTTTCATAAGAACGATATGGGCATTCCGCGAATCCAGGCTTCCGGTCGGTTCATCCGCAAGAATGATTGAGGGTTGATTGATCAAGGCACGCGCTATAGCGACACGCTGCTGCTCCCCTCCGGAAAGCTCTGACGGATGAGCATTGATTTTTCCAGCGAGTCCCAGCATTTCAATGATCTCCCTGATCCCGTTTCTCTCCAGGCTGCCGTTCCCGTGAATTTTTTTTGCCAGCTCGATATTTCCTATTGCCGTCAGTGTCGGTAACAGATTGAAACGTTGAAATACAAAACCTATCTTTTTCCGCCGAATTGCGGTGCGTTCCGAATCCGGAAGAGAGGAAATGTCTATGCCGTCAATAAGAATCCTTCCACCGGTTGGCTTCATCAATCCGCCCAAAATGTGCAAAAGGGTGGATTTCCCGCACCCGGAAGGCCCCATCACGGCAATGAATTCCCCTTGTTCCACCGTAAAACTGACGTTTTTCAGTGCCGGCACCTCTATCTTTCCGGTGCGATAGGTCATACTCAGGTCGATTGTTTCAATAGTCCTGTTCGACACTTTTTCTATCATTATTTATAATTTCCTACTCGTAGCTTAATGCCCGGACCGGATCCATACAAGCCGCTTTGTATGCAGGGTAAATAGCGCCCAGAATTCCCGCCAGCACTCCCAGTAATAAACATGTCATCAACTCCCTCAAGCCCATTGCAATCTGAAGTGTTGGAAACTGGTTAATGATAGCTCCTCGAATTATTCCGCTTATGCCGATTCCGACGATCGCACCCAAGCAACATATAATAGCAGATTCTTTTAAGATTATACCAACTATAAATTTACGGGAGGCTCCCAGCGATTTCAATATTCCGATCTCACGGGTGCGTTCGAATATGGTCGTATACATCGCAAGAAGAATAACCATAAAACTTAAAAGCATGGAGATCAAGATAAGAGTGATACGAAATTCCTTCAGCCCGGGCAATTGTAAGGAGGACAGCAGATATTCCGGGTCATCGGATCGGATTATTGAATAACCCGGCAATCTCTTTTCCAGTTCCAACTGAACCTGATCCAGATCGGCCGTCGGCGCTGCCTTAATGAACATGGTGCTGACATGACCGGGGGATCCGTTCAATTCCTGCAAGGTTTTCAACGGCAGGAAAACCCTTACTGCGGCGCCCGGCCTGCAGATACCCGTTACAGTAAAATCGTGATCGAAAAGGTTATAAGTCTTCCCTGGTGTCAGCTGGTTTGCATCCGCATACTTTTGATCAACAATGACTTCATAGCCCTTCAACGAACCGTTTCCGGAAATGATATCAAGACCTCCGGGGAATTTATTGAAGCTCTCCGGATCGATCCCGAATACCACGCTGAGGCTTTTATTTTTGGCGAGAACCGGTGCAACCATTTCCACGCCGGGCACTTCCCGAATCCTGTCGGCGAGCTTGATGCTCAGTCCCGCGTCGCTGAAAGCAAACAGCGCATCAGAGCCTTTCTGCTGCAAAATAAGATCGGATCCGATGGAAATAGTACGGTCCAGGTAGTCATCGAGTGTTCCCTTTGTGATCCCACCGATTATCAAGAGTAAAATAATACCCAGCGCGACAGCGAGGATACTGATGACGGCACGCGTAGGGCGGGATTTAATATTTGCGGCTATCAGATTTTCCATCTAGGAAATATTGCTCCTTCAATTATTTAAAACGTATTACCTGCATTCCGGGCAGTGGCTGCAATTCAAATGTTTCATCTTTGATATCGGTATTGACAATCCAGTCTTTAAATTCCAAATCAAGAGTATACCCATCCAACGATCTTTCAATGTATATTTTTCTTGGCATTGCAAATTCTTCATACTTTACCGTATCTGCATACTCTATTTCGCTCATAATCTGACCGCTGTCGTTATAGATCCTTTGCCGGGAAATCGTTAAACCGGCGCGTTCTATCCAGAATTTCCGGAGCGGATAAAGACGGCGTGAAGTATCATCACGAAACACCTCCACTACGTAATATTTCGTATTTTCATCTTCCTCCTCTGTTCTTGCAATAAGGATTTCCGGATCTTGCAGTGGAATCGTTTTCAGAAAAATGGCCTCCAGAATATGGGAAGCACGGATGGGTATCTTGGGTTTTTCATCCAGATCCTCAGAAATCAATTCTTTCGCACTGTTCTTCCCTATGTAGAAGGTCATGTCCCGGTGATACAGCACCCGGAACTCGTCGCCGACCGACACAAGAGTTAGGATGCTGGTCTTGGTCACGGGTGCCTGTATTCGAAAATAAATGGAATCCGGTCGCTTGAGTAAAACAAATCCGGGAGCTTTCGGGTACTTTTCCAGTTCAATCAGGCCGCTTTCCTGCTTTTTCGAAATATATTTCGCCTCTAAACTGTTAGATTTTAGTGAGGTAATTTCATCGAAACGATTCACGATATCCAACAGTTCATCCAGGGTTGCATCCTTGGCATGCAGGATAGCCTTCGGAACCTCTATAGTTGCCCTCTCCTTACAACCGGTGCAACTCATTATTATTGCAACCAGGAGAAGGATCAGTCCGAAAGAATCGGAGGATTTTTGTCGGTTCCACGAAAATGCGTCATGAATTATAGGTGGCAATACCAATGAGAGCGTACACGGTTTTCATATCTAACTTTCATCGCCATGGCGGCGGTCAACGAGTCTACGTGCATATTTTGGCCAAACATCTTTTAAAGATGGGACACCGGCCTCTTGTGGCAT
>Ga0209536_100008858_pt1 | contig 15023 bp, 12 predicted proteins | sample DeeMarSeWOR28_12_FD_187461 | JGI IMG/M metagenome (GOLD analysis project Ga0209536, IMG submission 187461) | Marine sediment microbial communities from White Oak River estuary, North Carolina - WOR-2-8_12 (SPAdes) (version 2) | ecosystem: Environmental > Aquatic > Marine > Intertidal zone >...
TTGATAAATTAAAAATACCAAGAGAAAAACTCGCCTATATCGCCGATTCCATTTCCGCCCCCACCTGTATTCTGATCCCTTTAAATGCCTGGGGTGCATATATTATGGGCCTGTTAATCGCCCAGGGTATCGGTAATCCGCTTTCCGTAATGATCCGTGCTTATCCTTTGAATTTTTATCCGATGTTCGCCATGATTATCGTTTTATTTGTAATTCTCACCCAAAAAGATATCGGCCCGATGAAGAAAGCCGAACAGCGGGCACGCAAAGAGGGAAAAGTAATACGCGACGGAGCCACACCAATGATATCATCCGAGATAATCAGCCTGAACACAAAAGATGGTACCAAGCCGCGTGGATTCAATATGATCATACCCATTGCTGTTATGGTCGGTATGATGCCGATCGGACTCATCTATACCGGATGGGGGGGAACATCCGATTTTAATGTCTATCCATGGTACGAGCAGATCTTTATAGCAATCGGAGAAGGTTCAGGATCAACGGCTGTCTTATGGGCGGTCTTGAGTTCAATCGTTGCCGGTGCCGTGCTCTATCGGATCCAGAAAATTTTTCGCCTCCAGGAAATCATCGATCTGATCTTCAAGGGGATAGGCGGTTTGATCCCGCTTGCGCTCCTGATGATGCTCGCCTTCGCTATCGGCAAAGTTTGTCGTGATCTGGGAACCGGCATTTATACGGCCGAAATATCAAAATCCTGGCTGAGTCCGAGTCTGGTACCTCTGATCGTCTTTTTAGTGGCCAGTTTTATTGCCTTCTCGACCGGAACATCATGGGGGACGTTTGCAATCATGATTCCGATCGGACTTCAGATGGCTCAGATAATGGATGCGAGCATATATCTGACAATTGCGGCAGCCCTAGGAGGTGGGGTATTCGGTGATCACAGCTCTCCGATTTCCGACACGACGATCATATCATCGATGGCCTCCGCCAGTGATCATATTGACCATGTAAAGACACAGTTGCCCTACGCCCTGATTGCAGGTTTATTTGCGGCTGTTGTGTATCTGTTTGCCGGATTGTTTTTCAGCTGATGCAGGGTATTTTTTATGCCTCACTCCCCGTCATATTTAGCTCTGTATAGCTCCGGAGAACTAACGCATCGGGTTTCGATCCTTAAAGACAGGCTTGCAGCATGTGATATCTGCCCCCGGAAATGTGCTGTGAACCGGCTTGAAGATGAATCAGGGTATTGTCAAACCGGCCGCCTGGCTTATGTCTGCTCTTATTGCGATCATCATGGTGAAGAACCGCCACTCAGCGGCTCAAGGGGGTCGGGCACGATCTTCATGGGGCGGTGCAATCTGCGCTGTGTCTTCTGCCAGAATGCGGATATCAGCCAGAAGAGGAACTGGCCTGATGACTACCTGTGCAAAGCCAGCCAACTGGCCCGGATAATGCTGCATCTACAGGATTTTCGCAACTGTCATAATATCAATTTTGTATCGCCTTCACATTTTGTTCCCCAAATTGTCGAAGCAATTTATCTGGCAATTCCGCTCGGTTTAAAGATACCCCTCGTGTATAATTCAAATGGTTATGATGATTACGAGATTCTGACTCTGCTGGATGGGATCTTTGATATTTATCTACCGGATCTAAAATACGGGGATGAGCGAACAGCACGAAAATATTCTGCGGTTCATGATTATCCGGAAAAAGCACGCCGGGCAATCAGTGAGATGTACCGTCAGGTGGGACTGCTGCAAACCGATTCCCAGGGCGTTGCCTATCGCGGATTGATTATCCGGCACCTTGTGCTGCCCAATGAACTCTCGGGAAGCATGGGAATATTAAGATGGATCGCCGGGAACCTTTCACCCAAGGTTACGATAAGTTTGATGGCCCAGTATTATCCTGCGCACCGGGCGCCGCAAATTCCGCTCCTTTCCCGGCCTTTGCGTATACAGGAATACACCCGGGTGCTGGAAGAGCTGCATCGGCTGAGGTTTGAGAATGCACTATATCAGGAGTTGAACGCTGCGGCCTATTACCGGCCTCATTTTTTTGAGGGTGATCATCCATTCGAATCATAGGAGGAATTGATGGAATCTCTGAAAAACAGAATTGTGTTTATAACCGGGGCAAGTAGTGGCATTGGTGCCGCATGTGCCAGGGCTTTTGCCGCTGCCGGCTGCCGGCTGATTCTCTGTGCCAGACGAATGGATCGGTTGAAAAAGGCCAGCGGTCGACTCACGGTACCATTGTATCTTGCTGAGCTTGATGTCCGCGACCAACCGGCAGTTGTTGACATGCTGCGTTCGCTGCCGGAGGAATGGCAGGCGATCGATATCCTGGTCAATAATGCCGGTCTTGCCCGGGGACTTGCGGGTCTGCCAGATGGGGATCTGCAGGATTGGGAGGAGATGATTGATACGAATATTAAAGGATTACTGTATGTCTCGAAAGAGGTAGTTGCTGGCATGATTGCCCGTAAATCGGGGCATGTGATCAATATCGGATCCATTGCGGGGCATGAGGTGTATCCCGGTGGCAATGTTTACTGTGCGACCAAGCATGCTGTGGATGCGATCACCAAAGGATTGCGCATGGACCTCCTCGGTGCACCGATCCGGATCAGCACTGTCGATCCTGGTCTGGTTGAAACCGAATTCAGTATGGTCCGGTTTCATGGGGATAGAGAACGGGCTGCGAAAGTATATGAGGGAATGCAGCCGCTCACCGGAGATGACATTGCAGATGCTGTGGTTTATTGTGCCAGTCGTCCCCCGCACGTTCAGATTGCGCAACTGATCATCCTGCCGACGGCACAGCGGTCTTCCACTATGGTTGCACGTGCCAGGGAGGATTAAAAATCACCTCATGACTATCGGCCGGTTTTTAAAAAATTTAAATACGCCGGCTTGTTGGGCTGAGCCATGACCGGATACATTAAATCACATGAAGACCCCAACATCTTTTGAAAAAATAAAAATAATATGATAAGTTTAAAAATATTCTGATATACCGGAATAATTTGAATCGAAAATGAGATACATTTTCATATTATTTTGAAGATTTATAAGGAGTAATACCCGATGGCATATATAATTACTGAACCCTGTATTGGTGTTTGTGATACCTCCTGTGTGGATGTTTGTCCAGTAGATTGTATTTATCCCGCCGAGGGATTTTCATTAGATGAAGCGGATAAGGAAAAAATGCGGGCGGCAAACGAAATGTTGTATATCCACCCTGAAGAGTGCATCGACTGCGGTGCCTGTGAGCCGGAATGTCCGGTAGAGGCCATATATCCCGAAGATGAAGTACCGGATAAGTGGCAGGAATATATCAAAAAAAATTACCAGCGGTTCGGATTATAGTCATCAAGACCCGGAGGACACTGCATGAATATCCATCTAGTATATTTCAAGATTAAAATCATATAAACTTTATCCTGCCTGTCAGTAAAGGATCCTGAGATATTGCGGGAGCTGCAGCTTTTCTTAGCAGAATATATTTTCAGATCTTTTTTGACCTGGCATGGTTAAGATGAACGGACTGATGAATGTCTGGATGAATAATCATTACGTGTAACTCTGTGGTTCATTAGGATTTTCTGTTTTCGAAATGTCTTTTTGACTTCAGGATTTTTTATTATTATCCTTGCCAGAATGACGAATAAAATCATTATTGACGGCTGGAATTTAGCCTGGAAAATTCCAGGTATTGCTGTATATATTCCCGATAATCTGGAACGCGCCCGGATTCAGCTGAATCTGATGCTGAAAAATCATTTTCAGAAACGGCATGTTCAGTTCAAGGTAATTTATGACGGCAAACCGGGTATAGTTACTCAAAAAGGATACGACCGGTCTGTGGAGACTACATTTTCCTGTGATCCTGACAAAGCCGATCATTTGATCAGTCAATTCATCCACCGGCAGAAAAATCCGGGTCAATGGACGGTTATCACTTCTGATCGTGAGTTAGCTGGCCGTGTCCGCAATCTGGGTGCCCAGACAGTCGATTCGGATTCTTTTTTAAAAAAAATTCAGCATTCTGCTCCGGATGATACAGAAATCGCTTCAAAAACCGATCCTAATCTTAAACCTGACGAACTGGATTTCTGGTTAGATAAATTCAAAGAAGACTGATGCAGATGTCAAACAAGGTAAAACGCCAGAGAAGGATCGCATATTCTATATTCGCAATCGGTCTCATTCTGCTGCTTTTGGCCAATGCCTTGGCCTGGTTGTTTTTACTACAGATAAGCGGTTTTTTCGTTTCCGATCTGGCATTCAGACTTGAAAATATCGCACAAATATCGAGCAAACTGATCGATCCCACTGATCTGATGTATCTCATTCCGGATGACCAGTCTGATCCGGCTATGATCCACTATCAGCAATTGCTGGCTGAAGTACGTAAAAATAATAAACTGCAGGATATTTATATTCTTTCACCTGCAAGGGAAATCCTGATCGAGATCCCCGGTGATTTCGGAGAAGCCATTACCCGGCATGATCTCGAACCATATCTTTTTCAACAGGCAATTGGTGGAACACCTGCAACCAGCCCGTTGCAGACTTTGGGTCACCATAAATTCATGACTTCCCTGGCACCAATCACCGATCCGAACAATATGGTCGCGGCTATAGTTGTCGTCGAAGCGCCTGCCGAATTTTTTGACCTCCTTGAGCGGTTTAATAATGGTATAATGATTTTCAGTGGCGTTTCGATTATGGTAATAGTCATTGTCGCTTTGCTGCTTTGGAGGGCTTTTCACCGACTGGTTGCCATCCAGGAACAAATGCAGGACCAGGAGCATCTTGCCAAACTGGGTGAAATGGCAGCCACCATAGCCCATGAAATCCGCAATCCCCTCTCAATCATCAAGGGTACGAATAATTTGATCGAAAAAAAATATGGGAATCCGGACGACGAATTTTTTCAGTATATCCCTGCAGAACTGGCCCGTCTTGACAGATTGATCGAAGATTTTCTGAGTTTTGCGCGAACCCGTGATCCTCAGATCACGGAAGTAAACCTCGCGGACTTGGTGCAAAAGGTTAAAATTGGATTTGACCGGTCACCCGATGTCATGTTCCGGATTGTAATTGCAGAGAATGCCAAAACACTTAAGACCGATGCGGCAATGCTGGAACAAATATTGCTGAATATCATCACCAATAGTCAACAGGCAATATCAGGTGAGGGGAAAATCGAAATATCTGCCATAGCAGAAAATAATGCGCTGCGGATAACGATCAAAGACAACGGTTCAGGTATTGATCCGGTAAATGCTGAACATATTTTTGAACCATTTTTTTCGACCAAGGATTCGGGCAGTGGTCTGGGTTTAGCCATCTCTAGGCGTCTGGCTGAACGCTTAAAAGGTTCACTTAGCGTGACATCCGAACCTGGCAGGGGTACAACGGTTAGCCTTTATTTACCCAGAGATTGGGAGCGTGGATGATACCCGGTGATACGTTTTTGCCCGATATTCTGCCCCCCTTCATCCTGCTGCCGGTACTATACGCTGAAATTCACTATCGGTTTAAATACTTTTTCAGTTATCTAAAAACACGTGAACCCGAAATCATTGCAGACATCCCGCACCGCCTTGAACCCGGTAAAGATCTGCCGGTATTACTGGTCATAAAAGACGCGGATCAATATCCTGTAAGGATATTACATATACATGTCATGGATAACGGGCAGGAGGTTTTTTCGGAGGCAGTCAATGCGGATGTCCGGGAATCTTATAAAGATCTGTTCTTTTCAATTCCCCGTCAGCGGTTGTCCAGCGGTAAGCGGCAGCTGTCGGTGAAAATATCATATCGCATCGGCAGCAAAGTCCGGATGTGTATCAATGATAACTACCGTGGTTCGTCCCATGCAACTCTGCCTGTGAATATATCTGAAATCTCCCTGCCGAGGATAGGCTTGTGTTATTTTGGGGAATCCCACAGCCACACAAATTACACTTCTGATCAGGTAGAATTTGCCGCTTCACTGCAGGCAAATAAAACCATGGCGAAAGCCATCGGCCTCGATTTCTTTGCAGCTACTGATCATTCCTATGATCTTGATGATTATCCGGATGATTATCTTAAAAGCGATCCTGATCTGAAGAAATGGGATCATTTTCAAGCGGAAGTGAGAAAGCTTAACGATGAAAATGATCGACTTATCATCATCCCTGGGGAAGAGGTTTCAGTTCTTAATGGGAAAGGAAAGAATATTCACTGTCTGATTTATAATCATTCTGATTTCATACCTGGATCCGGTGACGGTGCCGAAAAATGGTTTCATCGTCGATCGGAAAATTCACTTCCGGAAGTTTTAAATTCCGTATCAGACAACACACCGGCGTTCGCGGCACACCCATTCGAAAATCCGCCATTTCTGCAACGTATATTTATCAATCGTGGATCCTGGTCAGATTCCGATTGCACACAACAGAGGCTGCAAGGTTTGCAACTGGTAAACGGCGGCAAAGATGAGACTATAATTAACGCCATTCAAAAGTGGGTCCGGCTTCTGCTGCAGGGCCATCGGCTTTACGGCCTGGCCGGAAATGATGCCCATGGAAATTTTGCCCGCTTTCGGCAAATCAGATTTCCGTTTTTTTCGATGCGGGAACATTATTATCATTTATTTGGAAAATGGCGAACGGGCGTGTATCTTAAACCCGGCACTGAATTTACCCTTTCAAACCTGCTCCAGGCATTTGCCACCGGCAGCTGTTTTATGACCAATGGACCGGCGTTATCGTTTCAGGTTAAGACGGGTGTCGATCCCTTATCCCGTTCGGGCAGCAGAACGCTCATGTTCAGCGCACTTTCTTCAAAAGAATTTGGCGCGCTCACCCGGATCCGGGTTATGCAGGGTATCGCCGGAGAAGATAAGGAAACGCAGCTGATCGACGCAGCTTTAGAGAATGGCACCGAGAATTATCAATCAAGCCATACGGTCAGACATAACACTGCTTCGTGCTATTATCGCTGTGAAATATATACCAATCTTGGCAAGATGGCAATCTCAAATCCGATATGGTTCTGACATTTGCTTAAGTTTTGATTTCGATATACAGAAATTTTTAAATTAGTATTATTTTAATATTTACTGGCACAATATTCAGCGGGAGAGGTAATGAAGGTAATTGAACATCTGGCAAAAGCGCATAATCCCTTGATTAGTTTTGAAATCATTCCCCCGAAACGCGGTGGTGATATAAAAAGCCTGCTCTCGGTCATAGAAGATATAATGGAATATCATCCCCCGTATATTGATATAACCAGTCACGCGGCTGAGGTTAGTTATGAGGAAACACCCGACAGCATCAAGGTAAAGGTCAAGCGTAAGCGGCCCGGTACCCTTGGTATATGCGCCTTAATACAGAATAAATACAATGTAGATGCCGTACCCCATATCCTGTGCCAGGGCTTTACCCGTGAGGAGACGGAGGATTTTCTGATTGAGATCCAGTATCTGGGGATTGAAAATGTACTGGCCATCCGGGGGGATGAACCCAGTTATCAGAAACCGGTCACGCTTGGGCGCACAGTGAACCTGTATGCTGTCGATCTGGTCAGGCAGATCAGCAATATGAATCGTGGCGTTTATCTGGAAGACAGTCTGCTCGATGCAAAACCGTCTGATTTTTGCATCGGAGTCGGAGGTTATCCGGAGAAACATTTCGAATCCCCGAATTTGAAAACCGATATCCGTTTCATCAAAGCCAAGGTAGATGCCGGCGCTAATTATGTGGTTACACAGATGTTTTTCGATAACCAGGTATATTTCCGTTTCGTCGAAGCCTGTCGCACCGAGGGTATAACCGTTCCGATCATACCGGGTTTGAAGATCCTGATTTCTAAAAACAACCTCAGTTCCATCCCCCGTAATTTTTATATCAACATTCCAGAGGAGCTGGCCGAGGAAGTGCATAAAGCTGATCCGGAGCACGTACCGGAAATAGGTGTAAACTGGGCGGTAAAACAGGTTGAAGAACTGCTTAACAACAATGTGCCGGCTATCCACTTCTATATCATGCAGAATTCTCAACCGATCAAGCTGCTCATGAAAAAACTCAAACTCTGATATTCCAGCCGTATGAAGAAAAGACTGTTTAACCGATCATTCCGGCCGGTTGCCTTATTGCTCCTGATTTACACCCCGTTTCTCAAAGGGCAGGATACCCTGTTTATAGAACACAGTGTAAGTGAATTATATCAAAAGTTGACTGCCCTCTCTGACACCTCCGATCCTGCGGACATTGTGATTTATTTCCGGCAACCGATTTCTCACTTTAATTCTGAGGCGGGATACTTTGATCAGCGGGTATATCTTCATCACCGGGGATTTGACCGTCCGATGGTCTTTAATACGGAGGGTTACAGTGCACAGAAGGCAAATATTGAATCGCTCACACGACGCCTTGGTGCCAATCAAATCGTTGCAGAGCATCGTTACTTTGGGGAATCAGTCCCGGACAGTTCAGACTGGCGCTATCTCAATATCCGGGAATCTGCCGGTGATCAGCATCGTATCATCACCGTTTTTAGGGATATTTACCGGGGTAAATGGATTACCATGGGGATCAGCAAAGGCGGTCAGACGGCGATGTATCACAGGCGTTTCTATCCTGATGATGTGGATGCCACGGTATGCTTTGTGGCCCCTTTGAACTTTTCCGACCGCGAGCCAAGGATCGATACTTTTTTAAAAGAAGTTGGTGGCAGGAAATGCCGGGATCGTATTTTTGAGTTCCAACAGATTCTGCTCCAGCGTAAAGATGAACTGCTGCCGCTATTTCTGGATTATGCCCGGAAAAAGGATTATACATTTTCCATCGGCCCTGAGACCGCCTACGAATATTGTGTTCTAGAAATTCCTTTTGCCTTCTGGCAATGGCAGAAAGTCACCTGCGCTGCATTACCGACAGTCCGTACTTCATTAGATACAATTTTGAAAAATTTTATTGAAATTGCATCACCATATTACTTTTCCGATGCCGGTATACGCTATTATACACCATTCTTCCATCAGGCGCTGAATGAGATTGGCTATTATGCTTATGATCCTGAGCCGTTTGATGGTTTGATCCAGGCCGTCAGCGATCCCACTTTCCGTTTCAATGCACCTGACGGAACCCAACCAGAGTTTGATTCATCGGTTATGTACGATATTGCCGAGTGGTTGAAAAATACCGGCCGGCGAATGATTTTTATTTACGGCGGCTATGATCCCTGGGGCGCTTCTGCGGTGGATTTAGGCGAAAATCCATACTGCCTTAAAATGGTTTTACCCGGAGGCTCACACGCAACCCGTATTGAAGATTTCCCCCCTGACCAGCAGACCTACATATACGATACGCTCGGTGATTGGCTGGATATGCAAATCAGTACACCATAATATTTATGGAGGTAAACGTGCATGTTTTGTATAAAATCCTTATGACAGTTTTTTGCTTTACGGCAATTCTCATTGCCGATGATGATATTGATTTTGAAGATTTCTTTGTAAATGCCACTATGCGCATAGATTATTTTCATATTGGCAATTCTACCGAGGAAATGATCACACTGGATCAGATCTACCGTGAAAAAGAATGGGCCGGAAATCCGGGTTCGCTTATCGATCCGATAGGTCAGGGAAGATATTTGATACGGGTCAAAGACCTTGCCTCGGAGATGATAATATTCAGCCGTGGCTATGACAGTTATTTTGCCGAATATCAGACGACTGGTCCGGCAAAAGAGGGAGTACGCCGGACCTATCATGAATCGGTACTTATTCCCTACCCGAAAGATACTATTCAGGTGATCATTGAACGAAGGCAGCGGGATCAAACGCTCCAACCTGTCTTTGAGCAAATCATCGATCCTGCCTCATACAGCATTATAACCGAAATACCCGGACGGAACTGCAGGATTATTCCCACCGTATCCAACGGCTCGTATGCGGAGCACGTTGATGTGATTGTTATCAGTGAAGGCTACACAGCTGCCGATTCCTCCAAGTTCAAGCAGGATCTGCAGAGATTTTCGGATGTATTTTTTGCGTGGGAACCTTATAAAAGCGCAAAAGATCGCTTTAATTTTACCGGCATTTTTGCCCCTTCGCTTGACACCGGTGTGGATGAACCAAGACGTGGCCGGTTTAGCAGGACAGTATTGAACGCGACATTTAATTCTCTCGATTCGGAGCGGTATCTCCTTACCGAGGATAATAAATCACTCCGCGACATCGCCGGTCAGATCCCTTACGATCTCATTCTGATCATGGTCAATATCAACCGGTATGGAGGAGGTGGCATATATAATCAATTCTGTACATTCACAAGTGATGGCCCGTGGAATGAACACGTTTTTCATCATGAAATCGGTCATACCTTCGGCGGCCTGGCAGACGAATATTATACATCCGATGTTGCCTATGAAGAATTTTATCCGCGCGGAATCGAACCACTTGAACCCAATATCACGGCTTTGCTCGATCCCAGCCAGGTGAAATGGCATATGTATCTCGATCCCGATTTACCTGTGCCAACCCCATGGGGGCGGGAAAAATTTGATAACCTGCTCAATGAATATCAATTGGTGAGCGCCCGTAAAAAGGAAGAAATAAAATCCCTGCGTGATCGCAATGCCAGCCAGGCCGAGTTTGATTCACTCGAAGAAAAATATGCCCGCTTACGCACACAGGCATGGAATAATATCGATAATTTTTTTGAACTGCATCCTCTGAAAGGTAAAGTCGGTGTATATGAGGGCGCAGCCTACATGTCCGAAGGATTTTACCGGCCGACGGTCAATTCGATTATGCATCGTTTCAGCAAGTCCGAAAAACAATTCTATCCGGTTAATGAGGCTGCTCTTAAACGCATGATCGCCTATTATACGGAGTAATACCGATATGGATTTTCCGAAGATCCTCGATTGGCAACCACCGTCAGCATGGCAGGTAGTACAAACCATCGATGCTCATACGGCCGGAGAACCGCTGCGGGTAATCGTGGGGGGGTTGCCGTCCCTTACGGGGAAAACCATTCTGGAAAAGCGGCGTTTTACCCGAGAAAATTTTGATCACCTGCGAAAAGCATTAATGTGGGAACCGAGGGGCCATGCGGATATGTATGGCTGTATTCTCACCCCCCCGGTATCGACGGAGGCCGATTTAGGCGTTCTGTTTACCCATAATGAAGGATTCAGCACCATGTGTGGGCATGGTATCATTGCGGTCACAACTGTCGTTCTGGAAACCGGCTTGTTTCCGGTAAACAAACCAGAAACCCAGGTTAAGATTGACACACCTGCCGGCATCGTTACAGCCTGGGCGAAAATTGATCATGACCGGATACAAAGTGTGTATTTTCATAATGTACCTTCCTTCGTGCTGATGACCGATCAAAACATCCAGGTTCCCGGAATTGGAAAAATAAAGTTTGATATCGCATTCGGTGGGGCTTTTTATGCTTTTGTCCAGGCAGAAGAGGCCGGTTTGAAATGCACCCCGGTTTACTTCCGGCAGTTGATCGAAAAAGGTATGGCCATCAAACGGGCGGTAATGAATAATTTTTCAATTACACATCCCTTTGAATCCGATATGAATTTTCTTTATGGAACGATTTTTATCGCGCCGCCGGAATCAGAAAATGCCGACAGTCGTAACGTTTGTATTTTCGCTGAGGGTGAGGTGGATCGAAGTCCCACCGGTACGGGGGTTAGTGCCCGTCTGGCATTGCATTTTCATAAAAAGGAAATCGGCCTGGAGCAACCGATGACCATTGAAAGTATTATCGGCAGCCGTTTTTCGGGGAAGGTGATTGCAACCCAAACCTTCGGGCCTCATAACGCCATCATCCCAGAAGTTGAAGGGCAGGCCTATATTACCGGTAAACACCAGTTCTATCTCGACCCTGATGATCCATTTAAACACGGATTTATCCTGCGATGAAAAGCAATACTTTGAAATTTCTTTCAGCAGAGGATGTGTCCGATTTACTGCCCATAACGGATGCCATCGACGCGATGCGGGATGCGTTCAGGGAAATATCATCCGGAAACGCCCGTATTCCTTTAAGAATCCACATTGACCTGCCGGAGAAAAATGCCGGCGCTTTATTTATGCCCGGTTATCTTGCTGGCCCGAATATCCTGGGTATTAAAATCGTCACTCTTTTCGCCGATAATCCGAATGAAAATCTTCCGTTTATCCATGCTATTATGGTAGTGATGAATGGGCAAACAGGGGAACCGTTTGCCGTACTCGACGGAGAACAATTGACCGCTATCCGTACCGGCGCAGCCTCCGGTCTGGCCACAGACCTGCTTGCCCGGAAGAATGCTGAGGTCCTGACAGTCTTCGGGGCTGGTATTCAGGGACGTACACAGATTAACGCGGTCGCTGCCGTGCGCACGTTAAAGCAAGTTTATATCATTGATACGGATCCCGCAAAGGCCAACCAGTTGACATCGCAATTGAGCAGCATTTATCCGTTTCCAATCGTCATGAGTGATCCTGAACAGGCCGTTTCCGCCTCAGATATCATTTGTACTGCCACGACATCAGCTCAACCGCTTTTCTTACCTGCTCTCGTCCGCCCGGGTACCCATATAAACGCGATCGGTGCTTACCAGCCGGATAAAAGGGAAATCCCGGCAGCGACCGTCGCCCGCGCTTTGGTGATCGTGGATGAACGCCGTGCATGTCTGACCGAGGCCGGTGATCTTATTCTGGCTGAACATGAAGGTTATATAAACACGAATCATATTGCGGCCGAATTGGGTGAGGTGGTGCTCGGTAAACATCCCGGTCGCACCTCCGAAAAACAGATCACCCTTTTTAAATCGGTTGGCAATGCCGCCCAGGATCTTGCTGCTGCGGCAAAGATCATAAAAAAATTAGACGATGTAGAAGGCTGACCGACAGGATAAAGGAGGTCATATGCTGATCCGGGAAAAAGTGCAACAGGCAAAAGGATTGTTAAAAGAGTTTGATGTGGATTGCTGGTTGACATTCACCCGTGAAAGCCAGATCAACGGCGATCCCACACTGGCTTTTCTGGTAAACGCCGATGTCACCTGGCATTCGGCTTTTATCATTTGTAAAGACGGCACAACGCATGCTATCGTAGGTGAATATGACCGATTAACGGTCGAAGAAACCGGTGCCTGGCAGCAGGTTACCGGTTTTGTTCAGGGAATCCGGGAGCCACTCCATGCTTTCTTAAAAGCAAAAAATCCGGCAAAGATTGCAATCAACTATTCAAAAGGGAGTGAGATCTGCGACGGTCTGACTCATGGTATGTATCTTACACTCCATGAATTATTACAGGAGATCGGCTACGAAAAACGCCTGATATCCGCAGAACCAATCATTTCCGCACTCCGTCAGCGTAAAACACCCACAGAGATAGAGTATATTCGCTCCGCAATAGCGGAGACCGAAAAGATATTCTCTGAAGTCACCGCTTTTATCAAACCCGGTAAAACTGAACAGGCAATCGCAGGTTTCATGAAAAAACGGGTTGAGGAGGCCCGGCTGGAATTGGCCTGGGAGTCAACCGTATGTCCGGCAGTTTTTACCGGACCTGAGACTGCCGGCGCCCACTATGCTCCGGGTGATCGGAAAGTAGAACGCGGTCATCTCCTAAATATGGATTTTGGGGTCAAAGTGGGAGGGTATTGCTGCGATATGCAGCGTACCTTTTATATCCTGGAGGACGGACAAACAGAAGCGCCACCCGACGTCATGAACGGCTTTAAGACACTGGTAAATGCCATTGAGTCCTCTAAACAGGCAATCCGGCCGGGATGTGAGGGACATGATGTTGATACCGTTGCCCGCCGGATTATTATTGCGGGCGGATATCAGGAATTTCCCCATGGACTCGGCCACCAGGTCGGACGCTTCTCCCACGATGGAACAGCACTTCTCGGGCCGGCATGGGAGAAATATGCGGAGAAACCGTTTCAAAAGCTGGAGACCGGAATGGTTTTTACTATTGAACCCCGCCTTACGGTTCCCAACCGGGGGATAGTGACGATCGAAGAAATGGTGGTCATTACCGAAAATGGCGCTGAATACCTTTCGCACCCTCAGAAAGAACTTATTCTGATCAAAAGCTGATTTAAACTATCGTGTCCGACACGAAAAAGATACTGAGTATACTGCGATTGGAAACCTAACGGTATTTGCAGTAATTCTTCATGTATCTTGTGAACGGCTTTGCGGCTCTTCGCCTGTAAAAAGTGCAATACTGCTTGTAGTATTTGTTATGCGACTTCTGAAAAACTGTTTTTATTTTCATTCCTCCAAGGGAGTGGCTTCGCCACGATCCTGATTTAATCGGGAGAATGATTTTCCTAACTTCAACCTTTACGAAAGATTGCTTTATCCCCCGGCTGATTCTATGCGCCGACTTAAACGGGGACGCATTGACGGTAAAAGGTCTTATTTTGCAGAAGTCTCTTATTAAATATTTGCTTTAAGGAATTTTTATGCCTGTTTTCAGAGCTTTGATATTATGGGGATCGCAAAATAAATGGATGCGTGACCGGTTTCCGCGCTATGGATTTGTCCGGCGAGTAAAATCGGAATTCGACAACACGGGTCTTTGTTTGCAGGCATATTTATACCGGACAGCCGGGGATATCGATGCGTTGCTGGAGATCAGACCGAATCTTCGTATCGTGAAAGGTGCTTATAAAGAACCGCGTGCGGTTGCATATCCGAAACGACAGCAGGTCGATGCCAATTACTTTCAGCTGGCCAGAATCCTCTTGCCCGCCATAAAAGATGGTCAGGCGCGGGTCATTTTTGCCACACATGATGAAAGATTGCTGGAACAAATTGAAAAAGAGGGTAAAATGCTGGAATATCAAGTAGTAATAAAAAAGGTTGAACCAATGAAAATAGCCTCGATCAGGGGCACAGTGCCGTCCTACCACGACATTATGATTCTCGGGCAGAAGCTGTTACCTGTGTTCAAGGAACACGCTTCCAGCATCATCGGGCCGTTCCTGGCTCTTTATCATGACATGGAA